>Ga0209398_1000618_pt1 | contig 21141 bp, 20 predicted proteins | sample AshMeaBigSpring_FD_184125 | JGI IMG/M metagenome (GOLD analysis project Ga0209398, IMG submission 184125) | Groundwater microbial communities from Big Spring, Nevada to study Microbial Dark Matter (Phase II) - Ash Meadows Big Spring (SPAdes)... | ecosystem: Environmental > Aquatic > Deep... | reverse complement strand
GGCGTGCTCGCGACGCGCGCCCGCGCCGCCACTGCCGCGCTCCGCGGGCCGCGCGGGACGGTCGGTCGCGCGCGCATTGCCGCGCTGCTGCCGGTTGCCCTCATCGAGCCATATTTGGCACTAGTTGAGGAGGCTTGGTCACGGTCGGGGCTGGCGAGCGCGGGGCTGGCCCTTGACCTTTCGCCGTTCAAGCGGGTGTGGACGCTCTGGCGGGCGCATCGCACGCAGCGGCTTTGAGGTGCGGTCGTCCGCGGCGACAACAGCGGGAGCGTGGAAGTGGTCGGAATGCCGGTGAGCCGTTTCGCCATGCTGGTGCTGGGCTTGGTGGTCACCGCCGTGCCTCCGGCCGCGGCCGCGCCGCAACTCGTCTGGGAGGTCGAGAATCCGTTCCGCTTCTTCACCGACCCAGCCGATACCGAGATGCATCGCGCGACGTGGAAGGCGCTCACGCCCGAGGAGCGGCGCTCGCCCGTCGTCTCGGCCGAGCGCGCGCTCGGCGCCCGCGATCCGGAAGGTTGGGCGGCCACCGTCGTTGCCAAGACCTGCTGGAATGCCTCCAAGAACAGGTTCCAGTGCGCTGACGATCCCCACTACATCGTGCCGCGCCAGCATGCGGTCGTCGCAATGATCAAGGATCTCGACGATGCGGCTGTGCTCGGCTGCACGTGGCTGACGACGCCGAAGGGCGGCGGCCGCAAGCGCGGCCAGGCGATGACCGTGCGCTGCGACGAGGCCGTGCGTCTCGAGATCCCGTTTCCGCATGGCGCGCACGTCTCGGTCGAGATCGGCGGGCGCGAGATCGCCGGCAGCGACGTGAAGGTCGCCGACCTCCTGATTGTCGGCATGGGCGACAGCTTCGCCTCCGGCGAGGGCAATCCCGATATCGCGGTTCGCTTCTCGCGCGAGCGCACCGTCGACTACGGCAACCCGACCAAGGACATCAGCCTCGCCGGCTATCCGGCCCGTGTCGGAAGCTGGGGACGGATCGGCGACACGAGCTTCATCGAGGGCAATGCGCGCTGGCTCGATCAGGCCTGCCACCGCTCGCTCTATTCCAGCCAATTGCGCACCGCGCTGCAGCTCGCGGTCGAGGACCCGCATCGGGCGGTCACGTTCGTCGGCGTCGCCTGCTCGGGCGCCGAGGTCACTGCCGGCCTCTTCCTGCGCTACAAGGGCAACGAATGGGTGCCGAACCCGCCGGAGCTCTCGCAGATCTCGGCGATCGCCGAGGCGCAATGCGACAACCGCAACGCGCCGTTCCAGGACCTGCCAGAGGCCTATCACATGTCCGGAAAGGTCGCCGATCTGCAGGGCCAGCTCGTCCTGCGCAAGTGCGAGAAGAACGAGGCGAGGAAGATCGACCTGCTGCTCGTCTCGATCGGCGGCAACGACGTAGGCTTCGCCCGTCTCGTCGCCAATGCCGTGCTGCCCGACCAGTCGATGCTGAAGCGGCTCGGCGGATGGATGGGTCACGTGCACGGCGCGACCGAGGCCGGCCCGCAGCTGACGACGCTCGGCTACCGCTACAAGGCGCTGATGCGCGCGGCGCACAATATCCTGCACGTGCCGTGGGGCGAGGCCGATCGCGTTGTGCTGACCGCTTATCCCGGGCTCGCCATTCTCGACGACGGTCGCAGCGTGTGCCCGGACGGCCACGCCGGGATGGACGTGCTGCCGGACTATTTCCGCCTTTCGCAGACCAAGGCCTACGAGAGCACGAGCGTCGCCGAAAAGTTGAACGAGGTCATGCGCGCGGCAGCCAGGGAGCACGGCTGGACGTTCGTCGATGCGCACAGAAAAGGGTTTCTCGGCCGCGGCATCTGCGCAGGCTTCACGGATAATGCACTGTCCAGCGCCGACGACCTGCGGCTGCCGCGCCGCGTCGCGGGCGGCACGTGGGAGCCCTACAACCCCGCCGACTTCCAGCCCTACGCGCCGCGCCAGCGCTGGTTCCGCACACCCAACGACGCGTTCATGACCGCGCACTTCCATGCCGCCGGCTCGGTGACGCAGGCGGCACTGCGCTCGCAGAGCCTTTCCTGGTTCCAGCTGATGCTGGCAGCTACCTATTCAGGCGCGTTCCACCCGACCGCGGAGGGCCATGCCGCGATCGCCGACGCAACGGTCGAGCGGGCCCGTGGCGTGCTCGCGAAGTACGCGCGCAAAGCCGGCCCTGCCGAGTAATGGCAAGGCCCCGGCCGCGTCCGCCAGTGCAGCGAAGGGCGCGCAACGAACAGCAGCCAATATTTCGGCAGATGCTCCCCGGCCGCCTATGATTTAGGCGACGACGACTTCCGATCGATGCCGCGAGTCTTATCAGAGCTAAAGTGGTCTCGTTATCTTATATAGGTGAATCAATAGATTAACCCGGAGTGAGTTGCCTCCGCAGCGATTGGCACAGAGCTTGCTGACGTTAACGATTGTTAACGGATACAGGAGCACCTCATGCCCATTACCCAGCCGATCACTCGCCGCAGCGCGCTCACCGGCGCCACGATGGCGATCGCATTCGCTGTCACCTCGCCTGCCGCGCTGGCCCAGGACACGATCAAGGTCGGCGTCCTCCACTCGCTCTCCGGCACCATGGCGATCAGCGAGACGACGCTGAAAGACGTGATGCTGATGCTCATCGAGGAGCAGAACAAGAAGGGCGGCCTGCTCGGCAGGAAGCTCGAGGCGGTCGTCGTCGATCCGGCCTCCAACTGGCCGCTGTTCGCCGAGAAGGCGCGCGAGCTGATCACCAAGCACAAGGTCGCGGCCACGTTCGGCTGCTGGACGTCGGTGTCGCGCAAGTCGGTGCTGCCGGTGTTCAAGGAGCTGAACAACATCCTCTTCTATCCCGTCCAGTACGAGGGCGAGGAGAGCGAGCGCAATGTGTTCTACACCGGCGCCGCGCCGAACCAGCAGGCGATCCCGGCCGTCGACTATCTGATGAGCAAGGACGGCGGCGGAGCGAAACGCTGGGTGCTCGCCGGCACCGACTACGTCTATCCGCGGACGACCAACAGGATCCTCGAGGCCTATCTGCTGGCCAAGGGCGTCGCCAAGGAAGACATCATGATCAACTACACGCCGTTCGGACATTCCGACTGGCAGACCATCGTCGCCGACATCAAGAAGTTCGGCTCGGCGGGCAAGAAGACCGCGGTCGTCTCGACCATCAATGGCGACGCCAACGTGCCGTTCTACAAGGAGCTCGCCAACGCCGGCGTCAAGGCGACCGACATCCCGGTCGTCGCGTTCTCGGTCGGCGAGGAGGAGCTCGCCGGCGTCGACACCAAGAACCTCGTTGGCCACCTGACCGCCTGGAACTACTTCCAATCGATCAAGAACCCCGCCAACGACAAGTTCATCGCGGACTGGAAGGCCTTCACCAAGAACCCGAAGCGCGTGACCAACGATCCGATGGAGGCACACGTCATCGGCTTCAACATGTGGGTCAAGGCGGTCGAGAAGGCGAAGACGATCGATCCCGACAAGGTGATCGACGCAATCGTCGGCATCGAGGTGCCGAACCTGACCGGTGGCATCTCCAAGATGCTTGCCAACCACCACATCACCAAGCCGGTGCTGATCGGCGAGATCCGCGCCGATGGTCAGATGGACACCGTCTGGAAGACCAAGGACCTCGTGCCGGGTGATGCCTGGTCGAAGCACCTCGACGGCTCCAAGGACCTGATTGCCGACTGGGTCGACAAGAAGTGCGGCAACTTCAACGTCAAGACGAACACCTGCGGCGGCTCGACGGTGAAGTCGAACTGATCGAGCGCTGAAGGACGACGCGAACGCCCCACGCCACCATGGTCGGTGGCGTGGGACTGCATCAGGCGATATGCAGCCCGCTCCTCTCGCGATGCCGAGGCTCACAGCCCAATGACCCAGCTCCGGCATCACGCACCCGATCGCCTGCTCTGCGCCGCGCTCGCTTGCCTCGCGATGATCGTCGCGCTTCTGTTCGCGCCGCGCGTGGCGGCAGCGAGCGGCGAGATCGACGAGGCCCTCGCGCTGTTCGCAGCCGACAGCTTCGCCGATACCGAGGCCGCGATCGCCAAGATCGCCGCGTCCGGCCATCCGCGGGCGCGCGTGATGCTCGAGGCGCTGGCCGACCGGCGCCTGCTGCTCGACCCCGCGACCAAGTCCGTCGTCGTCAAGGCCGGCACCGGAATCGAGGATGTGCGGGACGGCAAGGCGCGCGCCGACTTTCCGGCCGATGCGCCGGTCGTGCGCGTCAACAACCGCCTGCGCGGCATCATCGAGGCCGCGCTCGGCTCGCTCGCCCTCAGCGCCGGCGACCCTGCCCAGCGGCTCGCCGTCGCCGAAGCATTGATGAAGTCGCGCGATGCGAAGGCGCTGGCGCAGATCGAGGCCGCGATCGGGCGGGAGAAGGACGAGAACGTGCTGCGGGCGCTCTTCTCGGCCCGCGCCGTCGCGACGCTGATTACCGCGGGGGCGTCGACCGCCGACAAGAAGGAGGCGATCGCGATGCTGGCCGGACGGGCCGACAACGACACGCTCGGCCTCCTGCGCAATGTCGCGACGCAGGCTGGAGCGTCCGATGTCGGCGCCGCCGCTGAGGCCGCGGTCGCGCGCATCGAGCAGAAGATCAAGCTCATCACGGCGGTGCAGAACGTGTGGTACGGCCTCTCGCTCGGCTCCGTGCTGCTGCTCGCCGCCGCCGGCCTGGCGATCACCTTCGGCGTCATGGGCGTCATCAACATGGCGCATGGCGAGATGGTGATGATCGGCGCCTATACGACGTTCGTCGTCCAGCAGTTGTTCAAGGCCTACCTGCCGGGCGCCGCGGACCTCTCGCTCATCGCGGCGATCCCGCTGGCGTTCCTGGTTGCGGGTGCGATCGGGGTCGCGATCGAGCGGGGCATCATCCGCTTCCTCTACGGACGCCCGCTCGAGACGCTGCTTGCGACCTGGGGCGTCAGCCTCGTTCTGCAGCAAGCGGTCCGCGTGCAGTTCGGTGCGAGCAACGTGCCGGTCTCCGCCCCCGCCTATATGAGCGGGTCGTTCGAGCTGTTCGGCCTGGTCATCACCTACGGCCGGCTGTGGATCATCGTGTTCACACTGCTCGCATTCGCCGCCCTCCAGTTCGCGATCCGCGCCACGTCGATGGGCCTGAAGATGCGCGCTGTCACACAGAACCGCCGCATGGCGAGCTCGATGGGCATTGCGACCGGCCACGTCGATGCGCTGACGTTCGGGCTCGGTTCCGGCATCGCGGGTGTCGCCGGGGTCGCGCTGTCGCAGATCGACAACGTCGCGCCCAACCTCGGGCAGAGCTACATCGTCGACTGCTTCATGGTCGTCGTGTTCGGCGGCGTCGGCAACCTGTGGGGCACGCTCGTCTCGGCCTTCTCGCTCGGCATAGCGAACAAGCTGCTCGAGCCGCTCGCCGGCGCCGTGCTTGCCAAAATCGCGATCCTCGTGCTCATCATCCTGTTCATCCAGAAGCACCCCCGCGGGCTCTTCGCGCAGAAGGGACGGGCGGTCGAGGCATGATCACGCTTCGCATCCTCGACACCATGGGCCGCGCGGGAACGATCTTCCTCGCCGCACTCGCCGCGCTCGCGGTGCTGGTGCCTGCGCTCAACCTGCTGCTCGACCCGAGCCACCCGCTGCACGTGCCGACCTATGTCGTCGCGCTCCTCGGAAAGTATGTCTGCTTTGCGATCCTCGCCGTCGCGCTCGACCTCGTCTGGGGCTACTGCGGCATCCTGAGCCTCGGCCACGGCGCATTCTTCGCGCTCGGCGGCTACGCCATGGGCATGTACCTGATGCGCCAGGTTGGCACCCGCGGCGTCTATGCGCATCCCGTGCTGCCGGATTTCATGGTGTTCCTCAACTGGAAGGAGTTGCCGTGGTTCTGGTACGGTTTCGACTGGTTCGCGTTCGCGGCGCTGATGATCGTACTGGTGCCGGGCCTCCTGGCCTTCGTATTCGGCTGGCTGGCCTTCCGCAGCCGTGTCAGCGGCGTCTACCTCTCGATCATCACGCAGGCGATGACCTATGCCCTGCTGCTCGCCTTCTTCCGCAACGACATGGGTTTCGGCGGCAACAACGGCCTCACCGATTTCAAGGACATCCTCGGCTACAGCGTGCAGGCGCAGTCGACGCGCGTCTCCCTGTTCGTGATCAGCGTCGGGGTTCTGGCACTGACCTTCGTCGCCTGCCGGCTGCTCGTCACCTCGAGCTTCGGCAAGGTGCTGGTGTCGATCCGAGACGCGGAGGCGCGCACGCGCTTTCTCGGCTACCGCGTCGATCACTACAAGATCGTCGCTTTTACGCTGTCGGCATGCCTCGCCGGGGTAGCCGGTGCGCTCTACGTGCCGCAGGTCGGCATCATCAACCCGTCGGAGTTCTCTCCCGCCAACTCGATCGAGACCGTGATCTGGGTCGCGGTCGGCGGTCGGGGCACGCTCGTTGGCGCGGCGATCGGCGCGGTGCTCGTCAATGCGATGAAATCGATCTTCACAACCGGCATTCTCGCCCCCTACTGGCTGTTCGCACTCGGCGGGCTCTTCATCCTCGTCACGCTGGCATTACCCAAAGGCATCCTTGGTCTTTTCAATGGGATTGCGCCGGCGACCGCGACCGACACCACCGCGCGACAGGCCCCGGCCGCCGTCGCACGGCCCGCGGAGGAGCGCCCGTGACCGCCGCCGCCCTCTCCCCCCACTCACCGCATCCGATCGTGCCGGCCATGACGAAACCGGCGCTGACCAGCGCGCTCCTCTATCTCGACGGCGTGTCCGTGAGCTTCGACGGCTTCAAGGCGATCAACGCGCTCTCGCTCTTCATCGTGCCGGGCGAGATGCGCGCGATCATCGGCCCGAACGGCGCGGGCAAGACGACGATGATGGACATCATCACCGGCAAGACGCGCCCCGACGAAGGCGAGGTGATGTTCGACAGCGGCAAGGTCGACCTGACGCACCTCGACGAGGCGGAGATCGCCGAGATCGGCATCGGCCGCAAGTTCCAGAAGCCGACCGTGTTCGAGAGTCACACGGTTGCCGACAACATCCTGCTCGCCCTGTCCGGGCCCCGCGATCCGTTTTCGGCGATCTGGGGCGCGCGCAACGCGATCCCGCGCGACCGCATCGACGCCGTGCTCGAGACGGTGCGGCTTCAGGGAGCTCGCGACGCGATCGCCGGCACGCTCAGCCACGGCCAGAAGCAGTGGCTCGAGATCGGCATGCTGCTCGCGCAGGACCCGAAGCTGCTGCTGGTCGACGAGCCGGTCGCCGGCATGACCGATGCCGAGACCGAGGCGACGGCCGAGCTCCTGAAGCGCATCGCCGACGACCATTCCGTCATCGTTGTCGAGCACGACATGGCGTTCGTGCGTGCGCTCGGCGTCAAGGTGACCTGCCTGCACGAAGGCTCGGTGCTGGCGGAAGGCTCGATCGACGCGGTTTCCGCGGATCCGCGCGTGATCGAGGTTTATCTCGGCCGATAGCGGTTCGAAGTGGACGACGCGATGCTTCAAGTCGAGAAGATCGATCTGCACTACGGCGCCGCACAGGCGCTCCGCGGCGTCTCGGTCGAGGCGCGGCTCGGGGAGGTGACCGCCGTGCTCGGCCGCAACGGTGTCGGCAAGACGAGCCTCTTGCGCGCCATCACCGGCCAGCACGGCATCAGCGCCGGCCGGATCACCTGGGAAGGCGAGCCCATCGACCGCCTCGCACCCTACGAGCGGGCCCGTCGTGGCGTCGCACTCGTGCCGCAGGGCCGGGAGGTCTTTCCGCTGCTCACCGTGCGCGAGAACCTCGAGACCGGCTTTGCCGCGTTGCCGCGCGCCGAGCGCACCATTCTGCCTGAGATCCTCGAGCTGTTTCCGGTCCTCAGATCCATGCTGCATCGGCGTGGCGGCGACCTTTCCGGCGGTCAGCAGCAGCAATTGGCGATCGCGCGGGCGCTCGTCACCCGGCCGCGGCTGCTCGTGCTCGACGAGCCGACGGAGGGCATTCAGCCGTCGATCATCAAGGACATCGGCCGGGCCATCGCCTATTTGCGCGAGAAGGGCGGAATGGCCATACTTCTGGTCGAGCAGTACTTCGAGTTCGCGCGCGATCTCGCGGACCGGTTCGCGGTTCTGGACCGCGGCCAGGTCGTGATGGTCGGCGCGCGAAAGGATATGGTCGAAGCAGATGTTCGCCGCCGCCTGTCCGTCTGACCACGACGCGCGCGATGCGCTCGCTGCGATCCGCGCGTCGGGCGGCGTTTGCGTTGCCGCGAAGGCCGAGGATGCCGGTCCAACCCGAATCGCGGCCCTCGCCGAGCGCGGCGGCTATCGCGCGAAATTTCCCGATGCCGCCGGACCGGGTCTCGAGGCGGTCGTCGTCAATACCGGCGGCGGCGTTGCGGGCGGCGATCGCATCGACATCGTGGCGCACGCGACGGCAGGTGCCAGGCTCACCCTGACCACGGCGACCGCCGAGCGCATCTACCGCAGCAACGGACCGATGACCACCATCGACGTGTCGCTCCGGGCCGGGAAGGGCGCGCGCCTCGGCTGGCTGCCGCAGGGCACGATCCTGTTCTCCGGATCGCGCATGCGTCGCCGGCTCACGGTCGATGCCGATCCGGATGCGCGCGTGCTCATCGCCGAGACGCTGGTGTTCGGCCGCGAGGCGAGCGACGAGGAGGTCCGCGAAGGAGTTCTGCGGGACACCTGGCATGTCCAGCGCGGCGGCCGCCTCGTCTTCGCCGACGCGACCCGCCTCGATGGCGATATCGCCGCCGAGCTCTCCCGGCCGGCGGTCGCAGCCGGCGCCCGCACGATGACACAGCTCGTCGCCCTGACGCCCGACGCCGAGCCGGCGCGGGATCTCGCTCGCTCGGCGATCGCCGGAGTGGACGCTTGCTGCGACATCGGCATCAGCGCCTGGAACGGCATGCTCGTCATGCGTGCGCTGCTGCCGGGCCTTGCGACCGCCCAGCGCCTCTTGCGAGAGGTCATCAAAGCCTTGAATGTCGCGGCCGTGCCAACTGCCTGGGCCGGTGACGGCGGGCAGCGGACGTCGGATCTGGCAGGGACGCGCCAATGAACCTCACGCCGCGCGAGAAGGACAAGCTGCTGATCTCCATGGCGGCCATGGTCGCACGGCGACGTCTCGAGCGCGGCGTCAAGCTCAACCATCCCGAGGCGGTGGCGCTGATCACCGATTTCGTCGTCGAGGGCGCGCGCGACGGCCGCTCGGTCTCCGACCTCATGCGCGACGGCGCAACGGTCGTCACTCGCGCGCAGGTGATGCCCGGCATTGCCGAGATGATCCACGACGTGCAGGTCGAGGCGACGTTCCCCGACGGCACCAAGCTCGTCACCGTTCACAACCCGATCCGTTGAGGAAGAGAGAAAAGCAATGCGACTGTTCCTGATGCTCGTCTCCTCGATGCTCGCCGCACCCGCGCTCGCCCACGTCGGCGGGCACGGCCACTTGTCGCCCTTCGAGCTCATCATGCACGTCGTGACCGCCGACCACCTCATGATCGCACTGTTCGTGGTGGCCGGTGCAGTTGCCGCGTTCCGCTGGAGCCGCCGGCGCACCGCGGCATCGCCCGCAACGGCCAAGCGGCCAGCGCATCGGAAGGATCGGCCATGATTCCCGGCGAGATCCTGCCCGCCAAGGGCGACATCGAGCTCAATGCCGGCCGCAAGACGATCACACTCGAGGTGGCAAATACCGGCGACCGGCCGATCCAGGTCGGCAGCCACTATCATTTCTTCGAGACCAACCCGGCGCTGAGGTTCGACCGCAAGGCGACGCGCGGCTTCCGCCTCGACATCGCCGCTGGCACGGCGGTGCGCTTCGAGCCGGGGCAGCGCCGCGAGGTTGCACTGGTGTCGCTCGGGGGCCGGCGGGAGGTGTACGGGTTCCGCGGCGAGGTGATGGGGAGGATGGAGGGGAAGGGCAGGAAGGCAAGGGCGCGGGCAGGAGGAAATGACTACGGCCCACCGTATCTACCTGCCAGTATCAGCAAGTTGGACCGGCAGATGATCGAGACCCAGCGTCAGCTTCGCACAGCTCCGGACCATCCGCGACGTGCGCCCCGCTCGGCGCGATCTCAGGTTCGGGCCAAAACCGACCGTCGACGTGGTGCGTAACCCCCTCCTCTTGCGTCCCCGGCCGTAGCGCGTTAGCGCGAAGAGCCGGGGTCTTCACCGCTCGAGATGAAGTACAACTTGCATTGCCCATTGCACAGGAGAAAACGTACTGGGTCTATATCACGGCGAGCAAGCCGCACGGCGTGCTCTACGTCGGCATGACGAGCGATCTCACGGGTCGCGCTTGGGAGCACCGCGAGCGCGTGATGGATGGTTTCACCAAGCGCTATTGGGTTGGCAGGCTTGTCTATGTCGAGGCTCACGACCACGCCGTGATCGCTGCCAAGCGTGAGCGCGCCAAGAAGCGCTGGCGACGGGAATGGAAAATCCAGTTGACCGAGAAGGACAACCCGACGTGGCGTGACTTATTCGGCGAAGTTGTGCGGGCCGACGGCTTCGAGTGGTAGCAGTCGTGCCTTACTTCGAGCGGTGAAGATCCCGGATAGCCGCGCTGAGGCGCGGCTTCCGGGAACGCAAGGGGAGAGGGCCGCGAGGACTGCTCTGGGTCACTCCCGCCGTCCCACCAGCCGCTGAACGTCCGCCCTTGCCAGCTGCGGACATCATCAGCCAGAGTTGCCCGTAGGTCAACGTCACCGCCGCTGCTCTGGTTTCCGGAACCCGACATGCCCCGCACCATCTCCCGCGCCGCCTATGCCGGCATGTACGGACCGACCACCGGTGACAAGGTGCGGCTCGCCGACACCGACCTCTTCATCGAGGTCGAGAGGGACCTCACCACATACGGCGAGGAGGTGAAGTTCGGCGGCGGCAAGGTGATCCGCGACGGCATGGGCCAGTCGCAGGTCATCAACGCCAAGGGTGCGGTCGACACCGTGATCACCAACGCGCTGATCCTCGATCACTGGGGCATCGTCAAAGCGGATATCGGCATCAGGCAGGGCCGAATCTTCAAGGTCGGCAAGGCCGGCAATCCCGATATCCAGCCCAATGTCGACATCATCATCGGCCCCGGCACCGAGGTGATCGCCGGCGAAGGCAAGTTCGTCACCGCCGGCGGCTTCGACACGCATATTCATTTCATCTGCCCGCAGCAGATCGAGGAAGCGCTGATGTCGGGCATCACGTCGATGCTCGGCGGCGGCACCGGGCCGGCACACGGCACGTTCGCGACCACCTGCACGCCGGGCCCCTGGCACATCGCGATGATGTTGCAGGCCGCGGACGCCTTCCCGATGAACCTCGGCTTCGCCGGCAAGGGCAATGCCTCGCGTCCGGCTGCGCTGGTCGAGATGGTCGAGGCGGGTGCCTGCGCGTTGAAGCTGCACGAGGACTGGGGCACGACGCCGGCGGCGATCGACTGCTGCCTCTCGGTCGCCGACGACCACGACGTGCAGGTGATGATCCATACCGACACACTGAACGAATCGGGCTTCGTCGAGGACACGATCGAGGCCTTCAAGGGCCGCACGATCCACGCCTTCCACACCGAGGGTGCCGGCGGCGGCCACGCGCCCGACATCATGAAGGTGGCGGGGCTCGCCAACGTGCTGCCGTCGTCGACCAACCCGACGCGGCCGTTCACGGTGAACACTATCGACGAGCATCTCGACATGCTGATGGTGTGCCATCATCTGTCGTCGAAGATCCCGGAGGACCTTGCGTTCGCCGAAAGCCGCATCCGCAAGGAGACGATAGCGGCCGAGGACATCCTGCACGACCTGGGCGCGCTCTCGATGATGTCGTCCGACAGCCAGGCGATGGGTCGCGTCGGCGAGGTGATCATCCGCACCTGGCAGACCGCGCACAAGATGAAGATGCAGCGCGGCCCCCTGCCCGAGGACAAGGGCAAGGGCAACGACAACTTCCGCGCCAAGCGCTACGTGGCGAAGTACACGATCAACCCGGCGATCGCGCATGGCGTCGCAAGACACGTCGGCTCGGTGGAGCCGGGCAAGCTCGCCGATCTCGTCGTATGGTCGCCGGCGTTCTTCGGCGTGAAGCCGGACTGCGTGATCAAGGGCGGCGCCATCGCGGCGGCGCCGATGGGCGATCCCAATGCCTCGATCCCGACGCCGCAGCCGGTGCACTACCGGCTGATGTTCGCAGCGTTCGGCGGCGCGGTCGCGGCAACCTCGCTGACGTTCGTCTCGAAGGCTGCCGCCAAGGGTGGGCTCGCGAAGAAGCTCGGCCTGGCCAAGTCGCTGGTGCCGGTCGAGAACGTGCGCGGCGGCATCTCGAAGAAGAGCATGGTCCACAACAGCGCGACGCCGGATATCCGGATCGACGCCGAGACCTACGAAGTGCGGGCCGACGGCGAGCTGCTCGTCTGCCAGCCGGCGAGCGAGCTGCCGATGGCGCAGCGGTATTTCCTGTTCTAAGCTGCATTCGTCGTTGATGCGCCGACGGGACCCATCGTCATGCAGGACCGCCCGAGCAAGAAAGCCGACCTCTATGAGACTGATTTCTTTGCCTGGAGTCAGCAGCAGGCGAAGCTGTTGCGCGCGCGCCGGTGGGAGGAGCTGGACCTCGACAATCTGGCGGAGGAGGTCATGTCGGTGGGGCGGAGCGAGCAACGGGAGATCCGGAATCGACTTGTGGTGCTGATGGCCCATCTGCTGAAGTGGAAGTATCAGCCGGGCCTACGAGGACCGAGCTGGGTCCGAACCCTGATGGAGCAGCGCCTGCAGCTGCAGGAGCTGGTGAAGGACAGCCCGAGCCTGCGACGCTACCCCGCCAAAGCCTTCCCGAAGCAATATCTCGCTGCGCAGCTCGAGGCTTCGAAGGAGACGGGGATCGCAGTGGAATTGTTCCCTGAGGTCTGTCCGTTCACCATCGAGGAAATTCTCGACGTGGATTTTCTTCCCGAGGAGCCGGGGCGTCCAGGCCGCTGACCGGTGCCAAGCAAGGAGCTGGCGTGGTGTCACGCAGTGTGCGCCCTTGGCATCAGAGTTCCATGAGGTGTGCTGCATGAGGATAGTCCCTGGCGATTTCGACGACCCTCGGGTCGTCGCGCTGCTGCGACTGCACCTCGCTGGGATGCATGCCAACTCCCCCGTGTGCAGCGTGCATGCGCTCGATCTCACCGGCCTCAGGTCGCCCGGCATCAGCTTCTATACGGCGTTGAAGGGAGAGACGCTGGTCGGCATGGGGGCAATCAAGGAGCTCGATTCTGCAACTGGCGAGATCAAATCGATGCGCACCGTGCCGGCGCAACTGCGTACCGGAGTCGGGGCGGCCATTCTCGATCACCTGCTCGGTGTCGCGAGGGCCCGCGGCTACCGCCGTGTCAGCCTCGAGACCGGGACGGGCGCCGCTTTCGAGCCGGCGCTCGCCCTCTACCGCAACCGCGGATTTCGCCGTGGCGAGCCGTTCGGCGACTATGCCGCCACCTCGTTCAGCCAGTTCATGCACCTCGATCTCGCTGCCCCGGCGGCGGCCGGGGTTGGTCCGGCCCGCGCGACGACCGTCGTTCGGCGAGCGGACCTCGCCGGCCGCATCACGGTCGACACGATCACGCTCGACCGCGCCGCGCGCTTCCGCCGACGCATCGCCATGACGACGGACCGCGGCCACGATTTCCTCCTCGACCTCTCCGAGGCAACCTATCTCGCGCATGGTGACGCGCTCGAGCTCTCCAACGGCTCGCTCGTGAAGGTGCTCGCCGCGGCGGAGGAGCTGCTCGAGGTTCACGCGCACGATGCGGCGGCGCTCACGCGGATCGCCTGGCACATCGGCAACCGCCACACCCCCTGCGAGGTGACCGCGACCGCGCTCTACATCCAGCCCGATCACGTGCTGGCCGGGATGGTCGAGGGCCTCGGCGGCCACGTGCACCGCGTGAAGCGGCCCTTCGAGCCGGAAGGCGGTGCCTACGGCGGCAAGGGCCCGCTCGCGCACGGACACAGCCACCACCACGGCCACGTGCGTGAGCACGACCACGTCCATGCGTGCAACGAAGCGCCGCCGCGCCCTGCCCCGCGCGTCTGGCGGCCGGAGTAAGCATGACCGGCCGCTTCTCGACAGCACAGGCCGAAGCGGAGGGGCCATCGGTGCCCGTGGAGGCCAGCGGGTCGATCCCGGTCGGCCCGCACATACTGCTCCAGATCTGGCTGTCGCCCGCGTTCCCGGTCGGCGCGTTCGCCTACAGCCACGGCCTCGAGCGGGCGGTGGACAGCGGCTGGGTCGGAGATGCCGCAAGCCTCGCGGCCTGGCTCGCTGCTCTCGTGCGGCATGGCGCGCTGCGCAATGATCTCATCCTGCTCGGCCTCGCGCTGCGCGCTGCGCGGGCGTGCGATATTGGCGGGGCGGAGGCAGTCGATGCGATGGCGCTGGCGCTGCAGCCCTCGGCCGAGCGACTGCTCGAGGCGACGCAGCAGGGCGGCGCATTCCTCGCGCAGATCGACGCCGCGTGGCCGAGCGACCGCCTCTCGGCACTGCGCGCGCGATGGGCCGGATCACCGTCACCGGCCTATCCTGTGGCGGTCGGCCTCGCCGCCGGCGCCCACGGCCTCGACCGCAACGACACTGCGCGCGCCTACGCCGTCGCCTGGATCACGAGCCTCGCCTCGGCGGCGGCGCGGCTCGGCATCATCGGCCAGACGGACGCACAGCGCCTGATTGCCGGTCTCGCGCATTCCGTTGCGGATGCCGTCGCCGCGACCGCGACCGCAACGCTCGACGATCTCGGCGGCGCGGCCTGGCGCTCCGACATCGCCTCGCAGCAGCACGAGACGCAATATTCGAGGGTGTTCCGCTCATGATGCAAGCCGCTCCTCGCCGCCGCCTGTCGCCGCACGGGCCGCTCCGCGTCGGCATCGGCGGGCCAGTCGGCTCCGGCAAGACGACGCTGACCGAGAAGCTGTGCAAGCGGTTTCGCAGCACCTGCGACCTCTGCGTCATCACCAACGACATCTACACCAAGGAGGACGCGGAAATCCTGATGCGCGCGCAGGCGCTGCCGCTCGAACGCATCATGGGTGTCGAGACGGGCGGCTGCCCGCACACCGCCATCCGCGAGGACTGCTCGATCAATCTCGCGGCCATCGACACGATGCGAGCCCGCTTTCCCGAGCTCGAGCTGATCCTGATCGAATCCGGCGGCGACAACCTCGCTGCGACGTTCTCGCCCGAGCTCGCCGATCTCACGATCTACGTCATCGACGTCGCGCAGGGGGAGAAGATCCCGCGCAAGGGCGGCCCCGGCATCACCCGCTCGGACCTGCTGGTGATCAACAAAATCGATCTCGCCTCCCACGTCGGCGCAAGCCTCGAGGTCATGGAGCGCGATGCCCGGCGCATGCGCGGCGAGCAGCCGTTCGTGTTCACGAACATGCGAACGGGCGAGGGGCTCGACGCCATCGTGCGCTTGATCGAGACCAAGGGCGGCCTCGGCACTGGCTGACCTGCGCGTTTGCCGTGTCCGCACGACGCCGGATGACGTGATCGGAAAGTCCGACTAGTCTCTTCCCCGGGGTGGGACGGACGGGTGTGGACATGGCTTCCGCCTACGACGCGATCGTGATCGGCAGCGGCTTCGGCGGCGCCGTGGTCGCCTGCCGGCTCGCCGAGAACGGAATGCGCGTGCTGGTGCTCGAGCGCGGCCGGCGCTGGACGCCTGAGACCTACCCGCGCGAGCCGGGCGATCCCTGGATGTTCGACTCCGATCGACCCGAGCGGCGCAACGGCTGGATCGACCTCCGACTCTGGAAGCACATGGCGGTCGTGCAGGGCGCCGGCATCGGCGGCGGCTCGCTCATCTACGCCAACGTCAGCGTGCAGGCTCACCCCGAGCTGTTCGAGGACGGCTGGCCGCCCGAGATCACCTTCGACACCTTGAAGCCCTACTACGACCGCGTCGGCCGCATGCTCAACGTGCAGATGCTGCCCGAGCGCCAGGCGACACGGCGCTACAATCTGGTGCGTGACGCCGCCGAGGCGATCGGCAAGGGCGCGCGGTTCCGCCCGGTGCCGCTCGCCGTGACTTTCGCCGAAGGATGGAGCTACGATCTCCCCGACCCGCACGACGAGCGTCACTCGCGAACCTGGACCAACGCCCAGGGACAGGAGCAGGGCACCTGCATCCACTGCGGCAACTGCGATATCGGCTGCACTGTCAAGGCCAAGAACACGCTCGATCTCAACTACATCCCCTGGGCCGAGCGACACGGCGCAGAGTTCCGCCCGCTGCACATCGCGACCCAAATCCGCCCGGCCGACGGTGGCTACCGCATCGCCTTCGACCGGATCGACCGGGGCGAGCGCATCCGCGGCGCGGTGACGGCGCCCCGCGTCATCCTCGCCGCCGGATCGCTCGGCTCGACCGAGCTGCTGCTGCGCGCCCGCGACGAGCACAAGACGTTGCCGGCCATCAGCGAACGGCTCGGCATGGGCTGGAGCTGCAACGGCGACTTTCTGACCCCTGCCGTCTACTCCGGCCGCGACGTCTCGCCGACGCGCGGGCCGACGATCAGCGCGGCGATCGACTTCCTCGACGGCAGCGAGAGCGGTCAGCGATTCTTCATCGAGGACGGCGGGTTTCCCGATCTGCTCGGAAACGTGCTGGCCGGCCACAGCCAGAATTGGCGCTCCCGACGGCGCAACAAGGCGCTCCACCGCGTGCTCGGTCACTTCATCAACGAGCGCGACCCGTTGTCGTGCCTCATGCCGTGGTTTGCGCAGGGCATCGATGCGGCCGACGGGCGGCTGCTGCTCGCGCGCGATTGGTGGCGCCCGTTCTCCGGCCGCCGGCTGCGGCTCGACTGGGATCCGCGCCAGACCGTGCCGGTGATGAACGCGATCGTCGACATGCACGTGCGGCTCGCCCGCGCTTCGGGCGGCTCGCCGGCGGTGCCGGTCACCTGGTCGTGGCTGAAGAACCTCATCACGCCGCACCCGCTCGGCGGCTGCAACATGGGCACCGGCCCTGCGAACGGCGTCGTCGGCCACAACGGCGAGGTCTTCGGCTATCCCAATCTCTACGTTGCCGACGGCTCGATCGTGCCGGAGGCGCTTGGCCTCAATCCTTCGCGCACAATCGCCGCGCTCGCCGAGCGGATCAGCGACGCGATCGTGCTGCGGGGTTAGCCGGCCGTCACCGCGCGTGCGGGGTGACGGCGATCTCGATCAGCCGCCAGTCGCCGGCAACCGCCTCGTAGGCGAGTTCGAAGCGCGCTTCGAGAGTGTCGCCGAGCGGGTATGCGCCCGAAAGGCGAAGCAGGCCCAGCGCGTCCGGTCCCGGCGGGGCGATCCAGCGCGGTTGCTGCGATGTGATCGTCGAGAGGTCGAGCCCTTGCGCGCGCTGCGTCGCGAAGATCCGCGCGAGGTCATCGGCGCTGTTGGCGGCCTGAAAACCGGGCGCAGCGAGGGCGCGCAGCACCGCATAATTGCCGGTCCGGTTGGCATCGTGCAGCGTGAGCAGCGTATGACGCGCGAGGCGGCCGGCTTCGGCGATGTGCGGTGGGGCGGGCTGGGAGACCGGTGACGCGACGCCTTGCAGCGCATCGCCCGGCCGCGGCCATCCGAGCTCGCTCACCAGTGCGAACGTCGTGGTCGTCACCGAGAACAGTGCCAGCACCACCAGGATGCGATCGATCTGCGCGCTGCGGCGCGGCGACGGCCGCCACGCCACGGTGCTCCGTCGCATGTGCTCGGCGTGGAGGAGCTCATTTGGGAGGAAGCGTGCCGCCTCTGGACCGAAGTGCTCGAGCCCTGGGCGCGCTCTGCCAAGTCGGTTGCGATCCATGCGAGGTGCTCCCGCCGCTACCAGGAGAGCTGCACGCCGAACCGGCCGCCGACCGATCCGTCGGACATGCCGACGCCGAGGCTGCCGCCGACCGCGATCGTCTCGCCGAACCCGAGCAGATTGCGGTCGAGCAGGCCGAGCACCGACATGCCGAGCGCGTTCTGTCCGTCGAACGTGCCGAGGTTCAGCCGCATGCCGAACGTGTTGCCGCCCATCAGCACGGGGTCGGCCATCGACATGGCGATCGCGACACCTTCGATCGCCTTGATCGAGCGCTCCTCGGCGCGGGTGATCCGCTGGTCGAAGCCGTTGACCTTTGCGGCGACACCGCCATAGGAGCTTTCGAGCCCGGTCATTCGATTTTCCACCGACGTGATGCGGTTGCCCTGGCTCGCGACATCGTTCTGGATCGTGCCGACTCGCCCCTGCAGGTTGGTGATGTTGGTCGTGTTGGTCGTCACGCGATTGTCGATCTGGGTGATCGCCTGCGTATTGGCGGTGGTGCGGCCCTTGAGGTCGGTGATGTCGCCTTCCGCGGTCGTCATGCGGCCCTGCAGATTAGTCACGTTGCCTTCGGCCGTGCCCATCCGGCCCTGCAGGCTCGAGATGTTCGATGTGTTCGTGGCGGTCTGCCCTTGTAGTGTCGTGATATGGCCCTCCGCGGTCGTCATGCGGCCCTGCAGGTTGGTGATATTGGACTGCGAGCTGCTGACCTGGCCCTGAAGCGAGCTGACGCTGCCCTCGACGTTGGTGACCCGGTTGCCGAGGTTGGTGATGTTGGTCGTGTTGGCGGTCACGCGGGCATCGAGCGCGCCGCCGTCGCCGGCGAGGTTGCCGTTGGCATCGGTGGTCACGACCTGAAGCGGGCCGGACTGCACGGCGCGGCTCGCCGCCGATGCGATGCCGGTCGCCGTGTAGGTGTTGCTCGCCGTGCCGAGCACGAACTGGTTGTCGCGCGCCGTCGCCGCGCCGGCACCGATCGCGGTCGCATTGGCGTGACCGGCGGACGCATTGTGGCCGAGTGCCAGGGCGCTGGCGCCTGCGGCCGAGCTGCCGTAGCCGAGCGCGGTGGCATTCGCGCCGGTGCCGGCGAACAGGTCATTGGGATTGCGGGCGGCGAGGTTGCCGGCGCTGTCGGCGGTGACGGCGCCGAGTGCTCCGGATTGGGTCGCCGCGCTCGCCGCCGAGCCGACCCCGGCGAGCGTGGTGGTGGTCGCAGTCGTGCCGAAGACCTGCTGGTTCGCCCGGGTGGTGGCAACACCCTGCCCGAAGGCAGCGGAACCCGAATGCGCCGCGGTTGCGCCCTGGCCGATGGCGATCGAGCCCTGTGCGGTCGCCTGCGACGCTGCGCCGAGCGAGAGCGATGCGATGCCGCTCGCCCGCGCCGTCGCGCCGATCGCACTCGCGCTCGAGGCACCGGCGATCGAGGAGGCGCCGAGCGCGGTCGCGAGCTCCGCTTCCGATCGAGCGGAGGCGCCGATCGCGGTGGCGTTGGTGCTCGTCGCGCGTGCGCCCCGGCCGACGGCGGTCGAATTGTCGCCCTGCGACTGGGCGGTGAAGCCGAGCGCGGTCGAGTTGATGCCGCTCGCGAAGGCCGACGAGCCGACGGCGGTCGCGTTGGTCGCGCTCGAGAGTGCCGCTGCTCCGACCGCGGAGGCATTGACGCCATCGGCGAGGGAGCTGGCGCCGAGCGCCGTCGAATTGCCCTGGCGCGCCGCCGCGGAGGCACCGAAGGCGGATGCGTTGCCCCCTTCGGCCTGCGCAGCTGTGCCGACGGCGCTGGCATTGTCGCCGGTCGAAAGTGCGAGATTGCCGAGGGCGGTCGAATTGGCGCCCCGCGCGGTGGTCCCGACGTTGGTCGCCGCGGCCCGATCGCCGCAGGCGAGCGAGAGCGTGCCGGTCGCCATGGCACCGCCGTCGAACACCGTGCTGATGCCGCCGTACTGTGCGCAGATGAATTGCGCCTGAGCCTCGCCTGCGCCGATGGCTATCGCCATGGTGAGCGCGGAGACGCTGGCGCTGGCTCGCAGCGCGGTCGCGGTCGCTCGGAGCGGAGCGCTCGGCTGCGGCGCGAGGGGAGATGCGGCCGGATGTGGGCTGACGATGCAGTCGGGGCGCGCAGCGGCGCACTCCTCGCCCGCGGGCACGGAAGCGGCAGGACGCAAGACGGTTACTCCGAGCTGGTACGCGCTCAGTCAGTGGGGAGCCGTCGGTGCCGAGGGGGCGGCTGGGACGGCCGGTCGGGAAGCAGCGAGTGGGCAGAATTACAATCTAAAATGGTTAATATTTCATTAACTCTACTTAAGCGTGTTTAAGCGTGAGGCTGCCCTCCGCCCTGCTTCCACGAGCACCGATCTGGCCACTGCGAGCTGGCACGCATCCGGTCTCAACCGGTGCCGCCAATCTTTCACAAGTACGGCGAAAAGCCTCTCGATCGCGCACTCGACGGCGCGCGCGGCCTGCTCGTGCCCGAGATGATCCAGCATCATCGCACTGTGCTGTCCTCGTCCGCGACTTCGTGTTGGCCTGGACTTCATGGAAGGAGCATTACCCGAGCAGGTCCCGCAGATGCGGGATCAGCGGCACGCCGGCGGGCGTGATGGCGTAATCGGCGAGCCGGCTGGCGCGCACCCATTTGATCTCCTGGCCTTCGTGCGGGGCGATCTCGCCCTCCCAGCTGTTGCAGATGAAGAGCGGCATCAGCAGATGGAACGACGCGTAGCGGTGCGAGGCGAAGGTGAGTGGTGCAAGGCATGTCTCGCAGAGCACGATGCCCAGCTCCTCGCGAATCTCGCGCACGAGCGCGGCCTCCGGCGTCTCGCCCGGCTCGATCTTGCCGCCGGGGAACTCCCACATTCCGGCGAGCGCCTTGCCCGCGGGCCGCCGCGCGATCAGCACGCGGCCATCGCGGTCGGTGAGCGCGACCGCGGCGACGAGCAGGAGGGGGGGCGGCGAGGTTGGCATCGTTGGAGCTTCGCTACGGGGTCGCATGGCCAACGGCGCGAACGCCGACCAGCGGGGATGAAACCGATTGCGCCCGGCCGGGTCAGCATCTGGTGGTCGCGAGTTTCTTTTTAGCATACGGGGTCAGACCTTCGGTCGCTCATGTCGGGATCAGACCCCTGGGCAATGACTGTCGACGAGCTCCGAGCGAAGGGGCCAGGGGTCTGACCCCGACTGCCGGCCGCGCGAGACGGATTCATCCCTTGGCGATCTATGGAATTTTTCGTGAGGCACGGGCGAGCTTCGGCCGCGTGACTTGTAGTAGGATGCGGACCGAAGCCCGCCCGCACAGGATTTCTGGCCTACCCAGGACGTT
>Ga0209398_1000617_pt1 | contig 21143 bp, 17 predicted proteins | sample AshMeaBigSpring_FD_184125 | JGI IMG/M metagenome (GOLD analysis project Ga0209398, IMG submission 184125) | Groundwater microbial communities from Big Spring, Nevada to study Microbial Dark Matter (Phase II) - Ash Meadows Big Spring (SPAdes)... | ecosystem: Environmental > Aquatic > Deep... | reverse complement strand
CGACAATTACCTACCGGTTTTGTGGATCAGCCGCGGGGCGCTAGCCCGCGGTCTTTCGCGGATGAACCGCGGGCTAGCGCCCGGCGGCTGATGAGTGATTTCGGTAACTTATTGTTGAACAGCGCCGTAACCGCTCACAACCCGGTGGAAGATTCTCCCTGATTCCAGGGGGTCAGGTCCATGTTTTCGGCCAGCGCGTATCCGCGAGGTCGAGTTGATCGGCCGAAAAATGGACCAGACCCCGGCCCGTGGTTACGTCCGCGCCTCCGCGCCGTCCCGGCGCTCACCGCCCGTTGCCTCGGCCCGCCGGCGTATGCGTGTTTCGGTCTTTTCCTGCCCACCGCTTCCTGGGACAATGCCCGCCCCGCCGCAGTGGGCTCAGGGCGAACGCAGAGCGTTATCGTACGTGGCGCTTCTCCAGGGACCGGTTGTGCGATTCAAGCTGTTCCTTTACGGACTGATCTACTTCGTCATCCGCGTCTTCGTGTGCCTTGTCCAGGCCATGCGCATCGAGACGTGTCATGGGTTGGCGCGGCAGTTGGCCATCTTGAGCTACGACATCCTGCGGATTCGCCGCGAGGTGGTGGATGACAATCTGGGGTGGGCCTTTCCGGAACTCGCGGAGGCCGAGCGACAGCGTCTGGCGCGTTCGATGTGGGAGCATATCTTCCTGCTGGTCTGCGAGATCGTCCACGTCCCCCGCAAGATTCATGAAACGAACTGGCGGGACTACATAAGAATCCCACAGCAGCGGACGATGGTCCGCTACCTGCTGGATCCGCGCCCCCTGGTGATCGTTTCGGGGCATTTCGGCAACTTCGAGGTGGGCGGAGTGGTCGCGGGGCTGTTGGGCTATCCCACCTTCACCGTGGCCCGGCCGCTGGACAACCCGTACCTGCACCGGTTCATCAACCGATTTCGCGGGGCCAGGGGGCAGTTCATTCTGCCCAAAATCGGTAGTGCTCCGCAGGTGGATGCGATCCTGCGCACGGGCGGCACACTGGCGTTTCTCGGGGATCAGCACGCCGGCCGCAACGGCTGCTGGGTGAACTTCTTCGGGCGTCCGGCGTCCTGCCACAAGGCGGTGGCCCTGTTCTCGCTGACGCAGAATGCGCCGCTGCTGCTCAGCTACGCCGTCCGCCGCGGCGGGCCGTTACAATTCGAGGTAGGCCAGGCGGGCATCTTCGATCCGTCGGTCGACAAGGCGGAAGACGTACGGAGCTTGACGCAGTGGTACAACCAGCGGTTGGAGGCGGCAATCCGCACCGCGCCGGAGCAGTACTGGTGGCTGCACCGGCGCTGGAAGGACACGCGGCCCGAGCGGCGACTTGCCGCGGCCGCCCGCCGTCGCGACCCGCCCGACGCCACGGCGCCTGCACCCCACCGGCCGGCGGCCCACCGCACGCCCCAGCCGGCACCCGCAAGGGAAAGCTGACGCATGAGCCAGTGGATTCGCGTGGCCCAGGCCAGCGAGGTGCCGCCCGGAGGCAGTTGCGAGGTGGTGGCCGGCGAGCGCGTCGTGGCTTTGTTCCACACCGCCGAAGGCTGGTACGCTCTGGACGGCATCTGTCCCCACCAGGGCGGGCCGTTGGGCAAGGGAAGATTGACGGACTGCCTCGTGACGTGTCCCTGGCACGGCTGGCAGTTCGACGTCCGCAGCGGCCAGAGCCAGTTGAGTTCCGGCCTGCGGCAGCCGACGCTGGCCGTGAAGATCGAGGGCGATGGCGTGTACGTGGACCTCGGCGCCGCGGGCTGAACCGTGCCCCGGTCCGTCAAACGCCCGATGTGTCACCCGTGAACGGTTACCCGGATTTGGACCACGAAGGACACGAAGCGCACGAAAACAACAGAGGAGTTCAGGAGAATTCACGGATCGCAATGGTTGACGAACGTGCGGCTGGCGGGGGTCGAGATCGGATTACGGAACACCTTCCGCATCACGCAATGGCACGAGGGCATGCGGCGTTTTGTTCGGGGTAACCGTTCACACCCCGGGTGGGCGATTCCAGGGGGTCAGGTCCATGTTTTCGGCCAGCGCGTTTGGGTCTGGCAGAGCTTTACAGCCGAAAAATGGACCAAACCCCGCCCTGTGAACGGTTACTTTGTTCGGAGATGCCTTCGTGCTCTTCGGGTCCTTCGTGGTGGGATCATCCGCCGATGCCATGCCGGGTGGCCCGTCCGCGGGGTCCGCGACCTGGGCGGAACAAGGCGGTCCACCGGCATGAACCAGCCCGGCATTGGGAAATGGTAAACTGGCGGACACCCGCGCGGTGACCTTGATCGTGCTCCGCGTGTGAGTCATCACGGGGGGCGGTCCGGGGGGCGCGGGAGCTTCACCCGCGGGCGAGGTTACAGCGAGAGCGGCTGCGGTGATTCGTTATCGTCCTTTTCGCAACACGGATCCGCCGGCCTTGGCGGAGATCTGGCGCAGCCACCCGCCCCTGCGGCGGATGATGCAGCCGATGACGGCGTCGATCCTGGACCAGCATGTGCTGGCGCGCCCCTGCTTCGACCGCTACGGGCTGGTGGTGGCCATCGCCGACGAACGGCCGGTGGGGTTTGTGCACGCGGGGTTCGGTCCCACGGAGGATTTTTCAGCGATTTCCCCCCAGCAGGGTGCGACCTGCATGTTGATTGTCGCACCGCACCCGCAGCAGCCGCGGATCGAGGAAGAGCTGCTGGTCCAGAGCGAGGACTATCTGCGGCGGCAGGGTGCTGGAACGTTGTACGGTGGGGAGATATTTCCTTTGAACCCCTTCTACCTGGGGTTGTACGGCGGCAGCGAGCTGCCGGGGGTGCTCGCGTCGGACCATCGCCGCCGGGACCTTCTGGAACGCTCGGGTTACGCGGTCGTGGACCGCTGCCTGGTGCTGGAGCGCAGCCTGAGCGAGTTCCGTCCGCCCGTCGATCGCCGGCAGTTGCAAGCCCGGCGGCAGTACAGCGTGGCCGAGCTTCCGCACCCACCGGCCGCGAATTGGTGGGAGGCGTGCACGCTGGCCCGGCAGGAGTTCAGCCGTTTCGAGCTGCGCCCGCGCGAGGGCGGGGCGGCGTGCGGCTGGCTGGCGAGCTGGGACATGCAGCCGCTGGCCACCAGCTGGGGCGTGCACGCCGCAGGCCTGGCGGGTGTGACGATCCTGCCCGAGTACCGCCGCCAGGGTCTGGGCACGCACCTGGTCGCGGAGGCCTTGCGTCAACTGCAGGCCTGCGGCGTCGGCCTGGTGGAGGTGCAGACGATGGCCGATAACACGGCGGCCCTGGGGCTGTACCGCAAATTGGGCTTCGCGGAGGTCGACCAGGGCCTGGTCTATCGCAAGGGCTGCTGATCCCCGCCGCCGGATTCGATGGACCGGCGTGCCGTCGCGCACCGATACAGGAACTGGTCGACACTCCGCCCGGGCGATGTTGACACGAGAGCGACGCGCGAGCGAGGGACGCAACGCATTCACTCCCTTGCGCTTCGGGCTGGTATGCCTCCGTTGTGAAAGCGTCCATCTCGGCCGGGCGGAGTATCGTGTCCTGTCCATTTCCAATGTTCGGGTTCGGCAAATCAGCCGGAGGGCGCTAGCCCCCGGTTTTTCCCGGAGGAACCGCGGGCCAGCGCCCCGCGGCTGATCCGAAAATTTAACTTGGACGACGCGCTGGCCGGCACATTCCCGCGCTCCTGTGCACCCCGCCCCCATCCCGCACGGAACGCCCGCCTTCTCCAGCCCGCCCGCCCGCGCGGCGGCAAGGTGCGCCTCATGAGAATTTCCCCACCCCGTCTGGTTCGTGTAGTTCGTGCTCGCTGTCTGGGTTGGCTGGTCGTCGTCGCCTGTCTGGCGCTGCCGCAGGGACTACGCGGCGAGCCGGTGGTGCCGGGCACCGGCGAGCGGATCGTGCAGGTGGGCGACGATTTCGAGGCCGAGGACTGGCAGTACGTCCCCAGGAACCCCAAGAGCAGCCGCGATCTGGACGAGTCGCCGCGGCTGCCATCCGGCGTGTCCCAGAACGGGCGCTGGTACGAGGGGATGAAACGGGGGCACCCAGACATCGTGCGGCGTGTGGAGACGCCCGCTCGCGGTCTGCCCGGCAGCACCGGGGCGCTGCTGCTGCAGACCCAGCGCTCGGGTGTGCCCGGCTTCACGTCGTACCGCATGCAGCAGGACGATTTCATCGCCGACTGCAACTACCGCCTGGGAGGCGCGATGCCGGTCTGGCAGTCGCCCAGTGTCGTCACGCGGGTTTTCCTGCCGCCGGTCGACCTGTGGGAGAATCGCACCGGCCCGACCTTTGGCTTCCGCCTCGCATTGACGACGACCGTCACCAAGCCCGGACGCGGACGGTTTGCCACGCCCCAGGTGGAAAAGGAGACCTACTGGCCGGGGATGTTCATTGAGTTCCAGAGCAAGGGCCAAGGCGGCGCGCAGGACGATTACGCCTCTTTCCGCATTCGCGGCGATTCCCGCGGCGGCGACTTCCGCGGGCCCCAGATTACGCAGACAGGCTGGTGGACCCTGGGCATGTCGGTCACCGCCGACGGGATGGTGCACTACTATGCCCGTCCCGGCGTCGAGGATTTAACCCCAGCCGACTTCATCACGTCCCAGTATCCGTACGGCTACCGCGCGGAGCATTTCAAGACGTTCTTCTTCAACGTCTGCAATCGGGACGATGGCCGTACCTGGTCGACACCGTGGATCGTGGACGACTCGTACGTCTACTACATCCGCAGCGACCGGATGGCACGGACCCCAAGCCGCCCCTGAAAATCGCCGGCTGCCGGGGGGGAAGGCCGCCCAACGCCACCAACCTTGAGCGGACCGGCGCTTGCCGCCGCTGAAGCTCCGGGAGGGCGAGGCTCCCGCCGAGCCGAAGACCCGCGGCCAAATAGGGCTTCGTGACTCCGGGAGGGCGAGGCTCCCGCCGAGCCGAAGACCCGCGGCCAAATAGGGCTTCGTGACTCCGGGAGGGCGAGGCTCCCGCCGAGCCGAAGACCCGCTCGACGCGCCGGCTCGGCAGGAGCCTCGCCCTCCCATGATCGTGCAACTCTGGTTCGCTCGTGCCGTACCTCCCAGGATCGCGCAAGGTGACTCACGGCCTTGCGGCTTGCTATGGACAGCGGCCAGGCAGGCAGCATGGGGATGCCGCAGGGGCGACCCACGCCGGCGTTGGAATCGATGCTAGCGGGCCCCTGCGCGTGCGGCGCCACTCCGGGGCCACGTGTCCCTTCGAGCCACGGCTGCAAGGACTTCCGCTGCCTGGCTCGAGCCGAACAGGCAGCTGACGGCCGAACGGGCTTGTTCCCGTCGTGTCGGTCCGAGTTTAATAGTGGTGGATGATCCATTCCCGCTGTCTCCCATGGTGGGCGGAATCGGAGTCAGGTTTATTCCAGAGAGCCTGCGGCGGCAGGTAAGGCGATTGGATCCCGCCCGATCCCGCCACATCACCGGCCGGTGAAGTCTCTCCTGGGGCGCTTCGGCCGAGTCGGCCACCGGCGGTGCCGCCCGAAGACGGTGCGGCGAAGGGAAGGCGAGCGGTCGAATTATGAGACTCACCTTCTTCGCGCGATATGCCCTGGTGATTGTCTGCGTGGTCAGCTTCCTGGTGCCGTTCTGTCTCCGCGGTGCCCGCATGTCCGTGGAGGGGATGAAGAACGAGGTCACGGACTGGTTGCCGTCCCACATCCAGGAAACGACCGAGATGAAGTGGTTCTGGCGCCACTTCGCCGGTGAGCGTTTCGTGATTGTGAGCTGGCAGGGGTGCACGGGCGCTCCCGGCGACGAACGATTCCAGCTGTTCCTTTCCAAGCTGCGTCCCGAGGTGCCGCCCTCGCGGCGTTCTCCGCCGCCTGCCATGCCGGCGGCCGCGGCGGCCGCGGCCGCCGACAACTCCACGGCTGGATCCGCCGCCAGCAGCAAGCCCCGGGAGAACGCCGAGGTGGTGGGCGGGCACGCGGCATTGCTCGAGCGGGACTTCGACTTCATCGGGGACCGCCTGGGACTTTTCTTCGACGGCCAGGATCACTGCAGTTTCGGCGGCCGGGATGAGAAGTGGCTGCGGGGAAAGAACCGGCAGTGGTACTTCATCACGCCGGACGGGACGCTGTACCACTGGTCGTCGGGCAATGCGCCCCTGGCCACGCTGGGGGGAAGGGTCTGGCGCTGGTTGTTTGGAGGCCAGATCGCCGCGGAGGAGATCGCTTTTCTGGGACCGGTGGATGGCCCCTGGTACTACGCCGATCCACACCGCTTGAATGCGCAGCTGTTCAAGTCGGTCACCACGGGTCCCCAGGTCCTCGAAGGGTTGACCCGCGCCGACGGCGGTGTGCTGGCGGACGACGTGGGGGAGGCCCAGCGGCGCCTGGAGGGGGCCCTGTTCGGCCCGGACGGCGTGCATACCTGCATGATCCTGACGCTCACCGAGGCGGGGCGTGACGACCTGCATCACATCCTCGGCCGCGGCATGTTGGGCCGACCACGCGGACGCCTGCTGGAGATCGCCGACCAGTGCCAGATTGCGGCGGCCGACCTGCGGCTCGGCGGCCCCCCCGTCGATAACGTGGCCATTGACGAGGAAGGAACGATCACCCTGGTCCGCCTGGTATCGCTGTCGGTCTTGCTGGGCCTGGTCCTGGCATACTCCTGTTTTCGCAGCCTGACCGCCACGATCATTGTCTTCTTTGCCGCGGGCCTGGGGGCGGTCGCGAGTGTGGCGCTGGTCGGCTGGTGCGGATCGACGATGGACGCGATCCTCATGTCGATGCCCTCGCTGGTCTATGTCCTGGGCATCTCCGGCGCGGTCCACCTGATCAACTACTACCGGGAAGCCCTGGAGACCGACGGTCCCGCGGGGGCCCCGGAGAAGGCCGTCTCGCTGGGCTGGAAACCGGCCTTATTGTGCAATGTCACGACCTCCATCGGCCTGGTGTCACTCTGCACGAGTGATCTGACGCCGATCCGCAAGTTCGGGATTTTTTCCGCGCTGGCGGTGATGGCCACGCTGATCCTCTTGTTCACCTACCTGCCGGCCGCCTTACAGCTGTTCCCGCAGAAACCACGTTCCCCGCTGCAGCGACGCCGCGACGAGCAACCCTGGTACGACCGGTATTTGTCCCGGTTCTGGGAGCGGCTGTGCGGTGGCATCATCGGCCATCACCTGCTGGTATCGGCGGCTTGCTTTGCGGTGATCGCGGCCGTGGGATACGGCGTCACCCGGATCAACACGTCGGTGAATCTGCTGAAGATGTTTGACCAGCGGGCCAAGATCCTCAGCGACTACGCCTGGTTGGAGCAGCACCTGGGGAAGCTCGTGCCGATGGAGGTGGTGGTCAAGGTCGCGCCCGAGGCGATGCTGCCGGCCCCGCCGTCCACGGGCGGCGGCGCACCGGCAGCGGGGGCGCGCCATCAGTTGTCCTTCCTCGATCGGATGCTGATCGTCGACCAGATTCAATCCGTGGCGGAGAACGTCTTTGGCGACCGGGGCCAGGGGGTCGCGGGACGTTCGCTGTCCGCGGCGACTTTCGCCCTGCCCAGCTCGCACCGTTACGCGACCTATTCCGGGCGCCTGATGGTCAATTCGGCCTTGCAGAAGCATCGCGACGAACTGCTGGCCTCGGATTATCTGCGCATCGACCAGCAGGATGGCTCGGAGCTGTGGCGGATCAGCCTGCGGATCGGGGCCTTGCAGGACATCGATTACGGCCAGTTCGTGGGCCAGCTGCAGTGCGCGGTCGAGCCGATCATGGCGGCCTGCCGGGCGCGCGAGCAAATCCTGCGCGATCTTGAGTCGCGCCCTGGCCGACGGGGAGCGGCCCGCGTGCTGCTGCTGGGAGCCCCCGTGGACGACGCCCTCCTGGCCCGCGCGGACGCCGGGCCGGCCGATCCCGCGGCGGCTGCGGGCGGCGGTCTCCCGCCGTCCCCCGGCGCCACCGGGCGCGTCGACCAGACGGCGATCTTCGCGACCGTCTTGAGGGACCTGTTGCGAGCTGCCCGCATCGACGTCCGCTACCACAACCCGCAAACCGGTCGCCAGCCGGAGCACTGGGGACCGATCGTGAAACAGTTCGCCTGCGTGGCACTGGTCCGCGGGAACCCCGCGTATGCCCTGGGTGACCTGCGCGGGCACGGGGCGACGGTGATCGACCTGCGCGACCACGTCTTTCACCCGACGTCCGGGACGACGCCCGCCGCTGCGGCCATCGCGACCGCGGCGACGGCCCACGCGGCCCACGCGGCCCGCGGCGGCAGCGACCGGCAGCCGGACGTGACGGCCGTGTACACCGGTGTGGTGCCGATCGTCTACAAGGCTCAGCGAACGCTGTTGCAGAGCCTGATTGCGAGCACCTTCTGGTCGTTCATCACCATCACGCCGCTGATGATGCTGGTCTCCCGCGGCTTCGGTGCGGGACTGGTCGTCATGCTGCCCAACGTCCTGCCCGTGCTGGTGATCTTTGGCGGCATGGGGTGGCTGGACATCCCGGTCGATATCGGCTCGATGATGGCGGCCAGTATTGCCCTGGGCGTGGCGGTGGACGATACGATCCATTTCTTGACCTGGTTTCGCCGGGCGCTGGATTCGCTGGGCGATCGCAAGCTGGCGATCATGGCCGCCTACAAGCACTGTGCCACGCCCACGTTCCAGGCCGCGCTGATCAGCGGCTTGGGCCTGTCGATCTTTGCCTTCAGCACCTTCACGCCCACGCAGCGGTTTGGTTACCTGATGCTGACGATTCTCTTCGCGGGCGTGGCCGCCGAACTGATCTTCATGCCGGCCCTGCTGGCCAGTCCGCTGGGCCGTGTCTTCCGGCCGCGCGGGACCGTTTCGCCGGCCAGCCCTGCCAGCTGCCACGCCGACCCCCATGCCTTGGGCGGATGCGTGGAGCAGCTCCGCAGCGTGACTCCGCCGGGCGGGCTCAGGTGAGGGTTTGCCGAGACGGCGATTCCAGGAGGTCAGGTCCAAGTTTCTAGCCAGCGCGTCCGGGCATGGCGAAGTTATTAGGCGTCCAAGAGTCGGACAAAGAGCGAACAACTGAAACGCGGCCTACTCGGCGGCGATCCAGCCTTTCTGGTGGCCCAGGTTGCGGACTCTGCCGCCGAGAACGGCCTTGGCCAGGAGGGTCGAGGCGAACGCCTTGTTGACGCCCAGGGCGTCCGCCACGTCTTGCACGTAGACCACGTCGCCCCGTTCGCGCACGAATTGCGCGGCGTCCCGCCAGCGGCCGGGGCTGGGGATGTCGTCATCGGTGAGCGGAATCACTCCCGCGACGCCCAGATCGTCGCGAAGTTCGATCACGCCGTCCCAGATCGTGATGCGGTGCCGGCCGGCCTTCCGCCGCTCGCGGCGCAGCGTGACCCGCTTGACGGTTTGCCGAATGGCGAACGCCAGTTTCTCGCGGTCGGCCTCGGTCAGCCGGCCCAGCAGTTCGTCCAGCCGGCCGATCACCGCCAGGGCCTCGGGCGACGGGGCACCTTCGCCGCGGGCCTGCCGCAGCTTGTCTTTTATATTGGCCTCCTGCTCGCGCCAGCCTGCCAGCAGCTTCGAGATGCCGGGAATGTCTTCGGGGTTCGCCAGGGCCAGGTTCTCGGTGGCCCGTTCGATCTTGGCCCGCAGCGCTTCGATCTGCGATTCGAGCCGGCCGACGTTCGCCTCGGCCTTCTTGGTACGGCGGGTGATCTCGCTGCGGATGGCCCGCTTGGTCCGTTCGTCCGACATGAACTGCTGAAGCTTGGCCAGGACGGCCTGCTCGCTGGTGTCGGCCCGAAACGTCGGGCGGTCCGAATCCTCGGGACGCTCCTCAAAGCACCGTGCCGGCAGACCATAGTATCTGCGCACGACCTTCCGTCCCGAATGGCTCATCGTGAACCCTTGCAGCCGCTGACCGCCGTCGGCCAGGTACAAAATGCCTGTCAGCAAGTATCGCCCCGGCGTCGGAGCTTTCGGGGTGCGGTACTTGCGGCGAATGACCCGCCGCGCCCGCTCGAAGGCCTCGCGGCTCACCAGCGGCTCGTGGGCGTCGTCGCAGACCACTCCGCCATCCTCGTGCAGGCTGCGGAACTTGCCTCGCCGCTTGCGGCCGGCCACGATCTTGCCGGCGTAGGCGGGGTTCGACACCGCGCGGCGCACGCTGCTGGCGTTGAACCGCTTGCCGAACATCGTGGTGAAGCCCCGCCGGTTCAGATCTCTGGCGACCGAGCCGGAGGGAGCGAAGTTAGAATGGTGAAGTGTGAAGGGAGAAAGTGAAAGCATGAATTCAGACATACCGCAGCGTAGCTTCGATTTCTCGGTTCGCATTGTGCGACTGTGCCAGGTGTTGGATGAAAAACCCGGCGTCGCGCGCACACTGGCGCGGCAATTGTTACGTGCTGGAACCTCGATTGGTGCAAATGTCGAGGAGGGGTCCAAGAAGCCCACGAACTGATTGCCATACTGACGACAATCACCAAGAAGACAAAAGCGGCTATGTAGTCATCATCGACTTTTTTTCACCCTTCACCCTTCACCCTTCACCCTTCACCCTTCACCCTTCACCCTTCACGTGTGGTTGCACCTCGACGAGGTCGTTGGCGTCCAGGTGCGTCGACCGCCGGCCCGACGCGAGTTCGGCCTGCACGGCAGCGGTCACCTTGCGGATGGCGTCGGCAATCTGCATCTGCGTTGCTATGGGTCGGTTCTCCTATTTGCGGCCGACCAGTGCGAATTGGCCCCGGTCGACCTTCTTGAAGCGGGCGTCTTTGCCCTTGGTGTTGATGTCCCGAAGGATCGAGGCGTATAGCGTCGCGTCGGGCGTCGCGCCGCCTGGGCTGGTCCACAACCCCTGCTTGGCCATCGCCTCGACCATCGTCTTGCAGTTCATTGGCTCGCCCGCCTTGGCCAGCACCGCGACCGCCGCCTCGATCTGGCTCAGCTTCTTGGCGTTCGCCTTCGCGGGCGCCTTCGCGGGCTTCGCCGTCTTCGCCTTGGCGATCTTCGGGCTCGCCTTCTTCGTCGCGGTCTTCTTCGTCTTCATCGTTCGTCCCTTTCGTTCGAGGTTTCCGCTGGCGGGAAGTCCGCCGGCGACAGTGACACATGAGCCAGCAATTTCCGCCCGCAGCAGGCACGGCGGGCCAGAATCGGAACTGAAACCCGGTGATTTCCGTTGCTATCGGCGCGCTGAAGACTTCGTTAAACTCAGGGGGCTTTGTGGGCGAGCAGAAAGAGTCAACCGGCCAATGGCGAAGCTCAGTGAGTACGTGAAGACGGCGGAAGCGGCGGAAATCCTCGGCGTCTCGCAAAACACCCTGCGGACCTGGGCCAGCGCGGCAAGATTCCCGTCCACCAGAACCCAGCCAACGGGTACCGACTATTTTGCAAGACAGACCTCGACGATTTCCTGCGGCAGATCGAGGCAAGCAGAACCAAGCAACCGAAGCGAAAGAAACGATGACCGGGGAACGACCGTCGCAGAAAATCAGAAGAACTTTCGAGGGATGGACCAAAGGTGTCCAGCGTGACTGCTAATCTCATGGAGTTCCGTGAGCCGTAGTATTCAGACTCCGCAAGCGTGTTTTTGCAATAATGCCCCGAACATTCGACAAATCCACAAGGAGAAGAGCTGATGCCGCTGAACTTTGATAACCTCAAGCAATTCGTAGCGGGAGACACCGTTGCTATCCGCGGCACGGCGACGCTGGAGCCAGCAGGCGGGCCGGGAGACAAGATCTTCCCGCCGACTCATGCGGTGGATGACAACAACAAGAAGCCCGGTGCTAAGTACGCGTTCGAGACGCGCCGTATCGATGGGCGCGACGTGACGTGCGTGCTCATCGACTCCGTGCAGAGCCAGGCGAACCGCATGGAGGAGGCGCTTGAGGCGTTGTGGTCTGAGAAAAAGATTGCCCTCCCAGTTATCAGCGTCGACTTCTCGTCGGTCGCACCCGAGGTGGGACGCGTCACGTCGCTTACTGCGCCCCACCGCATCGCCGATGCGCTGCTGCGAGACAGTCTCTTCACCGAGGGAGAAGGAGAACAAGCAAAGACTATGCTCTTCCGCCTCTCAGCCATCGGGAAGTCGTTCACCGACGCGAGCACCAAGAATGCAACCGCGTTGTTCAAGGTTTGCCCAACGGGGCTCGTCTTCGGGTTGTGGGACAGCACGGGACCAAAAGGCGGCCTCGGCGCGAAGTTCCAGCGGGCGCTTGTCTCCGAGATTGTCGGTATCAACGCGGCCCCAGGCAGCAAGACTTCCAGCCGCATCGACCCCGCGCAGTTGGTGAACGCGGCCGCGACTATGTACCGAAAGCAGCCAGCTGCTGGTGAGCTGCTAACATGGACCGCTGACGAAGGTGAGGCAGAACGCGGGCCTGTCGGAACCGAAACTGACGTGCCATTGAAGTGGGGTGCGAAGAGAGACGGCGATAAGTGGAAGCAGGGCGAAGGCAAACTGACAACCGCTAACCACAGCAATATCCCGCCTACGATTGACTCGGTCGCCGGTGGCGTGACGATTGACGAGGCAAGGCACACCGTGGTGCTCTCGCTTGCGTCGTTGCGACGCTTGCGATTCACCACTGGAGCTGAGGAAGCTCGCACGGTCCTGGCTGCGCTCGGGTTGCTCGCCGTATTTGCGGCGGAGAGCAGCGGACACGACTTGCGTTCCCGCTGCTTGCTCGTACCGAAGAAGGGCTTGGCGCTGAAGCTCGAAGCAGTCGCTCGAGATGGAGGCACGACTCCCATCGAACTCGACCTCACTGGAGCCAGCAAGCTCTATAGCCAAGCTGTCGCAGCGCTGCCCGAGGATGTGAGGTTCGAAAAGCCCGCCGGCGAATCGCTCGCGGAACTACAGCCTTCGCCGAAGCTCGCCAACCTCGTGAAAAGGAGCCGCGAACTAGCGGCGGCCGGGGCTGATGTCGGAGACGCATGATGTTAGCGATCGAGATCGAACTCCTGACAGGACGCTACGCGGCAACCGCGCACAACGATCGCGGTCGCGGCGAGTGGCCCCCACACCCCGCGCGCTTCTTTTCGGCGTTGGTCGCGGCGCTCCACGACAACGACGAGGTTGACCAAGCCGAGCGAGCGGCGCTCCTGTGGCTTGAGGTGCAGAGCGCGCCGTCGCTGTGGGTCGACCCCGATCTGAGAGTCGGGAGGCGACAAGTTCAAGACGTCTACGTGCCGGTTAACGATGTCACTCTGGGAGAGACCATTGAGTCCTTCGGCAGCTCGGAGCAGCGCGCGATTGACGAGGCAACCGCGAAAGTCGCGCAAGCTGAGGCAAAGCTGAATGCCGAGAAGTCCAAGACTCCTCCGGATAGCGTCAAAGTCGGGAAGGCCGAGAAGGCGTTGACGAAGGCGAATGCGGAACTGACGAAGAAGAACGACGCGCTTGCCAAAGGCCCACCGGCTGCAGACCTGGCCAAGGCGATTGCGCTAATGCCCGAACGCCGCACTCGCCAAGTGCGAACCTTCCCTGTCGTACTCCCCGAGACGCCTATGTTGGCGTTCCTCTGGCCTACTGCCGATCCCTCGCCGCATCGAGTCGCACTCGAACGACTCTGCACACGTGTGACCCGTCTCGGCCATTCTTCCTCGCTCGTGCGATGTACCGTCGTCGTCGATCGCGACATCACACCGACCCTCGTTCCAAGCGACGACGGTGAAATCGTTCTGCGCGTGGTCGGGACCGGCCAGCTTGAGCGCCTCGAGCGATCCTTCGAGCACCATCAGGGCGTCGAGAGTCGCGTGCTCCCAGCCCGTCCTCAACGCTACCGCGCGGCGTCCAGTGAGGTTGCGGCTTCGCCAATGGCGGAGAGCGCGTTCTCGACCGACTGGGTGCTCTTCGAGCGGGTTGGCGGGTCACGGCCGGTGGCTTCACGTGCGACCGATCTTTCTCGCGCGCTGCGTGGTGCGCTGATCGAAGCCCACGGCAATCAATATCTTCCGGAGACGCTCTCGGGGCACACGGCGAGCGGCCCGACGGAACAGCCGCATATCGCGTTCGTCACGCTGCCATTCGTCGGGCACGAGCACGCCGATGGTGCGATCATGGGCATTGCGCTGGTGCTCCCGCACGAGCTTCCAAAGAGCGACCGCGAACTGCTGTTTCGCCTCATCGCGAAGTGGGAGAAGGAGCGTGCGAACACTCTTGGCAACCTGACGGTCGCGGGTGAGTCGCTTCCCTCCTTCGTTGTCCGGCGCGTGGACGTTTCCGCTAGGGCTGCCCTCGATCCAGCACGGTGGTGTCGCGCCTCCACCCGCTTCATTACCGCGACGCCAATCGCCCTCGACAGGCACCCGGGCAACTTACGCAGCAACCAGCGCGGCACCGCGCACAAGGCAGCGTTAGAAGCGCAGCGGACCATCAGCGAAGCGTGCTTCCGCGTTGTCGGAGTTCGTCCCTGCGCCGTCGAAGTGTCGCTCCCGCCGCTGCTTCAGGGGGCGCAACACGTGCGTGACTATCCGCCGTGGCCCGGACGCCCAGGTCGAACGCCGCGCGCGCGCGTCCACGCCGATATTCGCTTCGAGACTCTCGTGGGAGGACCGCTTTTGGTTGGTGCTGGGCGTTACTTTGGTCTGGGTCTTTGTTTGCCCGTGGAGGACCGATGACGCTCTCCACTTCTGACTTTAGTTCCTTTCACTCAGCGGTGCATGGCGGCAAGCTGCCCTTTACCTGGCAGCAGCGCCTGCTCAAGCAGATTGTTCGAGACAAGGCTTGGCCGCGCGTTCTCGATCTTCCAACCGGCACCGGAAAGACCACGTGCATCGATATCGCTCTGTTCGCGCTCGCACTCGACGTGGCGAACATTGACACTGAGCGTTGGTGCCCGCGGCGCATCGCGATGGTCGTGGACCGCCGCATTGTCGTCGATCAGGTTGCGGAGCGCGGGCGCTCAATCTTGCGCAGCTTGATGACCAGCACAGACAACATCGTCGTCGAGGTCGCCAGGCGGCTGCGCTCCCTGACTCGCACGGGCGATGACCCCCTGGGCGTGTTCACGCTGCGCGGCGGTATGCCAAAGGACGACGGCTGGGCGCGTACGCCTGATCAGCCACTTGTCATCGCCTCGACCGTGGATCAGATCGGCTCGCGAATGCTCATGCAGGGCTATGGCGTGAGCCAGGGAATGAAGCCTGTCCACGCAGGACTGCTCGCCAACGACACGCTGCTCCTCCTCGATGAGGTGCATCTCTCCGAGCCATTTCGGCAGACGCTCGATCAGCTCGCGCGGCTGCGAACGCGATTCTCGGGCAGCGGCGTGAAGACGCGATTTGCCCACGCGTTCCTATCTGCGACGCCAGGTACCGGTGCAACAACGCCCTTCGCGCTGCTCGATGACGAAAAGAAGCCGGACTCACGGCTCGGGCCACGACTGCACGCCAGCAAGCCCACCCGCCTCCTTGAGGTAGACGATCGGGCCGCCCTGGAAAAGGCGTGCGTCGACGAGGCGAAGGCGCTGATTGAAAAACACCGCACGGTCGCCGTCGTCGTCAACCGCGTCGCGAGTGCCAGCGTGATCGCGCAACGGCTCGGCGAGATGCTGGGTACGGATGCGACTGTCACCCTGCTCACGGGCCGCATGCGTCCGCTCGACCGTGACGACATCCTCCGCGAGCTGAGACCCGCCGTGCAGACGGGGCGCGATCGGAGCGACGATAGCCCGAAGCGCGTGATCGTCGGCACCCAATGCATCGAGGCAGGAGCAGATTTCGACTTTGACGCCCTCGTCACCGAGGCCGCGAGCTTGGATAGTCTGCGACAGCGTTTCGGTCGCGTGGATCGACTTGGACAGTACGGGAGATCTGAGGGCATCATTGTCCACGACAAGTCTGCTAAGGACGATCCGATTTACGGGAAAGCAATCGTCGAGACGGTCAAGTGGTTGAACAGCGAAGGGGGACGACGGACGAAGGCGATTAAGTCTGAGCTTGCTGAGGAAATGAAGCGGCGCAAAGGGGCACTCTCGGGGTTGAGCGGTGCCGACAAGAAGCTCGCTGAAGCGAGGAACAAGGCCTACAAAGAGGCCATTGAGGATGGTTTGCCACAAAGGGCCCTCGATCTCGGTGTGATCGCGCTTCAACCACCAGGAGGCGCCGACTTGACCAAGTTGCTCGCGCCCAAGCCCAACGCACCGACACTGCTTCCTGCGTATCTCGACTTGTGGGTGCAGACTTCGCCCGCACCGAGCCAGCTTCCCGACGTAAGTCTTTGGTTGCACGGCCCAAACTCCGGTCCCGCCGATGTGCAGGTTATCTGGCGAGCCGATCTCTCTGAAGATGTCCTTCAGCGTGTAGACGCCGAGGCTGCAACAGTCATTGTGGCGGCAGTCCGACCTTCAAGTCTCGAAGCAATGTCACTGCCGTTCATGACCGCACGGGCTTGGCTCGCAAACCGATCGATTCGCGATCTGGGAGACACTGAGGGTGCGACGACTGAAGACAGTGATGAGCCGAATACGGCAGGACGTTACGCGCTCCGCTGGAGAGGCGATGAAAGTGAGATTGTCTGCTCGCATTCCGACTCAGTGCCCTCGCTGAAGCCAGGTGACACCATCGTCGTACCAGTAAGTTACGGCGGAATTCACTGCGGTTGCTTCGACGGAACGTCAACCGCCCCTGTAGAAGATCGCGCAGAGCAGGCCGAACTGTTCGCTCGAGCGCGGCCCGTGTTGCGGCAGCATCCCGCTGTCGTGGACAACCTCGGGCTCTCGCTGCCGCTCGACGATTCTGATGAGGCACGCACTTTGCTCGGTCGCCTCGCATCGAGTGCCGACTGGCCAGCGTGGAAGCGCCTTTGGGCTGAGAAGCTCGCCAAGGGGCGCGGTTCGCTCGTCGTTCCCGGCGAGCCCGCGTGGACCGTGATCGACGCAAAACGAGTGCCGCTCGCCGGCCTCCGAGACGTTCTTCAACCCGAGGAATCGTTTGAAGACGGCGTTGAAGTGACGACCGACGGCGACGACTCGTTTTGTGTGGGGCGCGCCGTCTCGTTGGCCGAGCATTGTAGTGATGTCGAGATGTTCGCGCGCGAGTTTGCGGCACGTTGTGGACTTGGGAAGTGGCTCACCGAACACATCGCACTCGCCGCGTGGCTACACGATATTGGCAAAGCCGATCGTCGTTTCCAAATCATGCTACGTGGCGGGAGCGAAATCGAATACTTCAAGGACGAAATGCCTTGGGCCAAGTCATCTATGGCTCCGGGAGCCCGCGCAGCGCGTAAACTGGCCCGCGAGCGCAGTGGCTACCCGAGCGGCGGCTACTTTCACGCCGTTCAGTCGGTCGCAATGCTGGATGGCAAGGAGGCGGTCCTCGCTGAACGACTGAAGAACTGCAATGCCATGAAGGAGCCCGACCTCGATCTTGTGCTTCACCTGATCGCGAGTCATCACGGCGAGTGCCGTCCTTTCGCGCCCGTCGTGATTGGCAACGCTCCCATTAAAATCACCCTCGCCGGCCACTCGAGCACCGCATTCGGCGATATCGATTTTTTCGAGCTTCCGTCAAACCCCATGCTACATCGCCTGGATTCTCCGCTTTCCGACCGTTTCTGGGCTCTGGTGGCAAAGTACGGCTGGCAAGAACTGTGCTGGCTCGAGGCGATCCTTCGTCTTGCCGATCACCGTGCGAGTGAAGAGGAGCAATCGAAGGAGGCTTTACCTTGACCCGCATTGAACTCGTGGGAGTGGACGGCTCCAATCCACTCGGTTTCCTTGCAGCGCTGGGGCTGCTTCGCGTCGTTCCCGGCACGAAGCTTGGCTTCTCCGACGACGGTTCGTTCCGGGCCTTTGTCGACGGTCTCGGCAGGAGCGAGTCCGATGTCGCGACGCTCATCGCGGCCGACGCAGAAGCTGCTGCGAACGAGTGCGCGCCGTGGCGATTCACGTACACGAAGGCCGCAACCAAGAAGCAAGGTCCGCAAAAGGTTGCCGACCTCAAATCGCCGCCGGAAGACTTCAAGAAGTTCCTCGCGACCTGCATCGAGGCATGGTTGACGGGCAACGATGAGGCAGCCGGCTATGCGGCGGCCTATGGCACTGACATCGCGGTCGATGGCAAGGGGAACACGAAGCCTACCGCGTTTCACTTCACTGCTGCGCAGCAGACCTTCCTCGGTGCGGTGGAGGGTATTCGCGCTTCGCTGACGCAAGAGTGGGTTAAGACATCACTGTTCATGGGGCACGGCGAGCGGACGGGCAGCAACCTTCGATGGAACCCAGGCGCTGAGCGCAACTGGGCCTTGATGGCGAACAACCCGAGTGGCGATGGAACCCGCGTGGATGCCCCGTTGGAATGGCTCGCTTTCTGCGGCCTGCCGCTTCTGCCAAGCTTTCCGCGCGGCTCGAGGATCATCACTACCGGCGTCGTGGGTCGAGGCGATGACATGACGTTCACATGGCCGCTCTGGTCTATTCCGGCTTCGCTGCCCACGACGCGTTCGCTGATTCAGATTGATTGGAACGGGAGTGCCACGGAACGAACAGCGCGCGGCATCTTCGCGATCTGTAGTTCCGCTATCCGTCGCACGAGCCAGGGGTTCGGGAATTTTGGGCCGTCGTCGGTAGAGAGCTGATGCAAGACTTTGTCGCCCGAGCCGCCGGGTTGCCAGCCCGGCGGCTCACCTACGGTTCAACCAAATTGTCAAAGAGCGATTCGCGGACGCACATCCCCGTCCGGTCGGTCGGCGCAGGTGCCGTCGCACCCGGCGGGCCGAAAAGTGGTCGCGGCGGGGATCAGGCCTGCCGCATGCGCTGTTCAATCTGCTCGCGGCGTTTGTCGAGGTCGGCCCTCGCCTTCTCCAGGCGCTTCGCGGCGCGGCGGGCGCTGTCGGCTTCCTTGCGGTAACGCTGGGCGACCTCGCGGCGGGCCTCGGTGTCGCCACCCGTCAGCTCGCGCTCGCCCCGCTGGTGTTCCGACCGGGCATTCTCTTCCATGTAGGTCGCCCGGTCGGCCTGCTTGCGGCACTGCTCGTCGAGCCGGCGGGCCTCGGCGTTGAGCTCGTCCATCTCGCGCCGCAGGTCGGCGTCATCGCAGGTTTGCATCAACACTGCCGACGCCCGACTGGCGTCTGCAATCGCCAGGTCGAGCTCGCGGCGACTGGCATACAGCGGCGCTGTCGTGTCGTTGTGCTGCCGTTCGGCGACCTCAGGCACTCGATCGGCGGCAGCGATCTGCGAGTCGATTTCGCGCCGCTCCGCCTCCAGCTTGGGCAACGAGTTGACCATCGCCTTGAGGGCCATGCGGTGCTGGTAGCGCTCAACGTCATTCCGCAGGTCGTCGACTGACTTGCCGGCGCTCGCCAGCAGACGTTCGACCTCGGCGGGGTTGGGCTCCTCGCCCGTCGCGATCCCCGCAACGAGTTCGCGGTAACTGGCGACGGTCCCCTGGACCTTCTGCTGCTGTAGGCCCATGAACTTCTCGACGAATGCTGTAATGCTCATGGGGATACTCCTTTCAAATGGGGAAACCGGTCGTGGTACGAAACGAAGTCTTGGGCCCAGAGGCGCGAGTACGCCGGCGGCGGGTCGGTCGCGGCAATGTCGCGGACCAGCATGTCAGTGCAGCGGGCCGGATCGTCGCCCAGTGCGTCCTGGTAGTCGCTGGCGTGGGACAGCCCGTAGCGATGCCCGGCACAGATCGCGGCCGGGTCGATGTCGACGCCGGCCCGCTCGGCGCGATGGCAGAGGTGCAAGGCGATGCGGATGAACCCGGCCTCGTGGCCGTGGTAGGCCGGCAGATCGGCGCGCGGCGGACGCGTGGTGCAGTCGGCCACGACGAGGCTTTCGAATAGCAAACGGTCGGGATCGACGCCGGCGCGGTCGGCGAAGGGCGCCGGCCGGTGAAGAACGTGGCCCGGTTCGTGCAACACGTAGGCCGGCACGACGTATTTCAAGTTTTCCGGGTCGAAGTCGTCGGCCAGGGCCACATCGTTGATGACCATACACGGCCCGCGGCCACAATAGCCGGGGATGTAATCGGCTAGGCAAGTATCCAAACTCGGCAACGTATAGCCGTAGCAATGGTCGCCTGAGCCGCAATCCGCCGGCAGGATCGATTGCGCAACGGTGTACATTGGAACGCCATCGAGGTCGCGGCCGGCGACGGCGCGGCATGCGATGTTGCCTTTCCGTGAGACAATCATCGGGCCGTGGCGCGATCGAGATGCGCTCGAGATCGATGTCGCACGTGACACACTCGGCCACGTGCTTGAGCCACGGCACGATGATCTCGGGGGCGATCCGGTCTTCCACGACGCCGGCCCTCACGAGCTCGTCGCGGCATTGGCGCACGAACTCGAAGCCATGCACGCGCCCGCGGGTGCGGGAGGCCTCAACCTCGTGGCCCTCGCGGTAGATGATCTGTTGGCCGATCCAATGACCGTCGCCAAAGAGCACGGCGGACGGCACGATCACCTGGGCCTGTTCGCGGGCCCGACGGCGCTCGTCCCACGCCTGCTGGATCGCAGCCTCGTCGACTTTGTCCCACCGCGCGGCCTCGTGGGCGGCGGCTAGAAATGCCGCGCGATACGCCTGCTCGGCGGCCTGCTGCGTCGGCGTCCGCGGCCACCAGGGGCCGTCCTCGTAGAACCGCACGTGACCATCAGGAACTGTGATCATGGGGCGTCGCCTCCCGTGCGGGCGTCGGCTTGCGGCGTGGCCGGTTCGTCGAGCGACGAATCGCCTGCCGCCTTCGGCTTTTCGCCGTCTTGCTCGCGCTTGTAGAGGTCGAGCAGAACGTTGGCCCAAGCGCCAGCGACGTCTTCCGGCAATTCCTGGGCGGCATCTGGTTACGTGGTCGAAGTGCTCATTGTTTCCTCCTGCTGCGCCGGCGCGCACCGCGATCCTGGTCATTCCTCGGGGATTGCATTGGCCGGTTCGTCCCTTAGTTACCTATGCCGTCGGCGCGGGGCAATGCGCGCGAATGGGCAAGTTTTCAATCTCTCCGTGGATGGCCGCGCACTGGGCGTACAATGGTTGCCAACCGGACCGCGAGGCGACCTGTCGCAAACGATGCGGCCCGCTACGTGGTTATTTGCCGGTCGCGCCTCCACTTCGCCGTGACCCTGCAAACACACATGTGCGGCCATGCCCCTGCAATGCGCCGCATAAGTGCTGCGAAATGCGCCGTGACCCTGCCAACGTCCCGCACCCGCCGCCGGGATCAAGTCGCCGCCGGCGGGTGCGGGACGTTGGCAG
>Ga0209398_1000615_pt1 | contig 21217 bp, 10 predicted proteins | sample AshMeaBigSpring_FD_184125 | JGI IMG/M metagenome (GOLD analysis project Ga0209398, IMG submission 184125) | Groundwater microbial communities from Big Spring, Nevada to study Microbial Dark Matter (Phase II) - Ash Meadows Big Spring (SPAdes)... | ecosystem: Environmental > Aquatic > Deep... | reverse complement strand
GCCACTATTGGCTTTAAAGGCTGTAATGGTAATATTGGTAGCTGTATTGGCTCCAGTTAAAGTATCGGGTAAAAAATAGCTGCTGCCATTGGCATACACCCCCAACGGATACGTGTATATACCCTGCCCTGCGGCTATAGCTCTTGTAAAAGGACCTTCTATGTACGCACCCAAACCGCCACCTATCACATTTGCGTCCTGCATCATCGTTACTCCATTGCTACTAGTTACTTGCACCCTTCCGGAATCTAAGTAAAGTGTTCCTGAAAGGGTACTCATCCCCGAAAACACGAGCGTATTTGCCAGATTAGGCTTGGCAATACGTACATGGTTAAAATTAGTAGCAGCCATTACTTGCTGATTGGCAGAACCATTGAATGCAATGGTAGACGATGCGACCGTAAGCAAATTACTTGCAACGGGGGTATAATTACCGGCTATTCCAATGGTTCCAACCGGTGAAAGTACTCTCCCTGTCAAACCGCCACTGATATCTAAATGAAGGTAATTGGCCGCCACAATGGTTTGCTGATCTACGCCACTATTGTAGCGCACAGTACCACTGTAGTTGATGCCTTCGGGTATAGGCAAAGCACTCCCATTTTGTGTGCAAAGCGTACCATTTCCACTCATTGAAAAGCTACCCGAAAGTGTGTACGTTTTCAGATTTAACGAAGTATTATCGGCTACTGTTAATGCCGTTGTTATTGCTATGTTGCCCAATGCCTCTACTATTCCACCTGAACCATTATTGACAGATAAAGTACTATAACTTCCTTCCACCAAATACTGTTTTCCGGAACTAGCATTGTACACAATGGGGATTGACCAAGTTTTTCCTGCATGCAATGCCGCCTCTGAAAGGCTACTGATTTTGAGTGTTCCTAATCCATCTATAGTACCATAACAAACCACGTTTTCCAAAACTTGCAAAGCAGAGTCTATCCGTAAAAAACCATTGTTCAATACAGTGAGCGATTTTACACTAATGGATTGATGGTTTAACCTTGGTCTATTCGCCACTGCGGGGATTACTACATGGTCCGTATCGGTGGGTGTACGGTTTTTATTCCAATTACCGGCTTTATTCCAAAGCGTATCTATATTGCCTGTCCAATAAATAGCGGTATCCGTTGAAGGAATGGTATATAAAGTGATGGCCATGGTATCGGAATAAAACAGCCAATTGGTTGAATCTTTCAAAGCAATGTTGACTTTTTGTGTTCCTGCCGCAATATTTTGCCATACCAATTGGTACTTGATGGTATCGTTTGACTTTTGAAGTAAGGATGTAGCCACACCCGACATCAAGCTTCCTTTATTCCACAACTGCATGTGGCTGAATGTATTTTGGATGCCCGGATTGGTTACCGTAACGGTAAAAGTGAGCGTATCACCACTTAAGTAATTCTTTTTATTGTCAATGGCTATTGACCATTTGGGTTGGGCACCTTGTGTTCTAGTATGGCTAATATCGGGTCGATAAATGCTATCCACATACAAACCCAAACGCCCTAGTCGCCAATCGGAACCACAATTTTTGGAAAATACCCCATTGCGCTTGAGGGTATCTAATAATACGCTAGCGGTACTAATAATGGGTTTTCTAGATAAAAAAGTATTGTTTTCAAATACCTGACGCTGCACGGTAAAGGGGTCGCTCGATGTTGCATAGGTGCTATTGGTACTACCATCGGCATTAAACATTTGATTGTCTGCAATAGACCTAACTGCTTGTCCCAAGCCGGCTGTACCCAAAAAAACATTACAGCTTACAGTAGTCCACAATTTAGAAGTATAAGCCGTATTGGAAGATGCATCGCCATTGATACCGAATAAATCGGCCAATTCAGGATAGGCATTTTTGTAAGCCACATTACCGGTATAAATGGTTTTTAAATTGTTTAAATTGGTAGTACAGTTACGATTGGTATCGGGAACAAAACCGGTTTGACTCATATAATGAGCCGTGTAATTGTTGTAAAACACATTGTTTTGAAACCGATTGAAATAGCCAAAATTGTTTTGCGCGCCATAGTAACAATCTGCCGCAATGTTGTAGGTAAAACTATGTCCGGAAGCGTAATTATCAGGATACAAACCACTTCCTTTGTAGTTCATATCATGAATGTAGTTGTACCGAATAGAATCGCCGCGTTCCGTCCAACTTTCTGCAGTATAAAACGCCCCCATATCGGAGTAGGTTTTTACCACATCCGATATATCGTTGTACTCCATCACATTGCTATTGCCACCGTACAATACCCCCACATGCGGACAATCGTATATTCTATTATTGGCCACATAAGTACCAATAGCATTGCGGGTATCTACTGCTGCCGAATACAAAAACACTTCGCGCGCATAACTATAAATGTGGTTGTTAACTACCCTATGGTTACTAGCCGTTAATGTTTTTTGCTCAGCAGTAAAATTGCCCGACAAAATAAACACCCCTCCTTGCCCCACATGGTGAATATCGTTACTGCGTATATTACAGGCCGAACCCGCCTGAAGAAACACACCATAGCCAGAACAATAAGCAATATCGCATCCGGCAACCACACAATTGGTACATCCGTTTAGCTTGATGCCATCACCTGCACCCGCACTGATGGCTATGTTTTCTACGGATACATTACTTACATTGGTCAGGTTAATGGCCGCTACCGATGCATTGTAAGCCACCCCAATATTGCCCGTAGCCGGCACCCACATGTAAATACGTTTGGTAGTAGTATTCATACACCACTCACCTTCTTTATCTATTTCTTCTACCAAATTCACCGCTACATAAGGCTCGGAGTAGCTACCTTCGGGCGAGGCGTATTTGTTCCCCAAACCACCTGGTACTCCTTGCACTTGCACAATCGTACTATCGGCGGTTGATAAGCTAAGTGTTTTCACAAAATCCATTTGCCAATCTACCCGCCAGTTGCCCCTTAGCCAAAGCCCATCCCTTACCGCTGTTTGCCAATAATTGGTTCGTGCATCTTTGTATTTAAAGCTACCGCCAGGCAATGACCCTGATGACCCTTTATTGATAACACCATTCATAGGCATGGTACCCTCGTTTGGATATTGCGACATAGGGATAGGAATACCATCTACAAAAAACTTAGGCCACAACAAGCGCGTACTACTGCTTGTGGTGATGGTTACCGGATAACTAAACACATTGGGCCAATTGGCAATAGTACCTAAATTATAGGGCGTTAAATCCAATTGCTTTACTTTACCCTTGGCAACTGTATCAATAATTCTGTTTTTAATACTATCGGGTATAGCCGCAAAATCGTTCCTATTAATGGCCGTAAGCGGTTGAATGACGGCTCCTCTGTAATTGGCCGACTTAATAATCAATGGAGCCGTTTTACTCCGTGTATCTGTGTTGTCTAAAGTAAGTGCACTTGTGTAGGTACCATCAAGCAAGAGGATAAAGCAGGTTTGCGAAGTATTGCTTCTTGCCACTGTTTTGGCTTGCGTAAACGAAACGGCTGTTAAAGGAGTGGCTCCACTTCCGGTACTTAAACCAGTTGGCGATACGTAAATGGTAACCGACTGCCCGTACACAATAGTCGTTGCAAACAAGCAAAGAAAGACACATAGGCTGCGCAATATTGATTGCCGCAAATAGCCAACAGCATACTTTCCGAATAGTAAGTATTTACTCGGCTCAGTATACAACTTTCCCCATTCCTGTGCGCAAACCATCCACTAAACATGTACCGCAAGTAGTTTTTCATAAATAGGCAACATTACAATCATTAGCAATACTATATGATTTAAAAAAAAATGTATTGTCTTAATGTTGATATTTGTTTTCCTATTGGTTCATTTTTCGAATTCCTAGCGTATTTTGGGAGAATTCAGAAGCGCAGCACATATTTAATTATTTTTTTGATGTTTATTCCAATCAATATTATTGGGGCGTTCCCCTTCGGGTCGGGCTTTGCGCTCATACTCCTCGCTGCGCTGCGGGGTAACCGCTTCAATCCCTAACGTAAAAGATAAACCAACAAAAAGAGCCTGTTTAAAATTTATTTCAATAGTTTGCTATGCTTCTTCTTGGCTGCAAACTTGTTCATTTTTTCGCCGAAAATGCCCGATTTCGACTGTAAAAATGGCCTCGTTTTGCTCAAAAATGAGCGAAACAAAGACATTCCAATAAACAAAATTTGAACAAGTTCTTACCTGCAACAACTTTTGGGTATCTCAAATATCAAATTGGTAACAGTGCTGAAGGAAAGTTTCCTGGATTGGGTATAGGTTTTTAAGTGACTCCATACTAAAGATCGGAAAAAGGATGTTCAACCAAACGTTTCTATCAAGTAAATAAAAAAAGAATAAAATCTACATTTCACAATATCATTATAATAGAATAATTTATTTCAATAAAAACAGAGTAGCTCTATTGGCATTTTGTCCCTTAAATAAATGAGATTGGCCTACATTATGTGAATGGTTAAGTGTACTTGTACACCGTTGCTAAGCGAAAAACGTAACGGCAGGGAGCAAAGCAAAAAAAGGCTGCCAAAAATGACAGCCCCAAAATATAAACACGGCATGAATAAGTAACCACTAACGCTTGCTTAACAGGGCCGTACACTCGCTTAATAGTTGCTGTGCATTAATGGCTGCTGTGCCTACTTGCTCGCACACCAATCCGCCAGCAATATTGGCTACTTCTGCGGCTAATTGCATGTCACGAGTAGTTGCGTACACCAAACTTGCTACAGCAATAACAGTGTCGCCTGCACCACTTACATCAGCTATGTTGCGAACATGGCAAGGTATAAGACAACAGTTAGTAGGTGTTTGATAGTATACGCCGTGCTCACTAAGAGTGATGAACGAAATTTGGTGTTGCAAATGTTGGTGCAAAGCTTCATGAACCTTTTGCATATTGGCTGCGGTAACTGTAGGAATGTGTACTTGAAGCCCTTCCTTTACTTCTTTTAAATTGGGCTTAAATAAATCGACAGCTTGGTAAGCTAAAAAGTTATTTTTTTTTGGATCAACTGCTGTAAGAATACCTGCTTCCTTACACATGTGTATGAGCGACTTAATGAGGTGTGGGGTTAAAACACCTTTGTTGTAATCTTCAAAAATGAGTACATCAATTGACTGTTGCTGTATGCAAGCCGCAAACTGCTGTAACAATGCCTGTTCAAGAGCGTTGTCGATATCGGTAATCATCTCGGCATCAAGGCGCATCATTTGTTGATTACGACTAATAATGCGTGTTTTATTGGTGGTAACCCTGCTAGAAGATTGAATACAATATTGTGTGTCAACTCCTTGTTGCTGTAGTAATTGCAACAGTGTTTGTCCGTCTGCATCGTTACCAAGAACAGTCAACATATAGGTTGTGGCACCCAATGCCACCGTATTGAGGGCTACATTTCCGGCACCGCCAATACGGAGTTCTTTATTATTGACGGTAACTATGGGCACGGGTGCTTCCGGAGAAATGCGTTCAACACTACCCCACCAATACGAATCGAGCATAGCATCGCCAATTACAGCTACTTTTTTTCCACTAAAAGAAGAAAACAATTGATTAAAATCCATTTATTCAGTCTTTGCTTTGTTTGCCACTGCTATGTAATACAACGGTATACCTAACAGGGTTATGATCAATCCGGGCCAAGTAAACTCGGGTTTGTACACCATTAGCAAAATACAGAAGGCTGTACCCATTAGCAAGTACATTGCCGGTAAATAAGGATAGCCAAATGCTTTGTAAGGGCGAGGCAAAAGTGGTTGTTTTTTGCGTAAAATAAAAATCCCCAATATGGTGAGCACATAAAATATGACCACAATAAAGGACACCATATCCAACAAATCGCCATATTTACCACTTAGGCAGAGTATTGCAGCTACAAGGCATTGTACCCAAAGTGCCCACTCGGGAACATTATTGCGATTAAGCGTAGCAGCTTTTTTGAAAAAAAGTTTGTCTTGCGCCATTGTGTAATACACCCTAGCACCAGCCAAAATGAGTCCGTTGTTACAACCAAAAGTAGCCACCATAATCATAATGGCCATTATTTTGGTACCTATACTCCCAAAAATGACGGTTGCAGCAGCTACTGCTACACGATCTTTTTCGGCATGTGCCAAATCGTTTAATGGCAATACAGATAAATACACCAAGTTAGCTAGTACATAAATGAGTGTTACAATAAGGGTACCCAAAAACAAACTTAATCCGATGTTTTTTTGCGGATTTTTAATTTCACCAGCTATAAATGTAACATTGTTCCAAGCATCGCTACTAAATACACTTCCTACCATTGCCGCGGCAATGCCCCCAATGAGCGACGCCCCGGCTATTGGGGCTATATTAAACCCTAGCTGTGGATTGCAATTATTCACCAACGACATTTTTGCTGCACTCCATGCATTGGCCCAGTTTTGCTCCCATACTTGAGGATTAAATGCTACAAATCCGGCAACAATTAAGCCAAATAAAGAGAGCAGTTTGGTAGAGGTAAAAACATTTTGAATCCATTTTCCTCCCTTTACCCCTTTTGTATTGCTATAGGTAAGCAAAATAATGAGTACAATGGCCACTACTTGTGCAGCGCTAACCGAAAAAAAAGCGGGTTGACCGCAACTATTAACCCCTGTTTGAAATTGAATCAACTTATTATCTTCACTAAGTATAGGCCATAAGTAAGCTGCAAATTTGGAGAAAGCAACACCTACTGCCGCAATTGTACCTGTTTGAATGACTGAAAAAAAACTCCACCCGTACAAAAAGCCAATTAAGGGATTGTAGGATTCTTTAAGATACACATATTGTCCGCCTGCTTTGGGAAACATAGCACTCAATTCACCATAACTAAGGGCAGCTACAAGTGTCATAAACCCGGTCAACAACCAAACTGCAATTAACCAACCGGCACTACCAACATTGCGCACGATATCGGCACTAACAATAAAAATGCCCGACCCTATCATACTACCAGATACAATCATGGTAGCATCTACTAAACCCAAAGTTGGTGAAAATACTTTATTGGCTTGACTCATGTGTGTTGGTTTTGGTATTGCTAAATACTAGAAACAAAAAATCCTGTTAGCAAGCTGCCACAGGATTTAAAGATAAATAAGATAAGATTGTTGAACTACTTTTTCTTTTTGTGCAAATCATTGAGTCCTTTTACCAATTGGTCTGTAATATTATAAATGGTATCTTTATAATACATTTCAGAAGCATTCGTGTTGTTGGCAAACACAAAAGAGTAACCATTTTTGGTACTAAATTCCTTTAAATATTCTTCAATTTTCTTTTTCACATCCTGCAATTTTTTAAACTTTTCATCTTGCAACTCCTGCCCTTTCGATCCTTCAAATGCTTGGTATTCTTTTTCACTTTCCGCCATATCTTGTTGTGCCTTTTGAAGATCTGCTTGAGTCATTGAAGCGGCTTTTTCTTGGTATTTCTTTGCTTTACTGTATAAGGCATTTTTCTTAGCCGTGAGTTCAGCAAGTTTAGCTTGCTCCGATATTCCCAATTCCTTGGCCACTTGCTTGTAGTATTCATAGTGATTTTGAATACTATCCATCTCAAAATAAGCTATTTTAAAGCCGGTTTTTGCAGGCAGATTTTTAGGAGGATGACTACAATTGGTATTAGCAGTAAAATGTAAATAAAACAATACAGCTACAGCTGCTACCAAAAAAATATTTAGGGCTAGTGTAAAATTTTTCATACACAATAATTTAAAATAAATAATTAAAAAATGGATACTAATGAAATGAAAAAAAGTTGGAAGCCATGTAACTTCCAACTTTTTTTATATAAAGCTAAGATGGTTTATTCATCATCATCAAAACTCATCGCTTCTCTAGTAGCTGATAACACTTCGTATTCTTCCTTGCTACCTACTATCAAGTTATCGAATTGACGTTGACCTGTACCTGCAGGAATCAAATGACCGGTGATTACGTTTTCTTTCAAGCCCAACATGTAATCTGCTTTACCTTGAATAGCAGCAGTACTTAAGACTTTGGTAGTTTCTTGGAACGACGCAGCCGAAATCCAGCTTTGAACACCTAGTGAGGCTTTGGTAATACCCAAAAGTACAGGTGTTGCTGTTGCAGGTTTGGCATCACGCACTTCTACTAGGGCTTTATCCGCTCTACGCAATATAGAATTTTCTTCTCTTAATTCTCTCAAGGTAACGATTTGACCAACACGCATTTTGGCACTGCCACCCGAAACAGTTACTACTTTTTTGTCGTAAATACGATCATTTTCTTCAATAAATTCGTACCTATCCTCTAAATCTTCTTCCAAGAATTTGGTATCTCCTGCATCTACTATTTCAACTTTCTTCATCATTTGACGAACAATTACCTCAACGTGTTTATCGTTGATACGTACGCCTTGCAAACGATACACTTCCTGAATTTCGTTTACTACATATGATTGAACTGCAAATGGACCGCTGATAGCCAAGATATCGGCTGGAGCAATTTGACCGTCAGACAATGGAGCACCCGCTTTTACAAAGTCGCCGTCTTGAACCAAGATTTGTCGTGTTAATGGAACCAAGTATTTTTTGGTCATGCCATCTTTACTTTCCACTACAATTTCTCTGTTACCACGTTTTACATTTCCAAAGGTAACTACGCCATCAATTTCGCAAACGACTGCTGGATTACCTGGATTACGCGCCTCAAACAATTCAGTTACACGAGGCAAACCACCGGTAATATCTCTTAATTTTCCAAGTACACGTGGTATTTTAACCATTACTTGTCCAGCTTTCACTTCATTGCCTTCTTCAACAGCAATGTGGCTACCCACCGGCAAGTTGTATACTTTATTATCCTTACCTTCTACAATGATAGTAGGGATTTTGGTTTTATCTTTTGATTCAATAACCACTTTCTCACGGTGACCTGTTTGCTCGTCACTTTCTTCGCGGAAGGTAACGCCATCCAAGATGCTTTCAAACTTAACAATACCGTTTTGTTCTGCTACGATAACATTGTTAAAAGGATCCCAAGTACAAATCACATCTCCTTTTTTCACTTGTTGTCCGTCTTTCACTTGCAAAGTAGAACCGTAAGGAACGTTATTGGTAATCAACAATCGATCATTTTTAACGTCCATTATACGAACTTCACCAGTACGACCAATAACGATATTCACTTTATTGCCTTCATTATTGATAGCAGATACCGTACGCAGACCATCAAACTGAACAGTACCATCGAAACGAGCATTTAACGAAGATTCGATAGAAGCACTACCTGCCACACCACCTACGTGGAACGTACGTAATGTAAGCTGTGTACCCGGCTCACCGATAGATTGTGCTGCAATAATACCTACTGCATCGCCACGTTGTGCCAAGTAACCGGTTGCTAAATTTTTACCGTAACATTTTACACAAACACCTCGTTTGGCCTCACAAGTAAGTACCGAACGAATTTCAACGGTTTCAATACCAGCTTCTTCAATTGCTTGTGCTTGGTCGTAAGAAATTTCAACACCTGCTTGAATAATTACTTCGTCTGTCAATGGATTCAGTACATCATGCAAAGAGGTACGACCTTCTATTCTATCTGCTAATGGTTCAATTACTTCTTCATTATCTTTTAAAGCGCTGATAGCAATACCACGTAGTGTACCACAATCATCTTCCGCTATTACAACGTCTTGTGCCACGTCTACCAAACGACGAGTCAAATAACCCGCATCGGCAGTTTTCAAAGCGGTATCCGCCAAACCTTTACGCGCACCGTGGGTAGAAATAAAGTAATCCAATACGTTCAAACCACCTTTAAAGTTTGACAAGATAGGGTTTTCGATAACCTCACTTCCTGATGAACCACTTTTACGAGGCTTAGCCATCAATCCACGAATACCTACTAACTGTTTTACCTGTGTTTTGCTACCACGTGCCCCGCTATCCAACATCATGTAAACAGAGTTAAAACCTTGTTTATCATTTTGCATTTCGCGAATCAACGTTTCGGTAATTTTCATATCCACTCTGCCCCATATATCAATAACCTGGTTGTAACGCTCGTTATTGGTAATAAGACCCATGTTGTAACTTTCCCAAACTTCTTCTACTTCGTTTTTGGCACTTTCCAAAAGTTCATCTCTTAAAGCAGGGATAATCAAGTCGTTAACACTAAAGGACAAACCGCCTTTGAAGGCCATTCTAAATCCTAATTGCTTAATATCGTCCAAGAACTTAGCTGTTTTAGGTATATTGGTTATTTTAATAATATCGCCAATAATTTCCCTTAAACTTTTCTTAGTTAACAATTGGTTTACATAACCTACCTCTTCAGGCACATTTTGGTTAAATAAAACACGCCCTACAGTAGTTTCAATAATTTGTTTTTCCAATTTACCAGTCAAACCGCCCACACGCACCATTGTACGCACTTTAATGAACGCATGTAAGTCTACACGTTTTTCATTGTAGGCGATGATTACCTCATCCAAGTTGTAGAAAATTTTACCCTGACCTTTGATAGGCTCTTCAGGAGTAGATTTTTTACCTTTGGTAATGTAATACAAACCAAGTACCATGTCCTGTGAAGGAAGGGTAATTGGTGTACCATTTTGTGGATTCAAGATATTGTGCGAAGACAACATCAACAATTGAGCTTCCAAAATAGACGCACTGCTCAATGGAACGTGCACAGCCATTTGGTCACCATCAAAATCCGCGTTGAAGGATGAAGTAACTAAGGGGTGTAATTGTATCGCCTTGCCTTCCACCAATCGTGGCTGGAATGCTTGAATAGACAATCTGTGCAAGGTTGGTGCACGGTTTAACAATACCGGATGACCTTTTAGTATATTTTCTAGAATATCCCAAACTACGGAATCTTTTCTATCTACCAATTTCTTGGCCGATTTAACCGTTTTTACGATCCCTCTTTCAATAAGTTTGCGAATAATAAATGGTTTGAACAATTCGGCAGCCATATCTTTTGGCAATCCACATTCGTGAATTTTCATTTCGGGACCTACCACAATTACCGAACGACCAGAATAGTCCACACGTTTACCAAGTAAGTTTTGACGGAAACGACCTTGTTTACCTTTCAAAACGTCACTTAAGGATTTCAAGGCACGACCGCCTTCCGCTTTAACGGCGTTAGACTTACGAGAGTTATCGAACAATGAGTCGATTGCCTCTTGCAACATCCTTTTTTCGTTACGAAGGATTACCTCTGGTGCTTTAATTTCCAACAAACGCTTTAAACGGTTGTTTCTGATAATAACCCTACGATACAAATCGTTCAAGTCAGAACTTGCAAAACGACCTCCATCAAGAGGAACCAAAGGACGCAATTCCGGTGGAATGACAGGTATATATTGCATCACCATCCATTCAGGATGGTTGCTAATGCGTTGTTTAGAATCGCGGAAACCTTCTACTACACTCAAACGTTTTAAAGCATCGGCTTTACGTTGCTGAGAGGTTTCATTAGCAGCTGCATTACGCAAAGAAAAGCTAAGTTCATCCAAATCGAGTCCTGCCAATAGGTCGTGAACAGCCTCGGCACCCATTTTGGCGATGAATTTCATTGGATCGTCGTCAGACAAATGCTGGTTATCTTTTGGCAGCGTATCTAACAAATCCAAATATTCTTCTTCAGTCAACAAATCACCGGCATGCAAATTTTCTTTAACACCACCTTGTATTACCACATAACGTTCGTAATAAATGATGGTTTCGAGCTTCTTAGAACTCATCCCTAACAAATAGCCGATTTTGTTGGGCAAGCTTTTAAAATACCAAATATGTACAACAGGCACCACCAATTTGATGTGTCCCATTCTTTCGCGACGTACTTTTTTTTCTGTAACTTCTACACCACAACGGTCACAAACAATGCCTTTGTAACGGATACGTTTGTACTTTCCGCAAGCACATTCAAAGTCTTTTACTGGTCCAAAAATTCTTTCGCAAAACAAACCATCTCTTTCAGGTTTGTAGGTACGGTAATTGATGGTTTCGGGCTTCAATACCTCGCCAAAGCTTTTCTCTAAAATGCTATCGGGCGAAGCCAAGCCAATTGTAATTTGTGAGAATGTTGATTTGGGACGGTTGTCTCTTTTGATGGCCATATCTAAAATTGCAATTTTTGCTGAATAAAATGCGTGTACATTTAAAAGAACACGACAAATCGCGAATAAAACTTACAAATACTGTATTTTAAAAACGATAGAATACACTATTCCAAATTTTCTAAGGCGGCAAAGGTAAGGGTAGATGATGAAAACAAAAAATGGAAAGTTTTGTGAAATTTATCGGCATTGGTTTTTTCGACCCTCTAAAAATTTTCTTCTTCGCACTTCTTGTACGGGTACATTTTCAATTTTGCTTTCTAACCACCCTACAATATCTAAATACATAAAAGAACGGGTTTCGAGCGGATTTCCTTGTAAGCGCTCCAATTTATCTTTCAATCTTTGAAAAGCGGGGATAATTTTGTCGGAAGAAAGAGAAAAAGATTTTCGAATAAACCGGAACACTTCCTCTTCCACGATGCTTAAATTATTCATTTTGGCCATAAATCGATAAACCGACTTCATCAAGTATTCGAGTAACGCATCGTTGCCCAACTCAAAATGTGCTATCAAATGCAACAGGCGAGCGTAGCATTGCAAATCGGTGCGTAAATCCACCTTTAAATGAATAATTTTATTTAAGTAATCAATTGTTGCATCATTATTACCGCTACCAAAATACAAGCAAGCTATTTTGTAATAAAATACCAATACCCTATGCCTGTCTAGGTGCATTTTGTACTCTTCTAATTGCTGGTTAATGTGCGGTACTAATTGAACCCCTTCCGTAAATGTTCCTTCTAAAAAATGTTTGTTTAACTTGGCAAGGTGTAAGTATACAAAAACCTGAATTTTAGCATTTGCTGTGTTCAGTGCAACCGGTGTTTGAGCAAAAAGCTCGAAATGTGCCAACACTTGCGAAAACTTATCGGCATTATTCAGATTAAAATGCGCCCCCATCAGGTTATGCATTCCACGAATGTACTGACCGGTTTCGATGGTTTTCATGATAGCATTTTCCTCAAATAAATCTACCCATTTTTGGGTATAGCGGTAATACATGAGCAAATCTTGCAAAATAAATCCATACCAACAGAACGACTGATAGAGGTACATTTTTTCGTAAAAACCCATATCGTCCAAATGGTGTTCAGGCATATTGGCATTGAAAAAAGTGCGTATTGCTTGTACATCTTTGGCATCGCGAGCATGTCCATGTTGTATATACCAACCGTACAACTCCAAAGACAAATTGGAGAGTTTGCCAGTCAAAAAAATGTGTTTGTTAATGGCATCACTCTCTTTACTTAGCACCCCCGACCTATTGGCAATGCTTCTAGTAATATGTAAGGCTTCAATTTTTTTCTCAAATACGATAGCTTGCAATTGAAATGTAGCTTGGTTGTGCAAACGTGCTACTTCTTTAATTTTGTCCAACAATTTCAAACTCTGCAAATACAAGCCCTTATTGTATAATATTTTGGCAAAATCCATCTGTTCGTTCAAATAGATATCTATATTTTCCTCATCTTTTAATAAACGCAAACTACTGAGCAATTGCTTGTACAAGTTGGCCTTAATATTGCTCAATTGTTGTTTGGTGATACTCGGATTTTTCTTTAACAATACTGCTTCGTCGTATTCAGCCATCTTATCTAACGCATCAAACAATTGTACGGTTTTCAAATCATCGTTGCTGTTATTGCGTTGTACATACAACTTAAAATTGCGTTTTTCGCCTTTTTCCAGCGATTTTATCAATTGAAACAAACTGTCGGTACTACGGTTGGGCATTGTATTTTATTTTAACCGAAACCCTTACCTGATAAGGATTTCAGCCCATTTTACAATTATTATGCGATGTAAAAACAACCTTATTTTCGTCAAAAAAATAAGCAATATTAGGCTATGTTTGTTTGTTACTTGCGGTTTTGATGGCTCTAATGCTCTAGCTAAGGCATCAAAAAACTGCTTGAAAATAATTTAAATATTCATCAACTTTTCAAAAAGTTCAAAATATCGGCTATGCCACAACAACAAGTTCAAATATTTGATACCACCTTAAGAGATGGAGAACAGGTTCCGGGATGTAAATTGGTTACAAAAGAAAAAATCGAGTTAGCACTTGCCTTGCAAGAACTTGGAGTAGACATTATTGAGGCAGGATTTCCTATATCGAGCCCCGGTGATTTTGAAAGTGTTACCGAAATTTCCAAAATCATTACCAATGCAACTGTTTGTGCCCTCTCTAGGGCTGTTCAAAAAGATATTGAAGTAGCAGCAGCGGCCCTCAAATTCGCCAAAAAACCCCGCATTCACACTGGTATAGGCACATCAGACTATCACATTAAAGGAAAATTCAACTCTACTCGCGAAGAAATTTTACAAAGGGCCATCCAATGCGTTAAGTGGGCCAAAAACTTTGTTGATGATGTAGAATTTTATGCCGAAGACGCCGGCAGAACCGATAATGAATATTTGGCTACTGTGGTAGAAGCTGTAATCAAAGCAGGTGCTACCGTTGTTAATATTCCTGACACTACGGGTTATTGTTTGCCCCATCAATATGGTGAAAAAATAGCCTTTTTAAGAAACAATGTTGCTAACATTGATAAGGCAATTTTGAGTTGCCATTGCCACAACGATTTGGGTTTGGCAACAGCTAATTCCATTGCCGGCGTTATGAATGGCGCTCGACAAATAGAATGTACTATTAACGGATTGGGTGAGCGTGCGGGCAACACGGCTTTGGAAGAAGTGGTAATGGTGTTACAACAACACAAAACCCTAGGTTTATATACCAATGTAAACAGCAAACTATTGAACCCATTGAGCAGACGCGTTAGCGATACCATGCGCATGCAAGTTCAGCCTAATAAAGCGATTGTTGGCGCTAATGCTTTCTCGCATTCGTCAGGCATACACCAAGATGGCTTTCTTAAAAGCGCTATCACCTACGAAATCATTGACCCCGTAGATGTTGGAGCAGATACCTCTAAAATTGTACTCACCGCACGCAGTGGCCGAAGTGCATTGGCATTTAGACTACACAAATTGGGTTATCAATTTAATAGAAACGAAATTGACGCATTGTATACTGCTTTCTTAGGAATTGCCGATTCAAAAAAAGAGGTAGTAGACGAAGATTTGCACCAAATGGCAGAAATTTTTGCTACCACAAACGCTTAATTGACTACCCGCTGAAGTACCAAGAAAAACACATACATGAAGAAAAATATTGCAGTAATACTCGGCGATGGCATAGGTCCGGAAGTAACACAACAAGCCATCAAAGTATTGAATGCCATTGCGGACATTTATGGCCATGAATTTGTGTTTAAATATGGTTTAATGGGTGCTGTAGCAATAGAAAAAACCGGTGAGCCGCTACCCGACGAAACTGTTGAATTAGCTTTAGAAAGCGATGCCATTCTTTTTGGTGCTATTGGTGATCCCAAATACGACAACGACCCTTATGCTACCGTTAGACCCGAACAAGGCTTGCTTAAAATAAGAAAAGTATTGCAGCTATACGGCAATATACGTCCTATTACTATTTACCCATCTTTAATGCATCTATCTCCGCTGAAAGAGAGTAAAATAAAAGATGTTGATTTTGTCATTTTTAGAGAATTGACATCGGGCATTTATTTCGGCAATAAACACACTAGCGCGGACGGTCTTACGGCATCTGACGAATGTACTTATAATACAGAAGAAATAGAACGTATTGCTCACCTAGCTTTTAAGCACGCTAGAAAAAGGCGAAACAAACTCACTTTAGTAGATAAAGCCAATGTACTCGAAACATCTCGTTTGTGGCGCAAAACTGTACAGAAGTTAGCGCATCAGTATGCAGATGTACAAGTTAACTATTTATACGCCGACAATGCGTCGATGCAGTTGATTCAAAACCCTCAGCAATTTGATGTGATTCTTACGGACAACATGTTTGGCGATATTTTAAGTTTTGAAGCCAGTATTTTCAATGGCACGCTTGGCCTAGTACCGTCCGCATCTGTAGGTAATATCACCGCTTTGTTTGAACCTATTCACGGCTCTTATCCGCAAGCTGCCGGAAAGGATATTGCCAATCCTATTGGTTCCATTCTTTCAGCAGCCCTGATGCTTGATTATTTTGGTTTGCACGAAGAAGCCAATAAAATTAGAGAAGCCGTAGCATGGACATTGAATAATAAGTTTGTGACCAAAGATATAGACCCAATTAATTTTTACTTTACCTCTACCCTTGGCGATTTAATTACAGAATATGTGGGCAACAAAATTTCGGGGGATGTAAACCATGAAAATATTGAATTGCGAAAATCGACGGTTATTTAACCTTAGTTTTTAGATTCTAAAGCAAAAAAGTTCTTTGTAGTTTAAAAAGAGGCCATTACTTTTACGAAGTAATTCCACTTTACATGTCTGTTAGCAATACCAACCACTTAACCACTTCTTCAGTAACCATCCTGAATGTCGTTGTCATTCTGTTGGCTGTCAACCAGCTGTGTGGAGGTGGAAACCATTTGTAAACGTTACGTTAGTTACGATACTTACAACAACCCGCCTCATACCAAGGCGGGTTGTTTTGTTTTATACCTACTACCTATACCTGACAAATTCAAAAGCGCTCATGTTTAGGCAGTAACATTTGTAACTACTTAAAAACCATTTTTAACTGCATATAAATCATTAAAACATGTATTACAACGCCAATACCATCATTTATCACAACGGTCAGTTTGTAAAAGCTGCCGATGCTACAATCGATTTGTATAGTCAATCTATGCATTACGGCTTAAGTGTTTTTGAGGGTATACGTAGTTATGCAAGCAAGCAAGGGAAAACGAAGATTTTTAAGGCTAAGGAACACTATTTACGCTTACAAACCTCTGCTCTAGCACTCAACATGCCTTTTACCTGGGATATTGAAGCCCTCGAAACTGCTACATACCAAGTTTTAGAACAAAACCAACTGCAAAATGCCTATATCAGACCAATGGTATATGCACCCGCAAATATGAGTTTTTCTAAAAATAGTCAATCTTATATTGCAATTCAGGCTTGGCAAATGGCTCCTTTCTTGGGCAATCAATTGCTCAATGTGGTTACATCTTCTTTTCAACGCCCCAATCCAAAAGCATTTCACATACAAGCCAAAGCAGGCGGACATTATGTGAATTCCATTTTAGCTAGTCAAGAAGCAAAAGCAAAAGGCTTTGACGAAGCAATTTTGACCGACATACATGGTTACATTGCAGAAGCATCAAGCGCCAACATTTTTTTTGAACAAAATGGCATTTTGTACACGCCGCAATTGGGCAACATTCTTCCGGGAATAACGAGGGCTACGGTGCTTCAATTATGTCAACAACTCAATATTCAAGTAGTGGAAGGTAATTTTACGCCCGAGCAAATGCAAGCAGCCGACGGTGCTTTTTTATGTGGTACAGCCGCTGAAATTGTGGGAATGGCCTCGTTTAACACAATACCCTTTAAAAAAACATTTCCCGAAACACTAGGAAGTATCATTCAAACACAGTATGCAAACTTGGTAACTAACGATTAATTAAATAATAAAAACTTCAATATTTATGCCAACAGAATTAAACAAATACAGCAAAACCCTCACACAAGACGAAACTCAACCGGCAGCACAAGCCATGCTATATGGAATTGGCTTAACGGATGAAGATATGAAAAAGGCACAAGTAGGTATTGCAAGTATGGGATACGATGGCAACACTTGCAATATGCACTTGAACGACTTAGCAAAAGTGGTGAAAGAAGGTGTTTGGAAAAATGATTTGGTGGGTTTAATTTTTAACACCATTGGTATTAGCGATGGTATGAGCAATGGCACAGATGGCATGCGTTTTAGTCTTGTAAGTCGCGATTTAATTGCCGATAGCATTGAAAGCATGTGTGGTGGTTTTTATTACGATGGCTTAATTACCATACCCGGTTGCGATAAAAATATGCCTGGTGCAATCATAGCAATGGGACGTTTAAATCGTCCATCAATTATGGTATACGGCGGTACCATTGCTGCCGGCCATTACAAAGGCGAGGAGTTGAATATCATTTCATCTTTTGAAGCTTTGGGCAAAAAATTAGCTGGCACCATTACACCTGAAGATTTTAAAGAAGTGATTAAACACAGTTGCCCTGGTGCAGGTGCTTGTGGCGGCATGTACACAGCCAATACCATGGCATCGGCTATTGAAGCAATGGGTATGAGTTTGCCCTATTCATCATCTAGCCCTGCAGTAAGCGAAGCCAAACGTAATGAATGCTTAGATGCAGGAAGAGCCATAAAAGTATTGCTTGAAAAAGATATCAAGCCAAGAGACATCATGACAAAAAAAGCATTTGAAAATGCGATTAGAACCATCATGATTTTTGGCGGCAGCACCAATGCTGTATTGCACATGATTGCAATGGCAAAAAGTGTAAACGTAGACATTACTTTAAGCGACTTTCAACGCTTAAGCGATAGCACACCTGTATTGGCAGACTTTAAACCAAGTGGTAAATATTTATGGCAAGATTTGCCTCAACATGGTGGTGTACCTGCTGTGATGAAATACTTGCTGAACAAGGGTTTGCTGCATGGCGACTGCTTAACTGTAACAGGTAAAACCATTGCTGAAAACCTAGCCGATGTTGAGCCAATTAATTTTGAAACACAAAAAATCATTTTTCCTTTAGAAAGCCCTCTTAAAGTTACCGGCCATCTACAAATTTTATATGGCAACTTGGCGGAGAAAGGTAGTGTTGCAAAAATTAGCGGCAAAGAAGGAGAACGTTTTGAAGGACCTGCAAGGGTATTTGATGGCGAAAAAGATTTGGTTGCAGGAATTGCTAGCGGTAGAGTTAAAAAAGGGGATGTGGTTGTTATCAGATACGAAGGTCCTAAAGGTGCACCCGGTATGCCGGAAATGTTAAAACCAACTTCTGCCATTATGGGTGCAGGTTTGGGGAAAGATGTTGCCTTAATTACTGATGGCAGATTTAGTGGTGGTTCGCATGGTTTTGTGGTAGGCCATATTACACCTGAAGCTTTTGAAGGTGGTACCATTGCCTTGGTAAATGATGATGATATTATAGAATTAGATGCAGTGAATAACAAAATTGTATTGAAAGTATCAGACGAAGAATTGGCTAAACGTAAAGCAGCTTGGCAACAACCTGCCTTAAAAGTTACCAACGGTGTTTTATTCAAATATGCCCAATTGGTAAAAGATGCAAGTGAAGGTTGTGTAACCGATGAGGCGTAATTATTTTTTCAAACTGAATTGATTAATAAGATAAACTTGAGGTCACAATTTCCAATCTCAAATCAAGTTAAAACTTAAATGGAACTACAAATCATACAGCAAAAAATATTCGAAATCAGAGGTCAAAAAGTAATATTTGACTTCGATTTAGCTGCTTTGTACGAGGTAGAAACCAAGGTTTTTAATCAATCTGTAAAGAGAAACAAAGAAAGGTTTCCAGAAGAATTTATGTTTCAACTTACACGAGAAGAATACAATTCTCTAAGGTCACAATTTGTGACCTTAGAGATAGGAAAAGGTAAGTTTAGCAAGTACAATCCCTATGTTTTCACAGAACATGGCATCACAATGGCAGCGAGTATCTTAAAAAGCGAAAAAGCTGTCAAAATGAATATTGCTATTGTTCGTGCATTTATTGCTTTAAGAAAATTTGCAGCGCAATACGGTGATATCATAGAACAATTACACGATTTAAAAGAACGTATTGGCAATCATGATGCGCAATTAAATCAGATTTACGAAGCACTCGAAAATCTATTAGACGAAAAAGTAGAGTTGCAAGCTAAAAAAGATGATTGGGCAAATAGACAAAGAATTGGTTTTAAAAAATAATAAAACAATAAAATTTCCATTATGGAAACATTAGAGCTAACAGAACAAACAATCACGGCACCAGCTACACAAAGTATCAGCGGTTCTAAAGCAGTGCTTGAGGCTTTTATAGCAGAAGGCGTTGACACCATTTTTGGTTACCCAGGCGGTGCAATTATGCCTATATACGATGCTTTGTACGACTATCATGACCGACTAAAACATGTGCTTGTTCGTCATGAACAAGGTGGTATACACGCAGGACAAGGGTATGCGCGTAGTTCTGGCAAAGTAGGTGTGGTTTTTGCAACAAGTGGACCCGGTGCTACCAACTTGGTTACAGGCCTTGCTGATGCCATGATTGATAGTACACCTTTGGTTTGTGTTACGGGTCAAGTGTTTGCACACTTGTTAGGTACCGATGCTTTTCAGGAAGTTGATGTTGTAAATATTACCACTCCGGTTACTAAATGGAATTACCAAATTACCGACGCCAACGAGATTCCTCATATACTTGCTAAAGCATTTTTTATTGCTAAATCTGGCAGACCTGGCCCTGTACTAATTGACATTAGTAAAAATGCGCAATTACAAACATTTGAATATAAGGGATATAAAAAATGTGAACACATCCGTAGTTATCGTCCAAAACCGATTATACGAAAAAGCTACATCGAAAAAGCAGCCGAACTAATCAATAGCGCACAAAAACCATTCATCCTATTTGGACAAGGTATTATTTTAGGGAAGGCGGAAAACGAATTCAAAACCTTTATTGAAAAAACTGGCATTCCTGCTGCTTGGACGCTATTAGGGCTGAGTGCCTTACCAACCGACCATCCACAAAATGTGGGCATGCTAGGTATGCATGGTAATTATGGTCCTAATGTACTCACAAACGAATGCGATGTTTTAATCGCAATAGGTATGCGTTTTGACGATAGGGTTACTGGTAGATTAGATAAATATGCCAAACAGGCAAAAGTGATTCATTTAGATATTGACCCTGCAGAAATTGATAAAAATGTAAAAACGACCGTGCCGGTGTGGGGCGACTGTAAAGAAACATTGCCTTTATTAACAGAATTGGTAACAGCGAAAAAACACACCGAGTGGTTAAATAAATTTAACGAGTACAAACAAAAAGAATTGGATGTAGTTATTCACAACGAACTCAATCCCACTACCGAACAAATGACGATGGGTGAAGTAATTAAAATACTGAACCAAAACACCAATGGCGACGCAATTATAGTAACTGATGTTGGTCAGCACCAAA
>Ga0209398_1000614_pt1 | contig 21246 bp, 23 predicted proteins | sample AshMeaBigSpring_FD_184125 | JGI IMG/M metagenome (GOLD analysis project Ga0209398, IMG submission 184125) | Groundwater microbial communities from Big Spring, Nevada to study Microbial Dark Matter (Phase II) - Ash Meadows Big Spring (SPAdes)... | ecosystem: Environmental > Aquatic > Deep... | reverse complement strand
CGTCCACCGGCCTTGAAACGTTCGACCCAGCGGGCAACGATCTTGGCCGAGACACCATAGGCATGGGCCGCTTGCGTTCTGGACGCGCGACCCTCGATGACGGCGAGAGCCATTTCTTCTCGACGCAGCGGCGTCAGTCGGGCATTCTTATGAATGTTCATTCGGAGCGATCCTGAAAAACTGAGGTGTGATAACTCCAGTCTCCTCGATCTGCTTCGAATGGACAACCTATGGAAAGCTCACATCTAGAGCACGGTTTTGATGGAATCAAAACCGTGCTCTATCTTCTTGTTTTTTCGCAATTCCTAACGCGAAACCGGTTCCCACCTCCGCCTTCGCGGGGGCAGGCTTTGGCCATAAAACGCTTCAACAGGCTGTCGAAAAAGGCGGTTCCTGCCCCCGTCATTGCGCGCGAAGCGAAGCGTGGCGGGAAGCAATCCAGGCTTTCTTCCGCTTTTTGCCAGCTCTGCGGATAGTGGCGGAATCTTATCCAGATTGCCACGTCGCACCGCTCTTCGCAAGGACAGCCTCAGCGTTTCTCGGCAGCCTGCCAGAGCCGTCGACCTGATTGAATCAGGCGGACGGCTCTGGTTTGCATGCTTCGACCGGGCCGCCAATCGCCGAAGCCCGGACGCCGAATAATCTGCCCTGAGGAAAACCGCTGAAGCCATACCAAAGGTCATCGCATATGATTCTTTGGGTATACTCTATGGGTATTCATGACCCGATTTTCCAATCCATTGGACAGGCTTGCAAAATCGGGTTGTTCTTCAAAGGCTCCCTGCGTCGGCATCCGGGGCCTCTGGCATCATGCGAGCGGGGCGCTGATCCTGAGGAGGGTTTTGGAAAAAACCTGCATCTCGTCATTCAAACTCTGCTGCATGGCCCGCGCGGATTGCGGGTAAGCCTCCAGAACCTTGAGCATCAAGGCGCGGGACATCAAAAGAACCATCGCATTATCGAGCGCAAGCGCCGTTGCCGGGTGATGTATCGGTGCGAAAAGCGCGGCCTGACCGATCAAAACCCCACGGCCATAAACCAGCGGGAGTGAACGGGTTTCGTGCAGAGGCTCCATCCTGATCCTGCCCTCAAGCACGAGGTAGCCGCCCTCAGACGCCATGCCGGAGAAAAACAGGATATCATCCGGTGCAAGATTTTGTTTTGTGCCCGAAAAGGCCAGAAGACGCAAAGCCTCGATCTCGACATCCCGGAACAGTCGGACAGCTTTCAAAAGCGGGATGATCTCGTCAATGCGCATATGCAATTTCCATATGACATGCTTCTGAAGCGGCTACAGACCGGCGAGCGCGATGAACCGATGTGGCGAAAGGGAGCGGAAACAGCCTCATGGCACCAGTTTATAGCCGCCACTTTCGGTGACGAGAAGCCTGGCGCGGGTGGGGTCGGGCTCGATCTTCTGTCGCAGCCGGTAAATATGCGTTTCAAGCGTGTGGGTGGTCACATGAGCATTATAGCCCCACACCTCCTGCAGCAGAACATCGCGGCTGATGAGCCGGTCACCCGCACGATAAAGATAGCGCAAGATCGCGGTTTCCTTTTCGGTAAGACGGATTTTCGTACCCTTTTCCGTCACGAGCAGCTTGGCACCCGGCTTGAAACTATACGGGCCGATGGTGAAAATCGCGTCATCACTGCCCTCGTGCTGGCGCAGATGTGCCCGGATGCGCGCGAGCAGAACCGCAAAGCGGAAGGGTTTGGCGACATAATCATTCGCCCCCGCCTCAAGCCCCAGAATGGTATCGGCCTCGCCATCATGCCCGGTGAGCATGATGACGGGGCTGCGAAACCCGCCCTTGCGCAGCAATTTCACCGCCTCGCGGCCATCGATATCCGGCAAGCCGACATCCATCAGCACGAGGTCGAAGTGATCGGCCTTTGCAGCCTGAACAGCGGCGGTGGCGGTGGCGACATCCTCGATCAGGAATTCGTCATAGAGCCGCAACTGCTCGACAAGCGCGCCGCGCAACTCCGTATCATCATCACAAACAAGAATTTTCCGACTGTTGCTCATGCCTCACCCCAACCCGTTGCGTGATCAGTGTCCACTGCATTTCCCATCGGTATCTCCCGTTTCAACAAACAAATGACACCATGCGACAAGACGCAGGGCGGGAGTATGGCCTTGTTAGCATTGGAACCAGACATGCTCCAGATGATTCGTCTGACCCTGCGTTCTCTACCATAAATTGCAAAACCGCATAGGGTGTGCAAGATTTGCGACAGGCGCTTGACAAGATTGCATCAGCGTTTTTCGCTCGTCCTCCATGATGTCATCAACACAAACGCTGATCAGGCTTCACCAAACCCGCTCCGGGCAGGCGCATGTCGCCTGGCTGGCGGCAGGCGGACTTCGCCTGCCCTGCCGCATTGGCCGAGGTGGTATCACCCATGCCAAACGCGAAGGCGATGGCAAAACCCCTGCGGGCACCCTGCGCATCTTGCGCGGCTTCTACCGGAATGATCGTCGCCTGCCCCCGCGCACAACAGTGCCGATGCGGCCTTCGCGCAGAACGGATGGCTGGTGCGATGCTCCCGGCCATGGCGCCTATAATCGCCTTGTGCGCCTGCCCTTCGCGCACAGCCATGAAACCATGATGCGCGATGATGCGGTTTATGACGTGGTGCTGGAACTCGACTGGAACCACAAACCACGCAGACAGGGGCGGGGGAGCGCGATTTTTCTTCACCTGATGAATACGCAAAAAGGAGCGACGGCGGGCTGCATCGCGGTTGAAGCCCGGCATATCGACCGGCTGATGCGCGTGCTCTCACGCAGAACCCGGATCATCATCCCGTAAAAGCACACGATCCCGTAAAAGAACATGATCCCGTAAAAGAACATGGCCGTTTCACAAAAACATGCTATAAAACAAGAAGATGGAGCACGGCTTTGATTCCATCAAAAACAGGAACGCTCTGAAGGCTGGTATGCTCTTCCCGCCTCAACCTGCCACCCTTGCAATCCCGGCCCGTTTCCCGTATGCGAACCATGCTGTTCTTGCACCCTTGGAGGAAGCGGCGTTCATACGGGGCGGGGCTATTAGAGCATTTTGTGATTAAGTGGAAGCCAGTTAATCATTAAAAATGCGATAAATCAAGAAGATAGAGCGTTTTTTTGATTCCATCAAAAACAAAAACGCTCTAGGCCTCTCGCCCTCGTTTTTATTGGCATTGCCAATGATTGGAGAAAACCATGTCTGTCATCAAGCAGCTTTCGGCCACGCACCGCGAGCGGGTCGGTAAGGGGGCCGCCCGTGCTATCCGGAATGAGGGCCGCGTTCCGGCTGTCATTTACGGGGCCGGTCAGCCGCCTGTTTCCATCTCGCTCGATTTCAAAACCACCAACAAGCTCATCTATGCCGGGCATTTCCTCACCACGATCTTCTCGATCGATGTCGAGGGAGAGGTGATCCGTGCCATCCCGCGTGATTACCAGCTCGATGTGGTGCGGGATTTCCCCATGCATGTCGATTTCCTGCGCCTTGGCGAAGGCGCGATGGTGAAGGTGGAAATTCCCGTGCATGTGACGGGGCAGGATGCTTCGCCCGGCCTCAAGGCGGGTGGTTCGCTCAACCTCGTGCATCACGCGCTGGAATTCCTCGTTCCGGCAGAGAACATCCCCGATGCCATCACGATTGATATTTCAACCGCGAAAATCGGCGATTCGATCCATGTCTCCGCCATCACGCTTCCCGCTGGCGCGAAATTGATCAGCCATGAGAAGGATGCAACCATCGCCACCATCGTCGCGACCGGCGCTTCGAAGGACGCGGCGTAAGCCTTCCTGCATAGAGCATTTTGCGATTAAGTGGAAGCCGGTTAATCGAAACAAAATGCGATAAAACAAGAAGATAGAGCGGCCAACCTGATTCAATCAGGTCGGAAACCGCTCTAGAGCGCGGCCTTGCCTGTGTGAGGCCGCGCCTGTTTTTTGCATAAGGAGGCCCCATGCTGCTCCTAGTCGGGCTGGGCAATCCGGGGCCGGAATACGCCGGAAACCGCCATAACATTGGCTTCATGGCGCTCGATGCCATGCATCGCGCTTATAACGGGCAACCTTGGCGCATGCGGTTTTCCGGGCAGACCAGCGAGATGCAACTCGGTGGTGAAAAGGCGCTGCTCCTCAAGCCGCTCACCTTCATGAATGAGAGCGGGCGCGCGGTGGGTGAGGCGATGCGGTTTTATAAAATTCCGCTCGAAAATGTTTTCGTGCTGCATGACGAGCTTGATCTTGCGCCGGGAAAACTCCGCGCCAAGCGCGGCGGGGGCGATGCCGGGCATAACGGGTTGCGCTCCATCACAGCCCATTGCGGGGCGGATTACGTGCGGCTGCGGCTCGGCATCGGCCATCCGGGCGACAAGGCGCGGGTGCATGCCTATGTTCTGAGCGATTTTGCCAAGGCGGAGGGGCCCTGGGTCGAGGCTCTATGCGCGGCGATTGCCAAAAACGCAGCCTTGCTTGCGCAAAACGCGCTGGAATTGTTCCAGACGCGGGTTCACCTTGCGATGGGCAAGCCGGATACAGCTTGACACGAAAATACGAAAACACGATATTCGTGTGTGTTATAAACCGGTTTTGCAGGAGATTATGCGTGAAGCACCTCACCATCAGCATGGATGACGTGACCCTTCGCGCTTTGCGGGTCGAGGCGGCAAAGGCGGGCAAAAGCATGTCACGCTTTGTCGGCGATATGCTCGTTCGGGAACTGGCTGGCACTGCACCTCGCCCTTCTGACGCCTTGCGCGCCTTTATTGAAGGGCCGGGCTATTCGGGCCTTGCTGACAATCTGCCCACACGGGATGCGTTATACCAAGAGCGCGAGCATGATCTTTTTTCTCGACACCAATCTTCTGGTTTACCTTCTCAATCCGCAGGCGGAAGAAAAAAGGCGGATCGCGGGCCGGTTTTTTCTCGAAAAAAAGCCGGATGACACGCTGGTTCTCAGCCCGCAAAGCCTGAATGAATGTTACCGCGTGATGACGGATCGGAGGGGATTTATGCCAAGGGGTGAGGCAAGACGCTTCATCGAAAGCCTGATGCCCTATTGCACCGCGCCGCTTGACGCGACAACCCTGCCCACGGCATGGAAGATACAGGATGAGGGGTTTTCGTGGTGGGACAGCCTGTTGCTGTCCTCTGCCCTTCAGGCAGGGTGCACGGTATTCTATTCAGAAGACATGCAAAACGGGCGCAGCCTTGCTGGCATGTCCATCATCAACCCGTTTCAGAACGGGTTTTCTCAGGTTTAGAGCGCTTTTGTTTTTGATGGAATCAAAAACGCGCTCTATCTTATTGTTTTATCGCATTTTGTTTCGATTAACCGGCTTCCACTTAATCGCAAAATGCTCTAGCGCCCTCGTCACGCGCGGTGTTGTTGAACTGAACAGTCAAGAAAGTCGATCATGGGTTTCAAATGTGGCATTGTTGGTTTGCCGAATGTCGGCAAATCGACCCTTTTCAACGCTTTGACGCAAACGGCGGCGGCGCAGGCGGCGAATTACCCGTTCTGCACGATCGAGCCGAATGTCGGCGATGTCGCGGTGCCGGATGCGCGGCTTGAAACCCTGTGCCGCATCGCGGGCTCGAAGGAGATCATCCCCACCCGCCTCACCTTTGTCGATATTGCCGGTCTGGTGCGCGGCGCCTCGAAAGGCGAGGGGCTTGGCAACCAGTTTCTCGCCAATATCCGCGAATGCGACGCCATCGCCCATGTGGTGCGCTGCTTCGAGGACGGCGATATCACCCATGTCGAGGGCAGGATCGACCCGCTCGCGGATATCGAGACCATCGAAACCGAATTGATGCTGGCCGACCTTGAAAGCCTCGAAAAGCGCATCATCCCCATCGAGAAGCGCGCCAGGGGGCAGGACAAGGAGGCGAAAGAGATATTCGACCTCATGAGCCGCGCGCTGGTTCTGTTGCGGGAGGGCAAGCCCGCCCGCCTCACCGAGATCAAGAAGGGCGAGGAAAAGGCCTTCGCCATGCTGGGCCTGATGACGGCAAAACCTGTGCTTTACGTGTGCAATGTCGAGGAGGCTTCGGCGGATCGCGGCAATGCCTTCACCACCAAAGTCTTCGCCCGCGCGGCGGAAGAAGGCGCGCGCGCCGTGGTGGTTTCGGCCAGGATCGAGAGCGAAATTGCCGTTCTCGCCGCCGATGAGCAGAAGGATTACCTCGACGCTATCGGGCTTGCCGAGCCGGGTTTGAACCGGGTGATCCGCGAGGGTTATGCGCTTTTGGGCCTCATCACCTATTTCACCGTTGGCCCGAAGGAAGCCCGCGCCTGGACGATCGAGGTCGGCACCAAGGCCCCCGCTGCGGCGGGCGTGATCCATACCGATTTCGAGAAGGGCTTCATCCGCGCCGAAACCGTGGCTTATGCGGATTATGTCGCGTTCAAGGGCGAGGCAGGTGCGCGCGAAGCGGGGAAATTCCGCCTCGAAGGCAAGGACTACGTCGTTGCGGATGGCGATGTGCTGCATTTCCGCTTTGCGAATTGACGGGTTTGGCGCGCTTCCCGTCATCGCGAGGAACCGCGAGCGCAGCGTCGCGGGACGTGGCGATCCAACTTTCCTAACCCTTTATAGCGTTTTGTTTTTTGATGGAATCGTCAAAAAACAAAGACGCGTTCTTAAACAAGAAGATAAGAGCATGATGTGTTTCCGTCAAAACACGTCATGCTCTAGGAGTTAGGAAAGTGTCTGGATTGCTGCATCGACCTTATGACCTCTTCGCAATGACGATCCACCAGACGTGATTGCCGGGGTTCAACGCTTCACGATCAGAAACCGCAAAACATCGCCATCCCGCGTTGTTTCCGCCAGCCTATCTCCCGTTTCCTGTATAAGATGGGGGATATCAATGGCTGCAAGCGGGTCATTGGCAAGAACGTGCAAAGCCTCGCCCGATGCCAGCGCTTTGAGCGCCTTTCGGGTTTTGAGCGCCGGAAGCGGGCATTTGAGCCCGAGAAGATCAAGCTGTGTTGCTGCCATTACTCCTGATCCTCTACCCGCTCTTTGAAATAATCCTCCGAGGTTTTCACGCGCGGGCGTTCCGGCCCGGCATAGGGGTCGAAGCCTTGCAGCGTCGCTGCCTCGATGCGGCAGGTATCGCAACAGCCGATGAGTTTCAGCCGGTCTGCATTCGCGCCGGAGAACATCCAATGCGTGCCGCCAAGCTTCTCCTTGATGCGCAGGATGCTGCTGCGCGTGCCAAAGGGCGTGCCGCATGCATCACACAGGTAAGGCTCCTCTTCCTTGAGTGTGATTGGCGCGGCGTTGATGCGTGTGAAATCAAGCTGCGGGGTGAGGGTGATGACCTTTTCGGGGCAGGTGGCGGCGCATAGCCCGCATTGAACGCAGAGATCCTCCTGAAAGCGTAACTCAGGCCGCTCCGGGTTGGCGCTGAGCGCTGCTGTGGGGCATGCGGAAACGCAAGCAAGGCACAAGGTGCAACCTTCTACCTTCACCTCCACCTTGCCGAAGGGCGCGCCTTGCGGCAAAGCGACGCTCTCCGGCTTGAGGGGCGCGCGGGCCTGCCATTCGCGCAAGGCGAGGCGCAGAACCGCGCGCTTGCTGCCTCTGGGGCTGAAGCTGGCGCGGTTTTCCAGCCCGCCCCCCGGCATGGCAAGGAGCGCTTCCAGCAGGCGATCCGGGTCACTTGTCGCGATCAGCGCCAGTGCCTCTTCCGGCTGGCCAAGCGCGGCAAGCAAGGTTTTGCCAAAACTGGCCGTGGTTTCGAGAGCAGTCAGCGGGTGTTTGGGTTTGTCCGGCACCAGAAACGCCATGCCCGCCGCGCCATAGGCAAAAGCGGCAGCGATTTGCTCCAGCCCCACTTGCGTCACCTCATGCACGCTGACGGGGATGACGCGCGCGGGCAACCCATCCCCGAAACGGGCGAGCGCGTCGATCATCGCCTGCCCCGCCTCGGCCTCATGCATCAGGAGAACCGCCTCCCGCCCGCCAGCCGCGTGGTAAGCCGTGAGCGCGGTTCTGAGGCGCAGCATCAGGGCATCCGCCTCGGGCAGGGCATAGGCGGCAGCGCCGGTGGGGCAGAGGGCGGCGCAACCGCCGCAGCCCGCGCAAATCGCCGCATCGATCGCCACATTGTTTCCGGCAGGGCTGATCGCGCCGGTGGGGCAGACATCGAGGCAGCGCGTGCAGCCGGTAATGCCGGAGCCGGAATGCGCACAAAGCTCTGGCGAAACCGTGATATAGGTCGGTTTATCGAAGGTTCCGACCAGCTCCCGTGCCTTGGCGATGAGTTTTTCGATGGCGAGCGGGTTGTTCGGATCAGCGCGCAGATACCCTTCACGCAAGTCGCTCGCGCTGAAGAGCGGGGTTCCGCCGGAGACATCGATCACGAGATCACAGCGCGAGGTCGCGCCATTTTTACGCGCGCCGAAGCTAAACGCACCACGCGAGGCGGGGCTGGCGAGCGCAAACCCGTCAATCGTCAGTTCGAACGCGCCGAGATGCCCCCTGGCCGCGCGAATGGTGCCGGAAACGATGGGAAACGCCCGTTGGCGCGGCGGCACAACACCCTCCGCCGTTTTCAGCATCACGGTGATATCCAGCACATCGGCGAGGCTTTGGCCGATGGCGAGGGCCACATCGCTTTGCCCGTAAATCAGCGTCACGCCTTCGCTCTCCAGCGTGGTGAAGGGGAGAGCGGGCGCGGGCAATTGCCCCATGGCGAGAAGCGCCGCCATTTTCGGCCCCGCCCGCTCACCCTCGGATGACCAGCCCGCGCGATCCCTGATGTCGATGAAGCGCGCCTCACCCTCATAGCCTCCATCCTCCAGCGCATCACGCAGGCTCACCTCCTCCTGCCCGCAGGCGATGGTGAGGGGGCCGGCAATCCCTGCGAGAAGCCCTTTTTCGCGCGTGCAGAGCGCGGTGCAGCGGGTGATGGCGGGCGCGGCTTCGCCAAGGCCAGCGATGATTGTCGCTTCATCCGGCGCAAAACTCGCTTCGCAGGAGCAGAGGAAGAGATGGCCGGGGGCAAGGAGCATTTTGGGGTTCTTTTTAACGTTCTGGTTTTGCGAGAGGCGCTCGCATGCTCGCCTCTTATCCGCTTTCAGACGCAGCGTAAAATGATTTGGTGGGGTGCAGCAGGGTTCGTGTCGCTTGACGCAAAGGGGTGGGTTGGCAAGCCAACAAATAGGTTTTAGTCTTGTTCGGTGATATAAGAATGGCAGGAGGCTCCATGAGAACAGACCAGCACTTGAGCATAACCTTGCCCCCGGATATGGCGCGTTTGGTGAAAGAGAAGGTTGCCAACGGCAGCTATGCCACGGAAAGTGAGGTTATCCGTGAGGGTTTGCGCGCCTTGCAGGAACGGGAAGACACCGTTGAGCGCTGGTTGAATGATGATGTTGTGCCGACATATGACGCCTATAAGGCTAGATCAGATCGCGCACAGCTTTTGCATACTGTTCGCGTTGAGCTGGATGCCTTCATGGATGCGGCGGAACAGGATTAATCTTCATCGTGGATTACAGCATTCGCCTTGATAAGGATGCGAAAGCAGACCTGAAAAGCATTTATAGCTTCATTCGCCAGAGCGGCGGCACAGCCATAACGGCACGTGGCTACATCAACCGCATTCTCTCGTTTATCGCAGGATTGACATCTTTTCCGGAGCGAGGCTCACCGCGCGAGCATATCCGGCCCGGCTTGCGGATAATTGGTTTTGAACGTCGCATCAGCATTGCCTTTGTTATTGAAGGCAACACCATTGTTATTCTGCGTGTTCTTTATGCAGGCCGACAATTTGAGGCTATGCCGGACACGGATTGAATATCAACGCTTTCTCAGGTTATCTCACCCCCATGCATGCTCCGGCCCGGTTTCCACCGCTGATCACGCCCCATCGCCTGCGCGAGGGGAAGGATGCTTTCGCCGAGGCTGTGGCGCATGCGCCGGAGCTGGGGGCGGGGAACCTGTTTTATGTTGGCGGGTTTGCGCTGATCGAGTTCGCCCTGGTGCTGGAGCCGGAAGAGCCGCTCTCCATCGCGCGGAAAATCATCTTCGCGGGCATGAATGCCTTGGCTGATGCGCTCGCCGTGCTCTCGCCGCCGGAAAAATCGATCCAGTTCTCCTATCCCGGCGGGCTTTCTTTTGATGGTGCCGTGATGGGCGGCGGGCGGCTCGCCATCCCGGAGGGTGCAAGCGAGGATGAAGCGCCCGAATGGCTGGTGTTCGGTGCGATGCTGCGGGCGGGGGGGGTGCGTGATCTTGGTATCGGGCTTGGGCCCGGCATCACCACGCTTGATGATGAAGGGTTCGATGCCTGGAACCCGCATGATTTTTCGGCGAGTTTCGCGCGGCATTTTCTCATCGCGCTCGACCAATGGCAGGACAGCGGCATGCGCCGCATCGGGCCGGAGTATCTGGCAAGGCTCATCCCTGAGCCGGGGGCGAAACGGCACGGGCTTGACGCGAATGGCGACCTTCTGATCGCGCGTGAAGGCGGCACGGGGCGCGTTTCCCTCGTTGCGGCTTTGGCGGATCAAGCCTGGCAAGCCTCCTTTGATGACGCGCCGGAGGTTTGAGCCATGCTCAAGGCGCTCCGCACCATCCGGCTCGACCCTTCCGATGCCTTTGTCTTCTCCCGCGCGGCAGAGCCGGGGGAATGGGCCGTGGCGGGCACGTTTCTGTTCTGGGATGCGCCGGTGGCAGCGCTCAACGGCAAGGCGCGGGCGGCGTTCCGCTCCGGGCTTCTCGGCATCAACGGGTTCGGCTGGTCCACCCTCGCGGTGGTGGTTGAGGTGAGGATGGAGGAGCGCGAGGCGGCGATTGCAACCCTCGCGCAGCGTTTGATGACGCAATGCGGCGCACCGGATATCGCTTCGGCCCGGCTTGCGGCGCAAAGCGAGATCATGGCAGGCATGCTTCTGGCAGAGCCGCCGGTCGGAACCCTCGTTGCGGTGCATCGCAGCTTCGAGGATGGCGAAATCCGCGAGCGGTTCCGCACCCTGCTGCCGGGGGTCGATGAAAACCACAGCCGGGTCTTCAGCTTCATCGAGGAGCCGGATGCGCCGGAGGAGCGCCTTGACCTTCTCGCCTTGCAAGGGAATACGAGGCCACATGAGTGAGCATCACGCCGGGCATCATCTGACACCGCTCCGAACCACAGCGCCTTTACCGGATGATTTCTGGGTGGCGAGCGGGCATCATCTGCTCGACCGGTCGGAGGGCGGCGGGCTGCTTCTGACGGATGCGTTTTTGCAGGCTTATCTGGCACGGCCCGAGCTTGTGCCGCCGCCGGAAGCCTGCCCGGTGGAGCGGGGCCTGCACGCGGCGCTGCTTGCCGAACCACGCCGCAGGGTGGGCGCGGATGAGCTTGGCCTGATGGCGGATGCTGATGCGCGGGAGAATTTTGGCTATTTTCTCGCCTTCCGCGATGCCCTTGCTGTTGCCCCGACGCTTGAAGCCGCGTATCTTGCTATGGTTCGTGATGGCATGAAGGGGTTGCCGCCGCTTTTCGTGCAGCATCTTACGCATGTCATGACGCGGAACGCCTTTGATGGCGAGGGGGATGCCTTTGTTCTGCGCGCAGCCGAGTGCTTTTTCCGCCCGCAGCGCCTGAGCGTGGTGGAAGGCGCTTTGCTCCTCGCGGATGATGAGGTGATCGGCCTTCATGAGGCGGATCGCGCCCATTCTCCGCTCCTTGGCATGCTCGGTGGCCCGGCGATCAGCGCGATCGATGTGCTGAGCGAGGCGAGCGCGGCGCTTTACAAGCCACGCTCGGATGCGCATGATTTTGCCTTTCCCCTGAGCGATGCAACATATGGCCGCCCGGCCTTGGGCCGTGCGATGACGGGTTGGATCAGGCATCTCACGGGCATCGAGATTGCGTTCACCCCGGTTGAACGCTTCGAAGGTATGGAATTCGCGTGGTTTCTTGCGCTGGATGCGGAAGGGGCGGCTTTTGCCAATCGCGTCTGGCAGGGCGAGGGGTTGAGCGCCGAAGAGGGCGCGCGCGTTCTTGCGCTTTTTACCTTCACCTTGCCGCATCACCCGCGCATTCTTGCGGGGAAGCGTGGCGCGCGCGGTTTCGCGGTTCTTGGCTCGGGGGCGGATCGGCTCGTCAGGATCAAGCCGCAGAACCTCATCGCGGGCCTGCCGCTTGTTGTTGAGAGTTAGATCATGGTCGAAGAGAGCATCACCCTCGGCGTCATCATCGAGAAGCGGAAAGCACAAAGCCCGTGGATCGAGCATATCTGGGCCGTGCATTCGGTTCTCACCGGCCTGCCGGATGCCGCGCCGCTGACCCGCATTGCGCGCGAGGAGGGGGTGGAACGGTTTTATCTCGGTGCGGCCGATCTCGTGCTCAGCAACGTTGAAACCGCGAATTACCGCGACAATCTGATGAGCGGCGCGCCGAAACTCTGGGTGGTTCTGCGCTTTGATGCCAGCGAAACGCCCTCCCTTCTTACCGTCACCGCTGACCCGGCGGAGGGTGAGGCGCATACCGAAACCGAAGCCAACCACGTGGAAACCGTAACAATGGCATCCGATATTGCCGGGTTCATCGCGGCCTTTGTCGATGCGCATCACGTCGAGCGCGCCTTCATCAAGCGCAAACGCGACAAACCGGATGATCCGCGTCGCCCGCGCGAGGGCAAGCCATGACAGGGCGGCAAGGGTTCCTTGCGCGCTGGTCAAAAACGAAGCGGGCAAACGAGGTCGCGCCCAGGCCGGAGGCCGCGCCAGCCCCGACCGAGGATGAGCCGTTCGACCTTGCGAGCCTGCCTGCGCTTGAGGATTTGACCGGGGAGAGCGAGGTTTCAGCCTTTCTGAACAAGGCGGTGCCGGAAGCCCTGCGCAATGCTGCTTTACGCAAGGTGTGGTCGGCTGATCCTTTCATCCGCGATCATATCGGCCCGGCGGATTATGCCTGGGATTTCAACGACCCCAATGCCATGCCCGGTTTCGGGCCGATTGACCCGGAAACCGATGTCGCGGCCTTGCTGAGGCGTATCGTCGGGGAGCCGGAGCCGGAAACAGAGGTCTCTCAGGCACCTCCATTGGCGCTTGAGCCTGAGGCGCAGCCGGAGCAGGAAACGCAGGATGGGGCTGAAATCACCCCGCCAGCGCCGCTTTCATCCTCCCTTGAAGCGCCGCAGGAGAATAATCCTCCCCCGCCAAGGCGGCGACATGGTGGCGCAGTGCCGGGTTGAAGCCGCATCGCGCCTTGCAATCCATAGGATTCGCCTATAGCCTTGGATCGTCACGTGATGAACGTGATTTGAAAAACGATAAAAGCGACGAAAAAACGCTGCCGGGTGGACATGAGAGATCAAGGTTTACAACACGCGATCAAGGCGGTTGGCGGCATTTCCGCTCTCGCGCGGCGCTTGGGCGTGGCACAGCCGTCGATTTCCACGTGGTCGCGCGTTCCGGCGGAGCGTGTTCTGGCTGTCGAGAGCGTCAGCGCGGTGCCGCGCCACATCCTGCGGCCAGACCTTTACCCCGATGATGCCGCGCCCGCCGCGCTTGACGGCGTGGATGATGCGCGCATGCGGCTTTATCTCCTGCTCTCGCACCTCGTCATGAAGGTGCCGGAGGAGCGGGTTCTGATTGATATCAAGCGGCTTGAGGGGGATGACACCCCGCTTGGGCGTGCGATTGCTGCTGTGGCGGCAGCTTCGGATGTGCCGGGCGCGGCGCGGATCGCGCGGGAGCATTTCGATCTTTTCATCGGTGTCGGGCGCGGCGAGCTTTTGCCTTACGCCTCCTATTATCGCACGGGCTTTTTATACGAGCGGCCTTTGGTGCTTGTGCGGGCTGATATGAAGCGGCTTGGCATGACGCGCGGCGAGGGGCTTTCCGAGCCCGAGGATCATATCGGTTTCCTGCTTGAGATCATGGCCGGGTTGATCGGCAAACGCTTCGCCGCCGAAGCAGGTGAGGAGGCGCGGTTTTTCACCCGCCACCTTGCGCCCTGGGCGGAGCCGTTTTTCACCGACCTGATGAAGGCCGAGGCAGCGCGGTTCTACCGCGCGGTTGGCGCTTTGGGGCTCGAATTCATGCGCATCGAACGCGAGGCTTTCGCGTTTGATGATGCGGGCATGCTTGAACAAGAGGGCGCGTCATGACGGACGAAACATCACTCCCGGTTGCAAAGGCGCAAGCGCCAACATCACCTGCGCGGCGGCGCTTTTTAAGCGCGGGCCTTGCCGGTGCTTCGGTGGCTGCTGTCAGCCTTGGCGTCAGCGCCACCCCCGCCGCCGCCAGCGAGAGCGAGGGTGAGAAGAAAAAGGCGCGCTATCAGGAAAGCGCGCATGTGAAGAAATTTTACGCCACCAACCGCTACTGAGGATAAGGCCATGCTGATCAAACGCAAAACCGGTGCGGCAACACGCGGCGCCTTCATGGCAGGGCTTGAGGCCGGGCAGGGCAATGTGCAGCGGCTTGATCGCCGCTCGTTTCTCGCGCGTTCCGGGCTTGCGGCGGGCGGGCTTGCCGCGCTTTCAAGCCTTGGCGGCGGGCTGGTGCGCGAGGCGAAGGCGGCCATGCCGAAACCCGGCAAGCCGGTCGAGATCAAAACCAACATCTGCACGCATTGCTCGGTGGGCTGCACGGTGAAAGCCGAGGTTCAGGAAGGCGTGTGGGTCGGGCAGGAACCGGCCTGGGACAGCCCGATCAATCGCGGCACGCATTGCGCCAAGGGTGCTTCGGTGCGCGAGCTGGTGAAGGGCGAGCGCCGCCTCAAATACCCGATGAAGCTGGTGGATGGCGAATGGCAGCGCATTTCATGGGATGTCGCCTTTGACGAAATCTCGAAGAAAATGCTGGCCATCCGCGAGCAATCCGGCCCGGAATCGCTGTGGTTTTTAGGTTCGGCCAAGTTTTCGAATGAGGGCGCTTATCTTTTCCGCAAATTTGCCGCCTTCTGGGGCACGAACAACGTCGATCATCAGGCGCGCATCTGCCATTCCACCACAGTTGCCGGGGTTGCCAATACCTGGGGTTATGGCGCGCAGACCAATTCCTACAACGACATCCGCAATTCCAAAACCATGATCATCATGGGCGGCAACCCGGCGGAAGCGCATCCTGTTTCCTTGCAGCATGTTCTCTCCGGCAAGGAGATCAACCGCGCCAACCTCATCGTCATCGACCCGCGCATGACGCGCACGGCAGCGCATGCCACCGAATATGTGAGGATGCGCCCCGGCACGGATATCCCGATCATGTGGGGCATGCTGCACCATATTTTCAAAAATGGCTGGGAAGACAAAAAATTCATCGAGAGCCGCGTTTACGGCATGGATATGGTGCGTAAAGAGGTTGAAAAATGGACGCCCGAAGAGGTTGAGCGCGTTACCGGCGTGCCGGGCGCGCAGCTTGAGCGCATCGCCAGAACCTTCGCCACCGAAAAGCCCTCCACCCTGATCTGGTGCATGGGCGCAACGCAGAAAACGGTCGGCACCGCCAATGTGCGCGCCTTCTGCATCCTGCTGCTCGCCACCGGCAATGTCGGCGCGCCGGGCACGGGCGCGAATATCTTCCGGGGCCATTGCAACGTGCAGGGCGCGACCGATCTTGGCCTCGATGTCACCACCCTGCCGCTTTATTACGGGCTTGACGCTGCGGCGTGGAACCATTGGAGCCGCGTCTGGGAGGTGGATTATTCCTGGCTCAGGGGCCGGTTCGACGTCACCAAGGCGGCGGATGGCAAGGAAACCACGATGATGGAGGTGCCCGGCATCACCTCGACCCGCTGGTTTGATGCGGTTTCGATGCCAAAAGCTGAAGTCGCGCAGCGCGATACGCTCAAGGGCGTGTTCGTGATGGGCCATGGCGGCAACACCGTCACCCGCATGCCGGAAATGGTGAAGGGCCTCGAAAAGCTCGATCTTCTCGTCGTCTGTGACCCGCACCCCACCACCTATGCGCATATTTCGGGCCGCAGGAACGGCACCTATCTTCTGCCTATGTCGACGCAGTTTGAATGCTCGGGCTCGCGCACGGCCTCGAACCGCTCCATTCAATGGGGCGAGAAGGTTGTCGAGCCGATTTTCGAAAGCGCCAATGATTACTGGGTGATCAAGACCTTCGCCGAAAAGCTCGGCTTCGCGGAGAAGATGTTCAAGAACATCACCATGGTGAAGGGCAAATACGGCATGGAGCCGGAGCCTGAATCCATCCTGCGCGAGATCAATCGCGGTGGATGGTCCACCGGGTATTGCGGGCAATCCCCCGAACGGCTCAAGGCGCATATGCAGAATCAGGACAAGTTCGACCTTGTCACCCTGCGTGCGCCAAAGGATGCCCCGGCGGAGATCGCGGGGGATTATTATGGCCTGCCCTGGCCGTGCTGGGGCACGCCGGAGTATCGCCACCCTGGCACGCATCAGCTTTATAACACCAACCTTCATGTCAAGGATGGTGGCGGCACCTTCCGCGCCCGGTTTGGCGTGGAATATGAGGAGCCGCAGGCGGATGGCTCGAAGAAGAAGGTCAACTTGCTGGCTGAGGGGTCTTTCTCCAGGGATTCCGAGATCAAGGACGGCTATCCGCAATTCACCTATGGCATGCTGAAAAAGCTCGGCTGGGACAAGGATTTGTCCGATGCTGAAAGGGCCGTGATCGAGAAAATCGGCGGCAATACGCCGGATACCGTGAGCTGGGCGATCGACCTTTCCGGCGGCATCCAGCGCGTCGCTCTGGAGCATGGCTGCATTCCCTTCGGCAATGGCAAGGCGCGCGCCAATGCCTGGAACCTGCCAGACCCCGTGCCGGTGCATCGCGAGCCGATCTATACCCCGCGCACCGACCTTGTGGCGCAATACCCGACACGGCCGGATTTCAAACAATTCCGTGTCGCCAATATCGGGTTTTCCGTGCAGAAGGCGGCGGTGGACAAGGGCGTTGCCAAGGAATTTCCCATCATCCTCTCCTCCGGGCGCTTGGTGGAATATGAGGGTGGCGGCGAAGAAACCCGTTCAAACCCCTGGCTCGCCGAATTGCAGCAGGACATGTTCGTCGAGATCAGCCCGGCGGATGCGTTGGATCGCGGCATCAAGGATGGCGCATGGGTCTGGGTTTTCGGGCCGGAGAACAACGCGAAAGTCCGCATGAAGGCGATGGTGACGGAGCGGGTCGGCAAGGGCGTCGCCTGGATGCCCTTCCATTTCGGTGGCTGGTTCCAGGGCGCGGATCACCGTTCGAGATACCCCAAAGGCGCAGACCCCATTGTGCTGGGGGAAAGCGTCAACGCCATCACCACCTATGGCTATGACCCGGTGACGGGCATGCAGGAAACCAAAGTCACGCTCTGCCAGATCAGAGCCGCCTAGAACACGATTTTGATGGTATCAAAACCGTGTTCTATCTCTTTGTTTTATCGCATTTTGTTACGATTAACCGGGTTCCACTTAATCGCAAAATGCTCTGAAGGAAAAGACCCATGGCCCGTATGAAATTCCTCTGCGATTCTGATCGCTGCATCGAGTGCAATGCCTGCGTCACCGCCTGCAAGAACGAGCATGAGGTGCCCTGGGGCATCAACCGCCGCCGCGTTGTCACCATCAATGACGGCAAGCCGGGCGAGCGGTCGGTTTCCATGGCCTGCATGCATTGCACGGATGCGCCTTGCGCCTCCGTCTGCCCCGTGAGCTGCTTTTACACCACGGCGGATGCGGTGGTTCTGCACTCGAAAGACCTCTGCATCGGCTGCGGTTATTGCTTCTACGCCTGCCCGTTCGGCGCGCCGCAATATCCCAAAACCGGCAATTTCGGCTCGCGCGGCAAAATGGACAAATGCACCTATTGCGCGGGCGGGCCGGAGGATGACGGTTCGCAAGCCGAGCTTGACCATTATGGCCGCAACCGCCTCGCCGAGGGCAAATTGCCGCTTTGCGCGGAAATGTGCTCGACCAAGGCGCTGCTTGCGGGGGATGGCGATATCATTGCCTCGATTTACAAGGAGCGGGTGGCCAAGCGCGGCTATGGTTCCGGCGCCTGGGGCTGGACGATCGCGTATAAAGAAACCGTTGCGGTGTGACCAGGCTGCGCTCGCGCAGTGACACGAAGAATGATTGACGATTGAGGGATGCAAAAATGAGCGCAACAGGGGTTTCATTCGGGCGAAAGCTGCTTTTCGCGCTGGGTTTCGTGCTTTTTGCGCATGTTTCTGTTGTCGCGCAAACCGCGCCCGCCCCCATCAACCCCACCGCGCAATCGGTGAAGGAGGCGCAGGTGCTGGAAGCGTTGAAATCCGGCGCTACCGTTTCCGGGCGCATCTCCATCCCGGATGAGCGGGCAGCAAACCTGATGCAGCCGGGGCGGGACTGGCGCGCCTTCAATCAGGAAACCCTGCCGCGCATCGGCGGTTTTGCGGTTCTCGGTATGCTCGCGGGTCTCACCTTGTTTTATCTCCTGCGCGGCAGAATCCGCATCGAAGCCGGGCCGTCGCTCGATCGCATCACCCGCTTCACCTCAATTGACCGCTTCGCGCATTGGCTTTCCGCCACGAGCTTCATGATGCTGGCGCTGACGGGGGCGAATGTCACCTTCGGCAAAACATTGCTTTTGCCGGTGATGGGGCCGGAGGCTTTTTCCGAATGGGCGCATTACGCCAAGGTCACGCATAATTACGTGGGTTTTGCCTTCATGCTCGGCGTGGCGCTCGTGTTCCTCGTCTGGGTGAAGGATAATATCCCCGATGCCACGGATCTGCGCTGGTTTCTTGCCGGTGGCGGGCTTGTCGGCAAGGGGCACCCGCCCGCAAAGCGCTTCAATGGCGGGCAGAAAATCGTGTTCTGGGTGGTGGTTCTGGGTGGCGCGATGATGTCGCTTTCAGGCTGGCATCTCATTTTCCCGGTTGGTCATTCCATCACGGACATGCAGTGGCATGCCACCATTCACGGCGCGGTTGCCTTCATCATGCTCGCCATCATGCTCGCCCATGCCTATATCGGCTCGGTGGGGATGGAAGGCGCGTTTGACGCCATGTCTTCCGGCGAGGTTGACCTCAACTGGGCGAAAGAGCACCATTCCTTATGGGTGAAAGAGGAAATGGCGCGCAAGGGTCAATCCCGCATCTCGAGCGGGGCTGCGCAACCGGCTGAATAAAGCATTTTCAAGCGAAGCGGGAACCGGTTCGCGTGAAGAAAATGCGATAAAATATGAAGCAAGGATGCGCCCCTTCCGGGTGAAGCTAAAATGCGCGTGATCGGGTTTGCAGGCTGGAGCGGGGCGGGGAAAACCACGCTGCTTGCCAGGCTTATACCGGTGCTTGTTGCGCGCGGGCTTCGCGTGTCGAGCATCAAACACGCGCATCACGCCTTTGACATCGACCATCCCGGCAAGGATAGCTACGCCCATCGCATGGCGGGCTCCACCGAGGTGCTGGTGGCTTCTGCCGCGCGCTTCGCCTTGATCCGTGAATTGCGCGGGGAAGCGGAATTCACGCTCCCCGCTTTACTGAAAAAGCTCTCCCCGGTTGATCTTGTGCTGGTGGAGGGGTTCAAGCGCGCGGCGCACCCGAAAATCGAGGTGTTCCGCGCGGCAAATGCCCGCCCGCCGCTCCACCCGGAGGATGGCGCGATCAGGGCGATTGCAGCGGATATCGCCTTTCCAGACTGCGCCTTGCCGCAGGTGGCGCTTGACGATATCGACGGCATCGCCACATTGGCCATGAGCCTTGCCATATCGGTCGAGGATATTGCAGCACGAGCAGAGAATGGCGCAGCTCAGCGATGATTGTTTCGCCTTTGGCGGGCCGCTTTTGCGGCTCGATGCTGCGCTCGATGACCTGACGACCCGCCTCCCCATTATCAGCGCCGTTGAAACGGTTGCGCTTTCTGCAAGCCTTGGCCGCGTCCTGGCGGAGGATGTTGTGGCGCCCTTCTCCATTCCCGCCTTCAGCAATTCGGCGGTGGATGGCTATGCCGTATCAAGCGGGAGTCTTCGTTCCGGCCATGCGCTGCCCGTCACGCAGCGCATCGCCGCCGGGGCGCGCGGCGTTGGGGCGCTGCCGGAAGGCGAGGCGGCGCGGATTTTCACCGGGGCGATGCTGCCAGACGGCGCGGATATTGTCTTCATGCAGGAGGATGTGCGGGTTGAGGGCGGCATGGTGCATCTGCCGCCGGGCCTGAAACCGGGCGCGAATTGCCGCGTGGCGGGGGAGGATTACAGGGAAGGCGCGGTGATTGTTGAGAAGGGCACGCGCCTCAAGCCGCAGCATGTCGCGGGGCTGGCGGCGGCGGGTTTGACGCGGGTGCGTTTCTATCAGCGTCTGCGTGTTGGTGTGTTTTCAACCGGCAACGAGATCATCGAGGCGGGACACCCGCTCCCGCCCGGCTCGCAATATGACGCCAACCGCCCGATGCTGCTGGCGTTTCTTGCCGCACGCGGCATGGAGCCGGTTGATCTTGGCATTCTCGCTGATGATGCAGGCGCGATAGCCCGCGCGCTCGATGCGGCTGCCGAGCATTGCGACGCGCTTCTCAGCTCGGGCGGGGTTTCCACCGGCGAGGAAGACCATGTCAAGGCGGCTTTGGGGGCAAGCGGGCGGCTCGATTTCTGGCGCCTTGCCATCAAGCCTGGCAGGCCGGTGGCGATGGGGCATGTGGGCGGCAAGGCTTTTATCGGCATGCCCGGCAACCCGGCGGCGGTGTTCGTCACCTTCACGCGCTTTGTCGGCCCGGTGCTTGACCGGCTCGCCGGGGCGATGCCGTTGCGCCCCGCGCCGTTTCTCGTGCCTGCGGCGTTTGATTATCGCAAAAAGCGCGACAGGCGGGAATATCTGCGCGTGGCCTTGATGCCCGGTGAGGCAGGGCTGGTGGCGCAGCGCTTCATGAAAGATGGCGCGGCGCTGATTTCCTCGCTGATCGAAGCAAATGCCCTTGCCGAACTGGAGGAAGACCGCGAGAGGGTTGATGCAGGCGAAACCATCGCCGTTCTGCCCTTTGCGGCGTTGCTGTCCTAGAGCAATTCCAGCGAAAGTGGGAACCGGTTTCGCGTCCGGAATTGCTTTAAAACAAAGAGATAGAGCGTTTCCGGTGACTCGATCTTCGATGGAAACGCTCTAGATGTGGAGCCTCAACAGGTTGTCCTCTTTTAGATTGAGGCGGCTGATGGGTGGCTTTGAGTTTAAGCTGCCGTGCGGCCGATGCCAATTGTACATATGGGTCCAGTCTGGCAGGTGCTGTTTTCGTTGATCTGAGCTCTGGTATGCACGCGCGTAGGCCCATTCTCTGAGGGCTG
>Ga0209398_1000611_pt1 | contig 21291 bp, 17 predicted proteins | sample AshMeaBigSpring_FD_184125 | JGI IMG/M metagenome (GOLD analysis project Ga0209398, IMG submission 184125) | Groundwater microbial communities from Big Spring, Nevada to study Microbial Dark Matter (Phase II) - Ash Meadows Big Spring (SPAdes)... | ecosystem: Environmental > Aquatic > Deep... | reverse complement strand
GTCTCCTCGGCGGCAAAGACCCAGCTCTGGCGTCCCTTGGCGTCGACGCGCAGGTCGAATGCGGGCTGGCGCAGCACCAGCCGCGAAACCTCGATCCGGCGCTGCAGCAGCGGCCACACCTGTACGACCGCCTCGAGGCTCGCGACGCGTACGGTCGGACCGCCGTCCATGCCGGGCGGCGGCGACAGTGCCACGTCTGCCATGGTGACGGAAACACGAGGATAGAACGCGAGCGAGGTTTTTCCGGCGATCTGCAGATCGCGTCCGGTCTTCGCCTTCACCTGGCGGACGAGCTCGTCGCGGACGAGGCCGACGGGAGCGGCGAAAACAAGCACTGCAGCGCCGGCGACGCCGAGCGCCAGGAGACTAGCAATGCCCCAGGCCAGCCAGCGCAGCACGCCGCCGCGCCGCACGGGCTCCTCCCGCCGCATCGCGCGGCCGACCGGAGGACGGTCCAACGGGGGCAACGGCCGGTGGCCCGGCGCGCGCTCGTCGGAGGGGCGGAAGGTCTCGAAGCGGGGACGACGGTTGTCGGTCATGGGTACAGGTCGATTCGCGGCGGGCGGGCCCTCGCCCGCATCCGTCGGGTACCGGGCAATTGTGTCACGAAACAGCCACCAGCGCCTGCGCCGCAATGGTTTCTGCACAACTGCTTCCGTCAAGGTAGCCGGCCCGCCCCGGCCCCGGTATCCTGAGCCGAGGGGCGGAACGGCTCGGGGGGTCAGCCGATGACACTCGCATTGCAGAGCCTGGCCGGGGTGCTGGTCATCCCGCTGCTGATCCTGGCCGTCTCCGAGAGCCGGGCGACGCTCGGCTGGCGGACGACGCTCACCACGATCCTCGGCGGCCTCGCCATCCAGTATGCGGTCGCGATCGGCCTGCTGATGATGCCGTGGACGCGCGGCTTCTTCGACGCCATCAACAGTCTTTTCAACGCTCTACAGAAGGCGACCCAGGCCGGAATGCAGATGGTGTTCGGCTACCTCTCCGGCGGGCCGACACCGTTCGTGGTCGCCAAGCCCGAGCACTCCTTCCTGCTCGCGTTCCAGGCGCTGCCCATGATCATGCTGGTGAGCGTGCTCGCGCGGCTCCTCTACCACTGGGGCATTCTGCAGGTGATCGTGCGGGGCATGTCGAAGGTGCTGCAACGGACGTTCGGCATCGGCGGGCCGCTCGGGACGGTGGCGGCGGCCAAGGTATTCATTGGCATGGTCGAGGCGCCGCTGCTGGTCCGGCCCTACCTCGCGGGGCTCGGCCGCGGCGCGCTATTCGCGGCGATGACGGTCGGAATGGCGACGGTCGCCGGTACCGTCATGGCGCTCTACGGCATCCTGCTCGAGCCGACGGTGCCGGGCGCGGCCGGCCATGTGCTTGCCGCCTCGCTGATGAACGTGCCGGCCTCGCTCATGCTCGCCCGCCTCGCCGTGCCGGTCGGGTTCGAGGGCGGTCCGGAGGAAGCGACGATCGCTACCGGCACCGAGCCGCGCTCGAGCATGGACGCGATCGTGCAAGGTACCACGGATGGCTTGAAGCTCCTCGCTGCCGTCGTCGCGATGCTGGTGGTCATGACCGCGCTCGTCTCGCTCGTGAACTCTGCGCTCAGCCAGCTCACGGCGTCTTTCGGGTTGACGCTGACGCTCCAGCAAATCCTCGGCGTCGTCTGCGCGCCGCTCGCATGGCTGGTCGGCATCCCTTGGGGCGAGGCGTTGACCGCCGGCGGCCTCATCGGCGAAAAACTGGTGCTCAACGAGTTCATCGCCTACCTCGATCTCGCCAAGTTGCCGGCGACCGAGCTGTCACCGCGCTCACGGCTTCTCATGACTTACGGGCTCTGCGGCTTCGGCAATCTCGGCGCGCTCGGCATCATGATCGGAGGGTTGACGAGCATGGTGCCCGAGCGCCGTGCCGACATTCTCGAGATGGCGCCGAAGGCGATGATCGTCGGCGCGCTCGCGACGCTGTTGTCGGCCGCGGTGGTCGGCACGATCGTTTGGACCTGACGGCGCGATGCAGGACCGGCCTGACCCGAGCGACAAGGCGCCGAGCCCGGCCGAAGGCCGGCTGGCGCATGAGCTCTCGCGCATCGGGCTGACACCCGCCTCGGCGCCGCGTGTGCTGCTCTGCCTCGCGATCGCGGTTGCCGGGTCGCTCGTCTTCCTGTACCTGCGCCTGCCGCTGCCCTGGTTCCTCGGCGCGCTCACGTTCTGCCTCGTTGCAAGTGCCGCCGGCGCGCCAATGGAGCGCCCCGCGTTCCTGTCGGTCCCGATGCGCGCCGTGCTCGGCATCGCGGTCGGCACGGCCTTCACGCCGGCACTCTTCGCCCAGGCCGGCGCCATGTTCTGGAGCCTCATGCTCCTGTTGCCGTTCATGATCGGCATCATCGTCGTCGGCACCTGGTTCTTCGAGCGCTTCGCAGGGTGCGACCGGCCGACCGCCTTCTTCTGCGCGGTGCCGGGCGGCCTGACCGACATGGTCTCGATGGCGGCGGACGCGGGCGCCAATCCGCGCACCGTCACGCTGATCCAGGCGACGCGGATCGTCCTGCTCGTGTTCCTGGTGCCGATCTGGCTGCAGCTCTTCTCGAGTCATCAGATCGCCGGCCTCGTGCCGCAGGGCGTATGGCTCTCGCAGCTGCTGCTCGTGGATGCGGCCATGCTGGTCGCGATCGGTTGGATCGGGTTCAAGCTCGCCAAGCTCGTCCGGCTCGCAGGTGCGCCGCTGATCGGGCCGATGATCCTGTCGGGCCTCGCGCACGCGGGCGGGCTGACGGCAGCGAAAATCCCGGTCGAGATCCTGATCGCGGCGCAGGTCGCGGTCGGTGCCATGCTCGGTGCCCAGTTCCGCGGGCTGACCTTCGAGGAGTTCCGCACGACGATGACATGGGGCATCGCGTTCTCGGTCGTGCTGCTGATCGTGTCGGCCATCGTCACGCTGGTGGTGTCGCGGATCACCGGGTTCGATTCGACGACGGTGCTGCTCGCCTACGCGCCGGGCGGCCAGTCTGAGCTCAATCTGCTGGCCTACCTGCTCGGGCTCGATGCGGCATTCACCGCGCTGCATCACCTCGTCCGTCTCGCGATCGTCATCTTCGGCGCGCAGCTCGTCTTCGCGGCGAACAAGAGCTGGCGCAAGAACGGCGACATCTGAGCGGCTGGGCTCAGCGGCGGTCGATATGGCGGGCGAGATCGGCGGGCGTGTCGATGTCGGCGAAGGCGCGGCTGTCCGGCACCAGCACCGTTTCGACGACGCCGGCCTCCTGTACGATCAGCCCCTTGCCGCCGGTGTCGCCATCGAGCCGGGCGAGGCCTGCGAACAAGCGGCGCGGCCAGAGCACCGGATTTCCCTGGTGGCCGCCGGCGTCGACCGGATGCACAATGCGGTCGGTGCCGGACCCGGCAAAGCGTGCGATCAACCGGTCGATCAGCGCCGCGGTCAGCTCCGGCATGTCGCCCTGCACGACGAGGGCGCCGTCGCAATGCGTCGCCAAGGCCGAAATACCGGCTGCGATCGACGTGCCCATGCCGTCGAGATGGCGCGAATTGTGGACGATCGTCACGGAGAGACCCGCCAGCGCCGCAGCGACGGCGCTGCGGTCGTGCCCGGTGACGACGATCATCTCGGTGGCGTTGCTCGCGGCGACCACGTTTGCCACGCAACGCACGAGCGGCACCCCTGCTATATCGGCGAGCAACTTGTTGGCCGCACCGAACCGGCGCGACGATCCGGCGGCGAGCAGCACGGCGGCAACGCTCACACGACCTGCCATCGTCGCTATGCCTTTTTGAAGACCTTGGCACCACGCACAGCGAGGATCACCTCGGCCATGATCGCAACCGCGATCTCGGCCGGCGACTGGGCGCCGATGTCGATGCCGATCGGGCACTTGATGCGGGCGATCTCCTCGACAGTGAATCCCGCCTCCTTCAGCCGCCCGGTGCGCTTCTCGTGGTTGCGCTTCGATCCGAGTGCGCCGATGTAGAGGCAGTCCTGGCGCAGCGCGAGCTTCAGTGCCTGGTCATCGATGTGGGCGACGTGGGCGACGACAACCAGCGCGGTGTAGGGGTCGAAGCCGATTCTCGGCAGCACGTCGTCGGGCCATTCGGCGTGCAGCGTCACACCGGCGAAGCGCTCCGGCGTCGCGAACGCGGTGCGCGGGTCGACGACGATGACCTCGTAGCCCGCCAGCCGCGCCATCTCGGTCACGAGCTGGGCGATGTGCGTCGCCCCGATCAGCAGGATGCGGGCCGGCGGCAGCAGCGCCTGCAGGAATACCTCGCCATCGGGTGTCGCGACGACCTTGCTCTGGCCCGACTTGAAGCGCCGCACGATGTCGTCGGCAAGGTCGGGGGTACCGGGCTCGATCAGCTCGCGCTGGCCGTCGGCGAGCCGCGTCCTGACGATGAGGCCGCGCCGGCTCGCCTGTGCCGCGGCGGCGCGGTCGACGTACGCGAGGCCGCCGGACGCCGCCTCGAGCCGCTCGATGAAAACCTTGACCCGGCCGCCACATGGTAGCCCGACGCTCCACGCAGTCTCGTCGGCAACTCCGAACTCGAGCGACTTGGGCTTGCCGGAGGCGACGATATCCTGAGCCTCGGTGATGACCTCGCCCTCGATGCAGCCGCCCGAAACCGAGCCCTGGAAGCGGCCGTCGGCTGCGACCGCCATCTGGCCGCCGACCGGGACGGGCGCAGAGCCCCACGTGTCGACGACGGTCACGAGCGCAACCTTGCCGTCCGCAACCAACCGCTCGCGCGCGAACCGCAGGATGCCGGCCTGGTCACGCATGCTCTCGGACCCGGGGCCTGGCTCGCTCATGGATGTGCTCGGGTGTGATCGATCATGGCCGATCGTAGCGGTCGCGCCGGGCGAGGGCTACCCTGCCGGTCCGCATACGAGACTGCCGGTCAATGCGTCCAGGCGCCGACCCGGCCAAATTTGAAATTGTCGGCATAGGAGCGGCGCTGCGGTTTGCGCGGCTGCGGCTCGCTTACCGTATAAGCGAGCCCGCTGCGCTCGGCGTATGCGATCGCCTCCTCGCGCGTCGCGAAGGTCAGACGCACCTGCGCGGACGTATCGCCCGACGCGGTCCACCCCATCAGCGGCTCGGGGCCCGGCGAGCCGGTCGGCTCGAGCCCGAGTACCCACTCGAGCGTGCGCGCGGGGCCGGACTGCATGGCGGTCTTGGCGGGCTTGTAGATGCGAGCTGGCATATGCAGGTCCGATATCGTCAAGGCGTCGCGTGGTCGGGGCAGCGGGATTCGAACTCGCGACTTCCTGCTCCCAAAGCAGGCGCTCTACCAGGCTGAGCTATGCCCCGGATCAGGCCACGCGACTGCTATGTGCCGACAAGCGGCGCAGGCGTCAAGCCACGTGGTGTCACCCCTACGCCGCCGCCTGCAGGGCCTCGAGATCGAGCCGCTCGGTGACCATGGCGAGCGTGCCGTCCGGGTTCCGCGGCCACTCGGCCTCGGGCTTGTCGCGGTAGAGCTCGACCCCGTTCTGGTCGGGGTCGCTGAGGTACAGCGCTTCGCTGACGCCGTGGTCGCTCGCGCCTTCGAGCGGGATGCCTGCCGCAACGAGGCGGCGCAGCGCATCGCCGAGCGCGGCGCGTGTCGGGTAGACGATGGCGGTGTGAAAGAGGCCCGTGTGATGGCGGGGCGGCGGCGTGCCGCCGCGGCTCTGCCACGTGTTGAGGCCGATGTGGTGATGGTAGCCACCGGCGGCGATGAAGGCGACGCTGTCACCTGACCGCTGCATCAGCTCGAAGCCGAGCACACCGCAGTAGAACGCGAGAGAGCGATCGATGTCGGCAACCTTCAGGTGCACGTGGCCGATGCGGGTGCCGCCGGCGATCGGCGGGCCCCAGCCGGCGGCACGCGGCAGCGGGGCGGACGTGGTCGATGAAGCTCGCACGGTGAACGGCCTTTCGAAGCAGATTGAGTAGTTGCGGCGCAATCTTGTAGTCGTCGCCGAGGCGCCCGGCATCAACAATCGGGACGACGCGCGCAGTGAAGGCGCCTGGCCCATAGGCGTTCACCAAAACACCCTTGGACGGCCGCAATGGCGGCGTCCGCACGCCGACGATCTGCCGCAATGGAACGGCACTCTCCGCATCGTTGCCTCTTGGCCCGGTCCTGGGATGCCGTCGCGGGTCTCTCAGCCCCCCAGCCCCCCGCGGGGGCGAATCCGGGACCGGGTCATCTTGGCAGCGAAAATCTCCGAACCGCGGCTCGCGAGAGTTGGCCCGAGGCCCGGTCCCCCACCGGGCCTTGTGGCTTTGGCGTCGGCGCATCAGTGCCTCAGCGCCGGGCCGGCGCCCAGGCCGCCGCGAGGATGGGGCCGACGCTCTCCTGCTGCAGCAGGATGGCGAATCGCGCTCCTGGCGAGGTCTCGAACGCGCCGTGCGGCAACCGCACCGTCGTCGCCTTGCCCGACCACATGCCGACCGGCGTCAACTCACGCACGACATTGTAGTAGGCGAGCGTGCGCCCGCGGTTCTCGCCGTGCTTGACGGGGATCTCGGCCTGCGGCTGCACGACCGCGAGCCACAGCGTGCCGTCCTTCACCGCCTGGCCTGGCGCCGCATTGCCGACCTCGACCACCATGGCGCCGTTCTCGGTTCGGCAGGTCAGCGACACCGCGGGCTCAGACTTGCGCGACGTGCGCTCGATCGCCTCGTCGATCTGCGCCCGGTCGCTCCCGTTGACATGGATCGTGCCGTTAACCACCGCTTGTGGCGTGTAGACAGCGCCGTCGCGACGCGCCTTTGCATAGGCTCGCTGGCGCGCCGAGAATTTCGGGCTTGCCAGTGTGTCTTTCCAGCCCAGGTAGTCCCAGTAGTCGACCGCCATTGTGAGGGCGACGACATCCCTGCGGTCACTATAGCGTTTCAGGAGGGCATCGGCTGGCGGGCACGACGAGCAACCCTGGCTCGTGAAGAGCTCGATGACCGAGATTCGCTCCCGATCCGATTGCGCTGCCGCGGGCATGATGAGCCAAGCCGTTGCCAGCACAAATGCCAGCGCGGCTGAGCGGGCCCCGCGCGCGAACGCGCTCCGAAATTCTCTTGACGTGGTCATTCGCGCGAGCTCCGCCCCCCGGTCCGTTCCCGCATCTATCGGCCGGCGTGCGCTCACTTGCGAGTCACGAGTGGGTGAAAAGCGTGAAATTGCATTGCAGCATCGGCGCGCACCAGCGGCAGCGCGCCGATGCAGGTCACGGCGGTCAGGCGGCCGCCGCGAGGTTGCGAAGCACGTATTGCAGGATGCCGCCGTGGCGGTAGTACTCGATCTCATCGAGGGTATCGATCCGGCACACGATCGGCACGGGCCTGGTGACGCCGTCCGCGAATGTGATCTCGGCGATCATATTCTGGCGGGGCTTCACCGAGCCCAGGCCGCGGATGGTTACCTTCTCATCGCCCCCGAGGCCGATCGACTGCCAGGAGAGGCCCTCCTCGAAGACGAACGGCACGACGCCCATGCCGACGAGGTTAGAGCGGTGGATGCGCTCGAACGATTGCGCGATGACAGCCTTGACGCCGAGCAGGTTGGTGCCCTTGGCCGCCCAGTCGCGCGATGAACCGTTACCGTACTCGATGCCGGCGAAGATGACGAGCGGCACGCCCTCGACCCGGTACTTCTGCGCCGCGTCGTAAATCGACATCACCTGGCCGGAGGGGTGGTGGGTCGTGTAGCCGCCTTCCTTGACCGCTCCGCCGGCATCCTTGTGCATCGCGTTCTTGATGCGGATGTTGGCGAAGGTACCGCGCATCATCACCTCGTGATTGCCGCGGCGCGTACCGTACTGGTTGAAGTCGGCGGGGCGCACCTGCCGCTCGATCAGGTAGGCGCCGGCCGGGCTCTCCTTCTTGATCGAGCCGGCGGGCGAGATGTGGTCGGTCGTGATCTTGTCGCCGAGGAGGGCGAGGATGCGAGCGCCGACGACGTCGACGACCGGTTTCGGCGACTTGGTGATGCCGGTGAAGTAGGGCGGGTTCTGCACGTAGGTCGAGCCGCTGCTCCAGCCGTAGGTGAGGCCGGAGCCGGTCTTGATCTTCTGCCAGCTCGGGTCGCCCTTGAAGACGTCGGAGTACTTCTCCTTGAACATCTCGCGCGTGACGTTGCGCTGGACGAAATCGGCGACCTCCATGTTCGACGGCCAGATGTCCTTGAGGTGGACGGGCTTGCCGTCCTTGCCCGTTCCGATCGGCTCTTTCGTCAGGTCCTTCTGCACGGTGCCGGCGAGCGCGTAGGCGACGACCAGTGGCGGCGAGGCGAGGTAGTTCGCCTGCACGTCGGGGGAGACGCGGCCCTCGAAATTGCGGTTGCCGGAGAGCACCGCCGCCGCGACGAGGCCGTTATCGTTGATCGCCTTCGAGATCTCGGCCGGCAGCGGGCCCGAATTGCCGATGCAGGTGGTGCAGCCGATGGCGACCAGATTGAATCCGAGCTGGTCGAGGTAGGTCTGCAGGCCGGCCTTCTCGAGATAGGCCGCGACGACCTGCGATCCGGGCGCGAGCGAGGTTTTCACCCACGGCCTGGCCTTCAGCCCCTTCTCGACCGCATTGCGGGCGAGGAGGCCCGCGGCGATCAGCACGGTGGGGTTCGACGTGTTGGTGCAGGACGTGATCGCGGCGATCGCCACGTCGCCGTGGCCGAGGTCGAAGTCGCGGCCCTCGACCTTCACGCGCTTGGCGAGCTCACCCTTCTTCTTGTACTCGGCCTCGAGCGCCGTCGCAAAGCCTGACTTGATGTCGGTGAGCGAGATGCGCCCCTCGGGCCGCTTCGGGCCGGCCATCGAGGCGACCACGGAGCCGAGGTCGAGGTCGAGCGTGTCGGTGAAGACGGGATCGGGCGCGCCGGCGGAACGGAAAAGGCCTTGCGCCTTCGTATAAGCCTCGATCAGCGCCAGGCGCTCGTCGGCGCGGCCGGAGACCCTGAGATAGCTCATCGTCTCGCCGTCGATCGGGAAGAAGCCACACGTCGCGCCATACTCCGGCGCCATGTTGCCGATGGTCGCGCGGTCGGCGAGCGCCATGTTGTCGAGGCCGGGGCCGAAGAACTCGACGAACTTGTTGACCACGCCCTTCTTGCGCAGCATCTGCGTGACGGTCAGCACGATGTCGGTCGCGGTCATCCCCTCCTGCGGCTTGCCGGTGAGGCGGAAGCCGATCACCTCCGGGATAAGCATCGACTGCGGCTGGCCAAGCATGGCCGCCTCCGCCTCGATGCCACCGACGCCCCAGCCGAGCACGCCGAGGCCGTTGACCATGGTCGTGTGGCTGTCGGTGCCGACGACGGTGTCGGGATAGGCGAGCGTGTCCTTGCCGGCGTGCGCCGTCCACACGCACTGCGACAGGTACTCGAGGTTCACCTGGTGGCAGATGCCGGTGCCGGGCGGCACGACGCGGAAGTTCTGGAACGCGCCCTGGCCCCATTTCAGGAAGTTGTAGCGCTCGCCGTTGCGTTCGTACTCGAGCTCGACGTTGCGAGCGAAAGCCTTCGCCGTGCCGAACTCGTCGATGATGACCGAGTGGTCGATGACGAGGTCGACGGGCACCAGCGGATTGATCTTCCGCGGGTCGCCGCCGAGGGTTGTCATGCCGTCGCGCATGGCGGCGAGATCGACGACCGCCGGCACCCCGGTGAAGTCCTGCATCAGCACGCGGGCAGGCCGGAATCCGATCTCCTTCTCCGACTTGCCCTTGGCGCCGAGCCAGTCGGCCATGGCCTGGATGTCGGCCTTGGTGACGGTGCGGCCGTCCTCGTGGCGGAGCAGGTTCTCAAGCAGCACCTTCATGGAGTAGGGAAGGCGCGAGATGCCGGCGAGGCCGTTCTTCTCGGCATCGGGCAGCGAGAAGTAGGTATAGGTCTTGCCGCCGGCGGTGAGCGTCCTCTTGCACTTGAAGCTGTCGAGTGATGGGGTGGTCGCGGTCACGGTTTCTCTCCTCTGCGATCGAAGCGAAGGGGCCGCGACGCCGTAGTGACGGACGGAGGGGCGAAAGCCCGGATTGCGCGGTCTGGCGCGCTCTGTTTACTGGCCCCGGGGCACAATGAAAAGGGCCGACTGCGCAGTGCTTGGATGCATCCCGGCTCTGAGCGCAGTTTTGAACATGCACCGAATCGACGCACAGCGGCCGCTGGCGCAGGGTCCAATCGCGCGTATGATGCCGAAACTCACCCTGAGGGCACGATCCCACCTCAATGCACCTCGTCGCCGCAAGCCTGACCCTCGACCGCGGCGGACGGCGCATCGTCGACGGCCTGTCGTTCCGCGTGCCGGTGGGCGAGGCGCTGGTGCTCACCGGCCCGAACGGCGCCGGCAAAACGACACTGCTGCGGGCGGTCGCGGGTTTCCTTGCCCCCAGCTCCGGCTCGATCGGCCTCGAAGGCGCGGATCGGGACACCACTCTCGCCGAGAGCTGCCATTACGTCGGCCATGCGAGTGCGGTGAAGGCCGCCCTCACCGTCGCCGAGAACGCCGACTTCTGGTGGCGGCATCTTTCCGATGCCGCACTCCGCAAGTCCGAGCAGGACATTTCCCGCGCACTGGACGCATTCGGGCTCGGCGACCTGAGGCATGTGCCGGCAGCCTATCTCTCGGCAGGGCAGAAGCGGCGGCTCGGCCTTGCCCGATTGCTGCTCGCGCCCCGGCCCGTCTGGCTCCTCGACGAGCCGACGACATCGCTCGATACCGACAGTGCTGCGCGCCTCGTCTCGATCATCGACGCCCATCTGGCGGCTGAAGGCCTCGTCATCGCGGCGACGCATCAGCCGCTCGACCTGCGACGGGCGACGACGCTGAAGCTCGGGCAACCGGCTGGAGGCGAGGCATGACGAGCTTCCTCGCGCTCCTCAGCCGCGATCTGCGACTGGCCTGGCGCGATGGCGGCGCGCTCGGCACGGCACTCGGCTTCTTCCTGCTCGTGGTTACGACGATGCCGCTCGGGCTCGGGCCGGACCTCAAGCTGCTCGGACGCATTGCGCCGGGCGTGCTCTGGATCGCGTTGCTGCTCGCCGCGCTGCTCTCGCTCGACCGCATGTTCGAGCCCGACCATGAGGACGGCAGCCTGGAAGTGATGCGGCTCGGTCCGCTGCCACTCGAGGCGGTCGTGCTCGCCAAGGCCGCGGCGCACTGGATTGCGACGTGCCTGCCGCTCGCGCTGGCAACGCCGTTCGCAGGACTGCTTCTGAACCTCGATCTCGCCGTCGCGCCGGCGCTCCTCGTGACGCTGCTTGCTGGCACGCCCGCCATCAGCCTCATCGGCGCGATCGGCGCGGCGCTGACCGTCGGCGCGCGGCGCGGCGGACTTCTAATCGCGCTCCTCGTGCTGCCGTTCTACGTGCCGACGCTGATCTTCGGCATTTCAGCGATTGGCGCCGTCGTGTCCCCGCCGGGCAGCTTCGCGGCGCCGTTCGCGATCCTGCTCGCGATCTCTCTCGCGAGTGTCGTGCTCGCCCCCCTCGCCGCCGCCGCCGCGCTGCGCGCACAGGGGTAAGCCGGCTCAGGCGGCAGACAACCATCGCCTAAGCTTGCGGAAGAGAACCGGCGGCGCATGAAACGTCAGGTCTCCCGGAAAGCACGGCTCATGACATCCGTGATGGGCTGCACGAGATACTGAAAGAACGTGCGCTCGCCAGTCCTGATGTAGACCTCTGCCGGCATGCCGGGTGTCGGAAGGAAGTTGCGCACCTCCGCGACCGACGCCGCATCGAGCTTCACGCGCGTGACGTAGGCATTGTCGCCGTTCTGGTTGCGCTCGTTCTGAATTGCGTCGGCGGAGACATAGATCACCCGGCCCATCACCATCGGCGTGGTCCGCTGATTGAGCGCCGTCAGCCGCACCGTCGCGGATTGACCCCGGTTGAGATTGTCAATGTCCTGCGGCCGGATCCGAGCCTCGATGATCAGGTCGTCGCCCAGGGGAAGCAGCGTGAGGATGTCATTGCCTGGCCGGATCACACCGCCGGATGTGTGATAGTTGAGCTTGATGACGATGCCGGGCACCGGCGCCTTGACATCGATGCGCGTCAGCACGCTCCTCGCCGTCGTGATCCGCTCATTGATGTCCTTGAGTTCCGCATAAATCGGGTGCAGCTCCTCGACGGCAGCCTGAACGCCCTGCTTGCGGATGCGCTCCATTTGCTGGCGGGTGCCTTCAATCCGTGCCGCGTTGTCGGCGATGTCGGAGCGCGCGCGGGTGATCTCGGCGGTGAGGATCTCTCTGTTACGCAGCAGGTTGAAGTAGTCGTTCTTGCGGACCAGGCCCTTCTTGAACAGGTCGGACTTGCCGGCGAGCTCCTCGTTGACGAGCGTCATTTGAGCCTCGGCGCTGGCGTATCGCGCCTCCTCGGCCCGAATGCGCTCGCGCAGCGATGCGATCGACTGCTCCTGGATCAGCAGCTCGGTATCGAGCTTCTGCCGCCGGGCCGAGAAAATCAGCTGGTGGCTGTCGATGCTGATGCGCACATCGGGATCGGGGTCCGCCGTGAGCTCAGGCGTGAACGTCAATCGCTGCTGCTCCTTGGCCTCCCCTTCCAGGCGTGCCGCGGATACGAGAAGGAGCGTCCGGCGCAACAGCAGACGCCGCAGGTCGGCTTTCGGCTGGGTTTCCTCCAGCCGCACGAGCGTCTGACCTTCTCGCACGACCTCGCCTTCGCGGACCAGAATATCGCGAATGATGCCACCCTCGAGATGCTGGATGATCTTATTCTGTCCCGTGGCGACGAATGTGCCGGGCGCAATGACGGCACCATCGATGGGTGCGGTCGCGGCCCAGATGCCGAAGCCTGCAACGCTCGCCAGCAGGACGAGCAGTCCGCCGAGAACCGGTCCGCGCGTTTGGCGCGGAACCTGGGCGAAGCAGTCCGCGCGTTCGGTCGAAGTAGGCGTGCTCGCTGGCAATGACATGGGGCAACTCCGGGGACTGGGAATGATGTGAGGTGCGTCGTCTCACGCTTGGGCGTCGTCGCCTTCTTGTCTCGTCGATCTGAGCCGGGCGAGGATCTCGTCGCGCGGCCCGAGGGCCTGCACCTTGCCCTCCCCCATCACCATGATCTTGTCGACGCTCCTGAGCAGAGAGGGGCGTTGCGTGATGGCGACAACGGTCATTCGCTTGGCCTTGGCGCGAACGAGTGCGGCAGCGAGCGCCGCCTCGCCCGCCGTGTCAAGATTGGAGTTCGGCTCGTCGAGCACGACCAGGCGGGGATCACCGAAGAAGGCGCGTGCCAGGCCGAGCCGCTGGCGCTGGCCTCCGGACAAGGGGCTTCCATCCATGCCGATCATGGTCTCGTAGCCTTGCGGCAACTCGGCGATCATGTTGTGCACGCCTGCGAGCTCTGCAGCCTCGAAGATCAAGGCATCCGGCACGTCCTCCTTGAGGCGCGCGATGTTTGCCTTGATGGTGGTCGGAAACAGCTCCACCTCCTGCGGCAGGTAGCCGACAGTCTCGCCGAGCTGGCGCGGATCCCAGTTGCGGATGTCCATGAGGTCGAGACGCAGAGAGCCCGAAGTCGGAACAATCGAGCCGACCAGCATGCGCGCGAGGGTCGACTTGCCGGTCCCAGAGGGCCCGATGATGGCAAGGGACTCGCCCGGCTCCAGACTGAAATTGATACCGTTGAGCACGACCTTCTTCGTCGGCGGGGGAACGTACAATACGCGATCGACATCAAGACGACCTTCAGGTCTCGGCAGTGTCAGTCGGTCGAGATTGAGCGGCGAAGACTGCAGCAGGGCCACGATGCGACCATAGCCGCTGCGCGCCTGCACGACACTCCGCCAGCCTTCGATCAGGCCTTCGATGGGCGCCATGGCGCGACTGCCAATGATTGAGGCCGAGATCATCATGCCGCCGGTGAGCTCGCCCTTGAGGGCGAGAAACGCGCCCCAGCCGAGCAGGGCGACCTGGCTCATGAGCCGCAGAGCCTTCGAAAGGCCGGTCATGTAGACATTGCGGTCCTGCCCGGCCACTTGCGCCTTGAGGCTTTCGGCGACCTCGCGACCCCAGATGAAAATACCTTCGCGGATCATGCCCATGGCGTTCACGACCTGAGCATTTCGCGCCATCGCCTCGGCTTGAAGGTTGGCCCGCTGTGCGAATACTCCGGCCCGCGCGAACGGTACAGCGGTGAGCCGCTGGTTGATCAGTGCCACCACCAGCAGCGCCAGTGCTGAGATTGTGACGATGATCCCGAGGTGGGTATGAATGAGGTAGAGCGCGAGAAAATAGATCGGCGCAACCGGCGCGTCGAACAGGGCCAGCGGCACCGGGCCGGTCAGAAAGTTGCGGATCTGCTGGAGATCCTGAAGCGACTGGAATTCGCGCGTCGAACCGAACTGGGCGGCTCTCGCCGCCGCGCTCAAGACCGGCCCCCCGAGCGAGACCTCAAAACTCGTTGCAACGCGCATCAGGATCAGACGTCGCGCGATATCGAGGCCCGAGTAGGCGACCAGCGCGCCGACCACGACCACTGTCAGCATTACGAGGGTGTCGGTGCTGCGGCTCGTCAGGACGCGGTCCGAGATCTGGAACAGATAGACCGGAATGGCAAGGATCAGAAGATTGATGACGAACGAGAACGCCGCGACCATGACGAGCGGCGGGCGCGCCGCTTTGATTGCCCGCGACAACGCGGCGCGGAAGTCCCCGTCGAATTGCCGCTGCTGCAGCGGCGCTACCGGCTTGACCGAAGTCGAGATCTTGGCTGGTCGCTCCGCCAGGCCAGTGTCGGGGCTGGCCGCGTCCACCACGCCTCCGGGGACGACGGTTGAAATCACTTGTGACATCCTGATTCTCTTTTGGGTTCAATGCAACATTGCGCCGAGGACGTCGGCATGGCCCGTCGGATTGATTGAGTCGGTCGTCTCGTCGGCGGGGGCGGACGCGTCGTCATCCACCATAGCCGCGAGGACTGCGATCAGACCGCTGTCGCTGGCGGCCAGCTCGTCCTTGTCATCGTCCGCGGCCACGATGATGTTCGCTTGAACAAGGAAAGTGTCCTCATATGCGTCTCCCCCGAGCATCTGATAAGCGGACTGCGTGTCGAGATCGAAAATGATTGCCGCATTCGCGGCGCTGTTGGCGCCGGACGACGCGCTCTGCTCGATCCCCGCCTGACCGCCGGCCAACTGCGCCACCCGATCGCTGTCGGCAATCAGGTTCGTCTGCAGGATGAGATTGTAGACGTAGTAATCGCCGGTGACGTAGAGCACCTCGAAGGTGTCGTCGCCGTCGCCGGGCAGGCCGATCGTCCAGGCGCCATCGAGGATCGTGGCCTGATCTGCGATGGCGCCTGCTATTGCAGCGCCATTGGCGGTAAGCGGCGCGTGCGTGTTGCCACCCGTGCCGACGATTGCCGCATCATTGCTCAGCACATTGCCGCCGCTCGACCAACTGCCGTTGCTGCCGGTCTGCAGCAGCGCATCCTCGTCGAGCACGACGTTGAATTGGAAGATCGCGTTGTACTTGAAGTAGTCACCGGCAACGATGATGAGGTCATACGACTTGCCGAGCTCGATCAGATTGAGGACGTTGAGCTGGTCGTTCTCACCCAGGGTTGCGACCGCGTGCGACTGGAATTGCGTCGTGCGGGCGATGTCGCCATCGCCGAGCACGTTGCGCTGGATGATCGAGGTTACGTCGATCCAGTCACCGTAGATGTAGTCCACGTGCCAATTCTCTGCGCCCGCATACCCGACGGCGCCCCTGGCGTAGAGAGCGCCGGGATCGCTGCGGAACGAAGCCTCGTTGCGAAGATCGCTGTTCGCCGACAGCAGTCCTTCGATAAGCACCGCCTCGCTCGGCGGCGCACTCGCGAAGGCGTTGACCTGCACGATGACGTTCTTCTCGTGATAGTCACCGAGAACGATCCGCGAGCCGAACGCATCACCGAAGTCGTAGACCGCGGCGACATTGGCCGCCTCGTTTGCGCCGGCCGATACGATCTGCGCCGCACCGCCGGTCGGGCCGAAGCTCGCTCCTTCCGCTGGAACCGGCAGGGCCTCCGGCGCCATGCTCGTCGCGCGGGCTTCGCCGATCTCGCCCTCTCCGAGGATGCTTTCAGCAGTTGCGCGGAGTCCGGCAGCCTGGTCCGCCTGGGACTGGCCGGTGACGGACGTCAAGCGGCCGTTGAGGTAGGTGCCGTCGCTTTCGACGCGATAGGGCTCAATGCCCCCGTTCCCGTCGAGGGAAACCTGGAGTTGCGGCGTGCCGGTATCGGAGTAGGTGTGGAGCGTGATGCCGGATGACACCTCGAAATCCGACCCGAGGCCCTCGGGAACGGCGGCGAACGCCAGCTCGATCAGGTCCTCGACGGCATCCGTCGAATGCGATGGAAGGTCGCCTTTGCCTCGATCAAAGACATGACCGTCATCGACGATGTCGTCGTCGCCGAGAACATTCTCCTGCTGGGCGAGGAACAGCTGCCCGGCCTCCGACCCGAATGTGTAGCTGACAGTCGGATCGATGGGATCGAATGCGAATCGGATATCCGGCAGGGGCACATCAGCCGGGGCCTGACGCTGTAACGGGGCGGGGGTGATAGGTGTCAGCGGTTGAAACTGAACCGTCGGCGCGAGCGCGAGGCGCGCAGCGACGGCGGCATCGGTATCCGGGGACGAATTGTCTGCGATCAGTCGCGCGGGTGTCGAGCCGGTCGGCCGGAAAAGCTCGGCGAACGCCGAACCTCTCGCAGCGGGCTCGCCCGCAAAGCCACGGGGTAAATAGGTCGGGGAGCCGAAATAGTGCAGCGCCTCCAGATTCAGCAGCTGATCCAGGTGCAGGTAGCCGATAAATCGCGAGACTTCGTCAGTGACGTCGACGGACATGGGAGGGACCTTCGACTGACGGATTCACGCGGCTTGTCCCTCGAAGAGGCACGGCGGCGGAAAGCCGCCGTGCCATTGGCTGCCGGAGCAGCCGCCCAGTCTCAGTGGCCGAAGCCGATGTCGTCGACGATGGCCTGGTCGCCGCCGACGATCGAGGCGCTGAGGTTGTTGACCTGCAGGTTCGCCCCGACGACGATGTTGGAGGTGAACGCCTGCGCGGTCGCGAACGCATCAGCCGTGGCAGCCGTCGAGCCGGAGATCGAGCCCGAGCCGCCGTTGCTGTTGCTGACGTTGTTGCCGGTCATGCTGCCGATGCCGTTGCCGGCCGTGGCGTCGCCGCCGCTGGCGCTCACGCTCTGGAACGGTCCGTTCCAGCCGTAGCCGGCGTAGGACACCTCGGTGCCGTACACGGTGTCATGATCGACCAGATCGTTGGTCTGGTTGATGTCGAACGCCATGTCGTTGCCGGCCCCGTTGAACGAGCTTGCGATCGCGTCCATGTCGAGATCGAAGTCGTCCATCTTGAGATGGCCATCGACATTGATCAGGTCCTCGGTGTCGAGATCGTTGAGATCGTCGTCCAGCTCGACCTTGGAGTCCTTGATGGCGAGACCGTCACGGCCGCCGTGGCCGCCATGACCGCCGCCGGCGTCATCCGAGCCAGGATGGTAGCCCGACTTGACGTCACCAGCGTTGAGGCTGTTGCCGCCGATCGAGTTCAGCGTCGCAAAGTTGGCCTGCTGATTGCCGCCAGCCAGGATCTCGGACGAGAACGCCAGCGCGGAGGCAGAACCGTCGGCGCTTGCCAGAGCGTCACCGCTGACGACACCGTCGCCCTCGTTGTCGCTCGTGGTGTTGGTCAGGTCGGCGTCCTTGATGCCGTCGCCGGCCACGGACGTACCGCCCTCACCTGTCACCGTCTGGAATGCCTCGGTTGGCGCCGAAAGGGTGAGTTCGGCGGCAAGCGTAGCGGCCGACGTCGCCGCTGCACTCCACCAGTAGGCCGAGGAGCCGCTCGCGCTCTCCTCGGGGCCCCTCGACCACGGCCAGCCCTTGCTGCCGTAGTCCTTCTCCCACTCCCAGCGCGCCTTGCCGCCGCCGGCGGCCTCGACGTGCGTCCTCTGCGAGGCATCGAGCTCGGCGTGAACGTTCGGAGCCTGCTTGTTCTCGTAGGTGACGCTGGTGTCCTTGACCTCGTCGTTGTCGGTCAGGTCGTTGCTCTGATTGACGCTGACGAAGCTGTCGTTGCCGGCGCCATTGAACGCGTCCCCGATCGATGTCAGATCGAGGTTGAAGTCGTCCATGGTCAGCTCGGCGCCGCGTGCGACGTTGATCAGATCGCGCGTGTTGAGGTCATTGACGTCCTGATCGGCGTAAACGTGCGAGCCCTGGATGATATTGCTCGCCTTCACGTCGACGTTAACCTCCCACCGGGAGATGTCCTGGTGGTCGATCGTGATCTTCTCCTCGACGGACTTGCTGATGTCGAGGTTGAAGGTGTCGGAGTAGGTCGTCGTGTTGGTGTTCGTATTGGTGTTGGTGTTGGTGTTGGTGGTATGGGTCTCTTCCTTCTCCAACTCCAACGCCAGCTTCAGGCCCTTGGTGTGCACGTGCTCGTCAACGTGCGTATCGGTCCGGTTGGTGTTCGTCGTGGTCGTCGTGGTCCGGTTGACGGTCTCGTTCTTGGTCTCGCGCTCGTTCTTGTAGTCGATGTCGAAGTCCTGATCGAGACGGACGTCCACGTTCACGCCCTTGCCGGAATTACCGTGGCTTCCACTATTTCCAGAGGTAGACATACAAAGCTCCATTCTCGAAATGGCATGTGCCAATCGAGTTTCTAATGAGCATGTGGCCCGCGAAACTGATAAATGCCGCTCTTCTACGACAGCAGATACAGCTTGCGCGTCCAGGCTCGGTTTCAGCTCGAGTTCGCAATGACCGGAGCAGGCGAGTTGCCGCGTTCAGCCAGCAAGCATCGTGCCACCAGTCACCTGGTTCCTACTGATCACACTGTGGCGGGTCACCTCCTTGTAACATATGACTTTTCATCCTACCGACGCGCGGACCCGCGCGCCGGATCGAGGTATGGCTCATCGAGCACCATTACGGGCGCCTCCGAATGCAAAACAACCTTCATCCGGCGCAAACGTTGCGACGGGAATTCCTCGTGTCTTGGCGGAGCTACCAAGGCACCGCACTGGACCGCATCGCTGCAAGCGTGCTGCAATCGGAGGGCCGCGGCGTTATTCTCGAGACGCCAACAGCAGAAGAATTCCGATGCACCAACATTTCGATCTGTTTGAACGGAGTTTGTTAGGTCTTCTGAAACCTGTCAATTAGTTCGCGGCCTAAATCGAATCTATGTTAACGTCCGAATGTGCGGCTATGCACTCGCGGCCATGATAGTCCAGCGACCGAGGCTTCGGGCCGTTGCGGCGGTGGCATGGCTTCGCGAGGTTGGTGCGCCTTCAAATGGAGTGCGACGTGACGAAGGACATGCCCGTTCCGCCTGACTTCGCGGCAATCGACGCGTCGGCCGCCGCAACGGCGTCCCAGCGGACGGAGGTGCTGGCTCTCATTGGCAATCTCGTTTTCACCTGGTCCAACAACGAGAGCATGTTCATCTACGTGCTGATGCTGCTGCTGCGCGTGGACTTCTCGTCGGCGGCGATCACGTTCGTTTCGCTGAATACGACCCGGGCGCGGCTCGATCTGGTCCGCCGTCTCGCGAAGGCCAAATGCACGAACCCGGCAACCGTCAGGAAACTCGAGCGGCTGATTCAGCGCTTCAACGACTGCACGAAGGTGCGCAATGATTTCAATCATTGCATCTATCAGCTCGATCGGGATGGGCGAATCACCCATACGAGCGTGTTGCGGCTCGTCGAGGACAAGCAGGGCATCCGGTTTGCTGACGTCCGGCCAGTCGATCGCAAGCGATTGACCGAGGTCGCGGCGACGATCCGCAAGCTCACGGCACTCAACCGGGACCTGTGGGCGTTCCTGACCGAGCTCGAGCGGAGCCTGGCCTGAAGTGCGGCCGGTCGCTTCACGCGAAGGAGGGCGAAATGCGGTTCGGGAATTGTGCCGGATAGCGCCCTCGTGCACACGGCGATCAGGTTTTCGGGTCGGGCCTCCGAGGCGTGCCTGCCTGCTGCTCTGGCGCGAACGGCATGACCCCGGCTCCGAGCGCCGGCTCACACGCGCCGCCGACAAAGGCTACAACACGTCCGACTTCGTGGCCGATCTCAGGCAGTAGTGCGTGACGGCGCACGTCGCAGCCAAGGCCGAAGGCTCGACGATCGACGGCCGCACCACGCGGCGCGCGAACGACAAAGTCAGCCAGCGCAAACGTAAGCTGGTCGAGGAAACCTTCGGCTGGGGCAAGACCATCGTCGGCATGGCCAAGGTGAAAGTGCGCGGGCTCGTGCGCGTGCGCTACAAGTTCACGCTCGCGATGGCCGCCTACAATCTGATCCGGATGCCGAGGTTGCTCGCCACGGCCAGAGCCGCCAGAGCCAAGCCGCCCGGACGCAACCGCCTGATCGCAGCGCTTGAACACCAAGAAGCCCGTCGTCCGAAGCCTCGTTCGATGATACAGTTCTACCCGAGACCCAAGTTCAACAGCCTGCCAGGAATGCTAAGCCATTGAAATAATTGGTCGGAGCGGGGAGATTCGAACTCCCGACCCCTTGCTCCCGAAGCAAGTGCGCTACCAGGCTGCGCTACGCTCCGATTTCATTACGTCGAGGCCGCTCCGGGAGAGCCGCCGATCGACGACCGGCAGCAGCGGCAATCGCGGCTTATAACGAGGGGGCCGCGCGCCTGCAAGGGCGCATCGGCAGGGCGCATCGGCAGCGCTCACGCCGCAAGCAGCGTGTCGACCTCGCGCACGAGATCCTTGAGGTGGAATGGCTTGGAGAGCACGCGTGCATCCTTCGGCGTCGCGGTCTCGGTGTTGAGCGTCACCGCCGCGAAGCCGGTGATGAACATGATCTTGAGATCGGGGTCGAGCTCGCTCGCGCGACGGGCGAGCTCGATCCCATCCATCCGCGGCATCACGATGTCGGTCAGCAGCAGCGTGAACGGCTCCTCCTTGAGCCGGTCGAGCGCCTCCGCGCCGTTCGGATAGGAGACGACCTCGTAGCCGGCACGCTCCAGCGCGCGCTCGAGGAAGCCGCGCATCGAATCGTCGTCCTCGGCGAGCAGGATGCGGCGGAGCGGCAAGGTCGACGGTCTGGCGGTCATGATCGGCGGGCTGAGAAGGGACGCAGCAGTGGTGACGCGGGCGGTGTGATGCGCCGGACACGATAGGTGGTGTTCAAGCGTCGTGCCAACCGAATCTGACGACTTTTAGGTAAATGGATGATGAAGGCGAGCGCTCGTGCGAGACGCAACGGAACAATTGTCTCCCGCACGGCCCGTGCACACGGCGATGGACAGCGCGCGCGACCACAGGCA
>Ga0209398_1000609_pt1 | contig 21419 bp, 18 predicted proteins | sample AshMeaBigSpring_FD_184125 | JGI IMG/M metagenome (GOLD analysis project Ga0209398, IMG submission 184125) | Groundwater microbial communities from Big Spring, Nevada to study Microbial Dark Matter (Phase II) - Ash Meadows Big Spring (SPAdes)... | ecosystem: Environmental > Aquatic > Deep... | reverse complement strand
GAAAAAAAAATCACTCTTGATTTATAATATAATCACGTTGAATGGTTTCACGCAAAGGGCGCAAAGGTTTTCACGCAAAGAGTGCAAAGGGATTCACGCAAAGGGCGCAAAGGGATTCACGCAAAGGGCGCAAAGAGTTTCACGCAAAGGGCGCAAAGAGTTTCACGCAAAGAGGGCGAAGTTTTTCACGCAATGGTTTTTTTATTCTTTGCGTGCTTTGCGCGTTCTTTGCGTGCTCTGCGTGAAAAAAACAAATCACTCTTGATTTATAATATAATCACGTTGAATGGTTGCACGCAAAGGGCGCAAAGGGTTTCACGCAAAGGGGGCTATGGTGTTATATCAATGGCAAGGACCAAAAGATAAAATTACTCTAATCTCTAAAGAGCTAACCCGCCGCCCAACTGCTAGTAGATTCTCTCTTTATGATCCCTCCGGCACACTCAGCACAGCCGAACTCACCCCCATCGCACTAAAGCCTCCATCGTGATAGAGGTTTTGCATCGTTACCATACGTGAATAGTCGCTAAAGAGCATAATACAGTAGCGGGCACAATCCTCAGCAGTGGCATTGCCCAGAGGCGACATCTTATGGGCATATCCATAGAAGTCATCGAATCCTTTTACCCCCGATCCTGCTGTGGTATAGGTGGGCGACTGGCTTATGGTATTTACACGCACCTTATTTTTTAATCCAAAATGATACCCAAAACTCCGCGCTATAGATTCTAGGAGAGCTTTGGCTTCCGCCATCTCATTATAATCCGGAAAGGTGCGCTGGGCGGCGATATAGGTGAGGGCAGTGAGACTGCCCCACTCATTCATATAATCTCCCTGAAAGGCAATTTGGCAGAGTTTGTGAAAAGATAATGCGGAAATATCTAAGGTATTGAGCATCCACTCATAATTGAGATCTGTATAAGCTCTACCTTTTCGCACATTGAGAGACATACCTATAGAATGAAGGATAAAGTCTATTTTCCCTCCCAGTTTTTCGCTGCTCTGGGCGAGCAGATTTTTAAGATCATCGAGACTGGTGGCATCGGCAGCGATCACCTCAGTTTGGCAGAGGGCTGCCAGCTCGTCTATCTTGCCAAAGCGCAAAGCTACTGGGGCATTGGTAAGTATGATTTTAGCGCCTTCTTTATGCGCCTGAAGGGCTACTTTCCAGGCGATAGAATGATCGTCTAAAGCCCCGAATATAATCCCCTTCTTTCCCTTGAGTAAATGATGTTCCATATACCATTATTTATGGGCTAAAGGTATAAAAAAAAGAGAATCCTGAGATTCCCCTTTAGGTCATTTTTTGTTTACAATGCCTGCTATCAGCTAAGGCCAAATGCCTGTGTTACGACATCTACACAATCTAGTTTTTCCCAAGTAAATGTTTCGGCATTTTTGCCATTTTCCAGTTTTAGGGTCTGTGGCAATCGCCCCATGTGACCGTATGCGGCAGAATCCAAATAAACAGGGTTTTTAAGTCCTAATCTGTCCACAATAGCTTTAGGTCGCATATCAAAGGCATCTTTTAAGACCGGATGAAGATAGAGCATTTCGGCTATTTGGCCATCAGAGAGCGATACTTTAGAAGTTCCATAGGTATTTACATAAAGACCTACGGGCTTGGCTACTCCTATGGCATAGGCTACCTGTACGAGTATCTGATCTGCTAGGCCAGCAGCTACGAGGTTTTTAGCAATATGCCGGGCGGCATAAGCGGCTGAGCGATCTACTTTGCTGGGATCTTTGCCAGAAAATGCGCCCCCGCCGTGGGCACCCTTTCCACCATAAGTATCTACGATAATCTTCCTGCCAGTGAGGCCGGTATCGCCGTGTGGCCCGCCGATTACAAATTTTCCGGTGGGATTTATGTGATAAATAATATTTTCGCCAAATAACTTTTGAACCCGGGCCGGCAATTGCTGCATTACCCGAGGGATGAGAAAATTTTTAATGTCTTGTTTTATCTTTTCCTGCATCGCCCTTTCGGCATCAAAATCATCGTGCTGCGTACTTAGAACGATGGTATCTATGCGCACCGGGCTATTATGATCATCGTATTCTATGGTTACCTGTGATTTGGCATCCGGGCGCAGATAAGGCATTAATTTCCCCTCTTTGCGTATGGAAGCCAGCTCGCGCAGCAGTAGGTGAGAAAGCTCCAGCGGAAGGGGCATATAATTGTCCGTTTCATTAGTGGCATAGCCAAACATCATTCCCTGATCTCCGGCTCCCTGGTCATAGGGGCTTTCGCGCTGGACGCCCTGAAGGATATCGGCAGATTGCTCGTGTAAGGTAGAAATGATACCGCAGCTTCTGGCGTCAAACTGATATTCGCTTTTTACATAACCTATGCGAGTGATAACCTCGCGCACGATTTTTTGAACATCTACATAAGCGGAGCTGGTAACTTCTCCCGCTACCAAAACCAGCCCGGTAGTCACCAAGGTTTCACACGCCACTTTGGATTCGGGATCTTGTTTTAAAAATTCGTCTAAGATGGCATCAGAAATCTGATCCGCTACTTTGTCCGGATGCCCTTCAGACACGGATTCAGAGGTAAATAAATATGGCATTTTTATTGATTTGCGCCACAAAGGTAGAAGAATTGTCAAACTTATAACATAACAAACTAACTTTCAGTGTAATTTTATCAATAATAAAACAAAAATTCATTTTCCGGAAAAGAATTTAGCAGAAATCTTTATAATTTCTCCGAGACCTAAAAAAGAACTTAGATTTGCATCCAATTTTAATAAACCAAAAAAATATTTATATGGAAATCGTTGGAAAATATTCTCCAGAAGAGTGGGATACCCTTTCAGTACTGCCTATGCTCATAGGCACAGCTATGACTGCCGCCAGTGACTCGGGATTTTTTGGTACCGCGAAGGAAGCTTTTGTAAGCTCTCAGCTCCAAAATACTGTGGTAGAAGATATACCTCAAAATGCCCTCATACGGGCTGTAATAAAACGGCCAGCCGATTTTTCAGAGGCTAAAACCCAGGTAAGTGAGCAGTTTGCCCGACTTAAGAAGCTGCTCAATGAAGAAGGAGCTGAGACTCCCGAAGCTATAAAAGCTGTAACCATTAAAAAACTAAAACACTTAGCAGAAAATCTGATGCTAAAAGAAGAACCCAGCATCGCCGAAGCCTTTCAAAAATGGCTTGTAGCCTATGCAGAAAAGGTGGCCAATGCTGCCAGCGAAGGAGGGTTTCTCGGTTTTGGCGGAAAGAAAGTGAGTGATGCAGAGCAGACTTTTATAAACGAAATTAAATCTTCTATGGGTTATAATGCTTTTTATTAGCATCTGCTAGGAGTGGCTGAATAGAGTGAGACGATAGCCCAGGGATATCGTCTTTTTTTTTGGTATCGCCCAAAGGATTAGGGCATGGGGGCTAGTAGATTATCATTATCTCTTGTATGCCATAGCCTCCCGATCGCATTAGCACAAAACAGCTAGCGTCTTTGGGCATTCTTCTAAGCACTGGCTCCAACCTTATAAAGCCTCTTTGTAAGCATAATAAGGATAAATAAAAGGTGGTGTTTTGCCAAATAAAGAAACCTCAAGACTACCCTTCAGAGTAAAAAAAATCCATTCCACACTACAGGTATAAGCGCTATATGCTATATAGCTGAGTCAAGAGCGACAACTGCAAAACATATACCATTCTGTAGGGAAATAGGGGATAGTCCTACCTCATATTGCTGGCCATATATAACCAAGAAAAGGTGACAAAAAAGACAGAGAAAGAAGAATTGCAATTAAAACCTGATATATTTTAGAAAATAGCTAACTTTGCGCCTCCAAAAGGGTATTCTCCCTGGGTTCCGTAGCTCAATGGATAGAGCAACTGCCTTCTAAGCAGTAGGTTATGGGTTCGACCCCCGTCGGGACCACGCTTTAGGAAGCCACCGGTATAGGTGGCTTTTTTATGCTCCTGACATTGCTGGCTCTTACTGGCCAAATGAAGGAATTAACCACTATGATAATCCCTATTAATTGACAAATTCATTATTTTCCTTTTATTTTGCACCCCATTTGGCTCAAATAAAGATCGAGCTATTTTATAAAAAATAAAATAAAATCATGGCTATCATGCAGTTTACCCTAGGAGTAGAAGAGGAATATCAAATAGTAGATGCTAAAACACTGGAGCTGGCTTCTCACGATCAAAAAATAGTGGAAATGGCCGAAGGGGTAGTGCCGGGACAAGTAAAAGCCGAGATGCACCAAGCCGTAGTAGAAGTAGGCACTACCGTTTGTAATGATGTAAAAGAAGTAGCAATACAAATAAAACATCTGCGCAGTACCATATCCCAGATAGCAAAACAACTGGGTTTTCGCATAGGTGCCGCAGGTACTCATCCTACCTCAGAATGGGCTAAACAACTCATCACCCCTAATCCTCGGTACCATGAAATAGTAGATGAGCTACAGGATGCCGCTAGATCTAATCTCATTTTTGGGCTACACGTACACGTGGGCATACCTGATCGAAATATGGCCCTACATATCGCTAATAGCATACGCTATTTTTTACCACATATCTATGCCCTATCTACGAATTCACCTTTCTGGGAAGGCAGAAACACCGGCTTTAAATCTTTTCGCAGTAAAGTATTCGACAAGTTTCCACGCACCGGTATTCCCGATTTTTTTGAAAGTGTACCAGAATATGACCGCTATGTAAATCTGCTCATAAAAACCCACTGCATAGACAATGCCCGTAAGATATGGTGGGATGTGCGTGTACATTCTATATACCCCACTATAGAAATACGCATCTGCGACATACCGCTCACCACCGATGAAACAGTTTCTCTCACCGCACTTATACAGGCTGTAGCCGTAAAACTTTATAAACTACGGGAAGCCAATCTCAATTTTATAATCTATAAACGTGCACTGCTGATGGAAAACAAATGGCGGGCCGGACGCTATGGCATAGAAGGGCGTATGATAGATTTTGGCAAAGAAATAGAAACGGATACCAAGGGACTTATTTTAGAACTCCTAGATTTTGTAGATGATGTAGTAGATGAATTAGATTCTCGCGAGGCTATTAATGGCATCCATAAAATACTCGCACAAGGAACCGGTGCTGATAGGCAACTCAAAGTATATAAGGATACCCATAGCCTGCTTAAAGTGACTGAATTTATTTTAAACGAAACTGTAAAGGATTTATAATGAAAAATAAGGACACTAATTTTCGTCTGGCCATTATGGATATGAATGCCGGCCGCGAAAACCAAAGCCTGAGATGTATAAGAGAAATCCTCGCTGCATATTCTCCCCTTATAAGTGTAGATGAATATGATGTGCGATTAACTAATGAAGTACCCGATACCTCCTATGACCTCTATATCTCATCCGGAGGACCAGGCAATCCATTAGAAGGCAATGGCGTATGGGAAGTAAAATTTTTCGACCTCATAGACAAGCTTTGGCAGCATAACCTGAACTCAGAAAAGAAGAAATTCGTTTTCCTTATCTGCCATTCTTTTCAGATGGTATGTCATCATTTTAAACTCGGTGAAGTAAGCAAGCGCAAGTCCACCTCATTCGGGGTATATCCTGTACATAAAACTAAGATAGCTAAATACGATCCGCTCTTCGACGGATTAGACGAGCCCTTCTATGTGGTGGATAGCCGCGATTATCAGCTCATACAACCTAACTTGCAAGTATTCGATGACCGCAATGCCGCTATTCTCTGCCTGGAAAAAATACGCACCCACGTAGAGCTGGAAAGAGCCATAATGGCCGTGCGTTTTTCGCCGGAATGGGTGGGCACCCAGTTTCATCCAGAAGCCGATCCCGATGGTATGCTGCTCTACTTAAAACAGCAAGAGGTGAAAGAAAAAATTATAACAAATTTCAGTGAAGAAAAACTGAATGATATGATTTCACAGCTCTATGACCCGGAAAAAATAGCCAAAACACACAGCATTATTCTCCCCAGTTTTATAGAAAGGGCACTACAAATATTACAAAAAAAACTATTGAACTAGCGCAGGTATGATACCAGAGTTAAGGGCAGCTTATAATAAGAATTTTACGGCAGAAAAGTATGACACACTGCTGGATTTACTCAATAAAGAATCGGATACAGGCAAAGTAGGATTTCGGATCGCCGAAACCCCTGTTTTTATTCCCCATGCATTACATCAAAAATTGATGGAAGCCTGCGAAGAAATCATTGATTTTATTGTGAGGCCGAATATCAAAGCTATCACCCAAGGAGCAATGGATCCACCCCAGATAAATGTGCCTGGCGAAGATGATCATACTACTTTTATGCAATTGGATTTTGGTATCACTAAAGATGAAAAGGGTGTGCTTATGCCCCGTCTTATAGAAATACAGGGCTTCCCTACCCTCTATTTTTTTCAATCTCATCTCTATTCTCAATTCCGCCATATTTTTGATATACCCGATCAGTATACTAGTTTTCTGAATGGCTATAATCAGGATTCTTATTGTGATATGTTGCATCAGATTATCGTGGGCAATACCCCTCCCCAAAATGTTATCCTGCTAGAGATAGAACCCGAAAAACAACCCACTAATATTGACTTCTATGCTACTGCCAATGCCCTGGGAATAAAAGTAATTTGCCTTACTAAACTTATTAAAAAAGGCCGCGAACTATTTTACCTAGATAAGGACGGCTGTGAAGTGAAAATAGTAAAAATATATAACCGTGTTATCTTCGATGAACTCAATAACCGGCCCGATATACAAAGCCAATTTCATTTTACCGATGAGATAGATGCCGAATGGATAGGTCATCCTTGCTGGTTTTCACGTATCAGTAAATATATCCTCCCTTTCATTAAAAGCCATTATAATCCGGAATGCCATTTCCTAAATGAGCTAGAATCCTACCCTGCGGATCTGGAAAACTATGTTCTAAAACCTATCTTTTCCTTTGCCGGAGCCGGCGTAAATCTGCATATAAATGCTGATATACTAGATCAAATTAAGGATAGAAAAAATTATATTTTACAGCGCAAAGTAAAATATGAACCCGTTATTATCACCCCCGATGGGGCGGCTACCTGTGAGATAAGAATGCTTACAATATGGCCTAAAAATAAACCCCGTCCTATCGTAGTTAATAACCTCATAAGGCTGAGCAAAGGCGAAATGATAGGAGTGAAGTTTAACAAAGATAAAACCTGGGTAGGAGGTACCGTAGGCTTCTTTGAACCTAACCCAAAGTCTTAATTCCTGGAGGATATGAAAATATTTTGCATAGGTCGAAACTATCAGGAACACGCCAATGAACTCCACAATGCGGTACCCACAGAACCGGTGGTGTTTATGAAGCCCAATACCGCCCTAGTACTAAAAGGCAAACCGCTCTACTATCCCGATTTTTCTCATGATATTCATTATGAGTTAGAACTGGTTATTCGCCTTTGCAAAAATGGCAAGTATATAGAACCTGCTTTTGCCCATACCTATTATGATCGCATCACGCTAGGGCTGGATTTTACCGCCCGCGATGTACAGCAGAAACTAAAAGAAAAAGGCCTGCCCTGGGAAATAGCCAAAGGCTTTGATAAGTCTGCTCCCCTGGCGGAATTTATTAGCCTCGAACAGCTAAAAAATCCGGAAGACATACATTTTCAGCTCTATAAAAATGGAGCCCTGGTACAAGATGGTCATTCTAAAGATATGATATTTTCTATAGCAGAAATTATCTCCTATTTAAGCAAATTTTTTACCCTGCAAAAAGGCGACCTCATATTTACCGGCACCCCATCCGGCATAGGACCTGTGGCAGTAGGCGATCTTCTCGAAGGATATCTGGAAGGCGAAAAAATCCTTCGCTGTGCAGTGAAATAGACAACCCAAAAAAACATTGTTATAATTACCTGAATCCGTACAAAATAAGGGGAATATAGAGCCCCATAAATACATTTATCATGGACAATTAGGAAGGATTTTTGCCCTGAAATAATCATTCGCTAGGCCGAGTGAAAGAGGATTACAAAAACGGGTACAAATAAGTAAGTTCATCCATAGTGCAATGGATGTTTACCTCCCGCTCTGCCCACTGATATTATAAACACTAATGAACCATAAAATAAAATTCCTGCGAGATGGTCTCACTGTGTGACAAATCGTTCTATAGGGTATCCCTAAGCCACGGGTGTGAGAATGGAAAATTATTTAAATGGGTGCTAGTTTAAGATCTATATCTATGCTAAGTTTTTATCATGATTTAGTTCTATGATTATTAGTTAGCTTCTTTATCGCACAATATTTTAGCTTTGCACTGGTTATGTAAGTACAATCAAAAAAAAATATGCCGGCTAAAAAATTTTCTTCCCAGAAAAAGCCAATGGCAAGGATCCAGACCGGTCCCTCCAAAGAAATGCTGGAAAAAGCATTTTACCTAATGGCCTGTGCCTCCGAAATGGCCCGTATCTATGATGATAATCGCAAGGTATGCCACTATGTACATAGCACTTCGCGAGGTCACGAGGCCATACAGCTGGCGGTGGCTTTTCATCTGAGAGAATCAGATTTTGTATATCCTTATTACCGAGATGAATCCTTACTGCTGGGCCTAGGGTTCTCACCCTTACAGCTTATGCTGCAGCTGCTGGGCAAGGCAGATGATCCTTTTTCTGGAGGGCGATCCTATTACAGCCACCCTTCCTACAGGGGTCCGGGGTTCCCCACTATACCTCATCAGTCTTCGGCTACAGGTATGCAGGCTATACCCGCCACCGGAGCAGCACAAGGTATCGCCTATATAGAAAAAATGAAACTCGGCAGCGGTGCCGAAATGGCTATCTCCGTATGTTCACTCGGCGATGGATCTGTCACTGAGGGAGAAGTGTCCGAGGCCTTTCAGTTTGCTGCACTGCACCAGCTGCCCATACTTTTTTTGATACAAGACAATGAATGGGGCATTTCTGTGAGTAGTGCAGAAGCGCGGGCGATGAATGCATATGAATATGCAGCCGGTTTTAAGGGGCTCAGTAGAAGAACGATAGATGGCAGCGATTTTATTACCGCTTGGCAGGAATCCAAAGAAGCAGTGGACTGGGTGCGCACACATCGGGCACCTTTATTGTTCCACGTTCGCGTGCCACTCCTGGGCCACCATACCAGCGGTGTCCGCCGTGAATGGTACCGCACGGAAGAAGACCTCCAAAAGCATGTCATTCATGACCCCTATCCTATCCTAGAAAACAAATTAGTAGCCCGCAGTTTTACGCTTGCAGCTATCCATAAAATAAAGAAAAGGGCCGCCACGGATATAGCCGCTCAGTTTAAGATAGCGGTAGAATCTGCCGAGCCTTCTCCCTATTCTGTCCTCCAACATGTCTATGCCCCTACGCCGGTAATAGAAGAAAAAGGCCAGCGTGAACCGGCCGGTGGCAGAAAGGTGGTGATGGTAGATGCCGCCCTCTATGCGATAGAAGAAATAATGGCCGCCCATCCCGAAGCCCTATTTTATGGTCAAGATGTGGGCAGACGACTAGGAGGGGTTTTTCGTGAAGCAGCTACACTAGCTGAGAAATATGGTGATGACCGGGTTTTCAATACCGCCATTCAGGAGGCTTATATCGTAGGATCTACGGCAGGTATGAGTGCCACCGGGCTAAAACCCATTGTAGAAATCCAATTTGCAGATTATATATGGCCGGCTATTAATCAATTAGTAACCGAATTGTCTAAATCCTGCTATCTGACAATGGGCAAATTTCCTATCGCTGCGCTCATACGCATACCCATCGGGGCTTATGGAGGAGGTGGTCCCTATCACAGCGGATGCATAGAGTCCAGCGTACTGCCCATAAATGGAATAAAAATTATCTATCCCAGCAATGCTGCTGATATGAAAGGTCTGCTCAAATCCGCTTTTTATGATCCCAATCCCGTGATTTGTTTTGAACATAAAGGACTGTACTGGTCTAAAGTGCCCGGTACTGAAGAAGCTAAAACCACCGAGCCGGATGCAGATTATATTATTCCACTCGGGAAAGCCCGAATAGCACTGGAAGCCGCTGATGAATATGTGCTAATAGGAAATTCTGCGCTAATCATCACCTATGGGATGGGGGTACACTGGGCACTCGGCGCGGCTAAGAATTTTATAGGGCAAATAGAAATTTTAGACTTGCGCACGCTGCGACCTTTAGATGAAGCCCTCATTTATGAACGGGTAAAACTGCACGGCCGATGTATAATCCTTACCGAAGAGCCTTATACAAATAGTTTTGCCGAATCACTTGCCGGCAAGATAGGATTACACTGCTTCACCTCCTTAGATGCACCGGTAAGCGTCATAGGCGCTCTCAATACCCCCGCTATCCCTCTCAATGTAGAAGTAGAAAAAAACATCCTCCCCTCAGTAGAAAAAATCACTGATGCCATCGGCCGCTTGCTTCGTTTCTGATAAGAACCTAGCTGCCAAGCCTCTCGTTTTTATAAAGGGATAGTGCCTAGGTAGAAAAAATAATTCTAAGAAGAATATCCCGCTATGGAAAACTGCAGCAGGAGGATAGAAAAAATAGCAACCCTTTTCTGACAAGACAACGATGCTGAAAATACCGCTGAAATTTTCCTGTGTAGGCTATCCTCAGCTAAGGGTAGATTTGTCTAATTTTTTTGAAGATACTAGCCATAGTCCGGTAAAGGTGAGTAAACCATTTACGATGAGTAACTCGCTTGAAAATTTATACCCTCCCAGCCAGTTTTGAGAATTTATATCCAGTACATAGATAAGGAGGGGAGATAGCAGGCAGATAAAGGGAATATATTTATCTATAGTGCTGCGCCGGGTGAGGATACCAAAGAAAAACAATCCTAGTAATGGGCCATAGGTATAGCCCGCCACCCTCAATACCGTATCTATAACCGCACTGCTATTGATGGCTTTAAATAGCAGAATTACACTTAATAGAAGAAAGGCAAATGCGATATGTGTGAGCGTGCGTTTTTTTCGCTTGCTAGATTCGCTTTGGGTAATATCTTTATCCAATTGTAAAATATCTACATAAAAAGTCGTAGTAAGGGTAGTGAGCACGCTATCTGCGCTGGAAAAAGTAGCTGCTGTAAGTCCCAATATAAAAGACAATCCTGCCCATATACCCAGGTGATGAAGGGCCAGTATGGGAAACAGTTTGTCGGTATCTGGCTTGCCGGCTATATTGAGGGGAAGATCTATCTGAAAACGATCCTTATACATCCACAACAAGGCACCCAGACAGAGAAAGAATACATTGGTTATTACCATCACCACACTAAACCAGGAAATGTTTTTTTGTGCTTCGGCGAGCGATTTACAACTGAGATTTTTTTGCATCATATTCTGATCCAATCCGGTCATGGCCACCGCTATAAAAACTCCTCCAAAAAATTGCTTAAAGAAAAAAGATTTTTCGCGCCAGTCCCAGAAAAAGATATGGGCATAATCACTATTGCTCACTGCCGTTACCATTCCTGCCAGATTATACTGCATAGCAGAACCGATAACCATGAGTGAAAATAGTACCCCTAGCAGCAGAAAAAGCGATTGAAAAGTATCTGTCCATACGAGGGTTTTTATACCCCCCCGGGTAGTATAGAGAATGATGAGTAAAATGGTCACACTTACATTAAACCAAAAAGGAATATGAAACGGGTCGAAAAAAAACAATTGTATTACGGAGGCTGTGAGGTATAGCCTAGCACCTGCCCCCAGCAAGCGGGATAGGATAAAAAGTATAGAGCCGGTCTTTTCTGCAAAATAGCCAAAACGCTGCCCCAGATAGCTATATATGGAAATAAACTGCCGGCGATAATACAGGGGGAGCAGCACCTGAGAAATAATTATATACCCAAAAAAATAACCAAAGACCAATTGCATATAACCAAATTTTGCCGTCCCTACAGCACCGGGCACCGAAATAAACGTAACGCCACTGAGCGAATCGGCCAGCATACCGAAAGCCACTACATACCAGGGGCTCACCTTATTTCCCAGAAAATAAGAATAGGCTGAAGAATTACGTGAGGTAAAAAAGGATATGATAAGGATAAATCCGAAATAGAGGCCCACACAGCCTAAAATAAGCAATGGAGAAATCATAAGCAGCCACAAAATAGCAATTTTTTATGGAATGTTGAAATGAGAAGCTTTGCTGCCTGCATCCAGCATCACCTGAAAAGGCAAAAGGATTACAATTATTAAATAAATCAGAAGTCTGATGGGTAAAAAATATTTATTATAATATATAAGATGCCAAAAAATCATACATTTGTGCCGGTTTTGAATCAGAAGTCAGAAAAAAAGAATGATGCCCTTTATGGGCTTATACAGGCGCTGAGTCCGTCAGAAAAGAGGTTTTTTAATATCTTTTCTACTAGGCACGTGATAGGCGATGAAAACAACTATATCCGTCTTTTCGATGCCCTCAGTGAAATGAGTAGCTATGATGAAGCCGCTTTGCTGGGCAAATTTCGGGGAGAAAAATTTATCGAAAGATTAGCGGTAGCTAAAGGTTATCTCACTGAGCTCATTCTCCGGGCTATGAATGCCTATAATGCACAGGCCTCCCTAGACCATCAGATAATGGAGTTGCTGCGCAATGTAGCTTTTCTTTTTGAAAAAAATTTATTTGATCAGGCGGAAAAATACCTCGCTAAGGCCCGAAAACTGGCCTTAGAGCACGAAAAACTATCCATCCTGCCAGAGATACTAGAATGGCAGAAAAGGCTCATAGAGGCCGGATTTTTCGCTTCCCACCACATAGATGAACTGGAAGATCTTTTTAGGCAGGAAAAGGAGAATATCCGGATGCTGGATAATATTAATGAATATTGGCTACTTCAGGCAAAACTCTACTATCAGCACAACGTAAAAGGTATGGTAAGGCAAGAGGCCGATTTGGGTAAGATGGATGACATCTTTGCCTCTTCTTTGATGAAATCAGAAGAAAAAGCCCTCAGCTACACATCACGTATCCTCTATAATAAAGTGTATGCCACCTATTTTTTTATTATTCGCGATTTTGAGAGTAGCTATCGCTATATAAAAAAAATAGTTCAGCTATATGAAGAAAGACCACAGATAGGACAGCATTATGCCCTCGATTATGTGCGCTCCGTAAATAATCTGCTCAATATAACCCAGGCCCTCAAAAAGCAGGAAGAAACTACCCGCTATATAGCCCTGCTGAGCCATCTGCGACAAGATAAAGAATGGAGAAAACAGGAACATCTGCAAATTAAACTTTTTGAAGCCTATTATTATCACCTCCTCAGTTATCATATAGAGCACAATGATTTTATTTCCGGTTATGCCCTCTGTGCGGAGATAGAAGAAAATATAAAAAAATTTGGTCCTAAGATGGATCAAATGGGCAAATTAATGCTGCACTACCACCTCTTCCAGGTCTGTTTTGGCGTAGGAGAGTTTACTAAGGCTGCCGATTTTCTACAGGAGATACAGCTCAATGAAAAGACAAATTTGCGACATGATTTGCTTTATTTTACCCGTCTCTTTAAAGTGATGAATGCTTTTGAGATGAATGACCAGGCTCTTCTGCGGCGAGAATTTTGCCATACCCTCCGGTTTTTGGCCAGGCGCACTCCGAGTAATGGATTTGAAAAAGAGATACTCCGTTTTTTTAGAAAACTTCCTGCTATTAAGAGCCATGAAGAATGGCTATTTACATTGCGGGAATTAGAAGCCCGTTTCCGACTTCTATATCGAGATCCCTTTGAGAAAAAGGCCTTTGCCTATTTTGATTTCTTTCATTGGCTCTCTAAGAAAGCCGGTAGTCCTACCGAGGCACTCAACCCCCTATAGCAGCCCACAGCTAGGGATGTATAAGTACTTTACTTGAAGCGTTTTACAGATATAATCATACAAAGAAAACTTCGTTCATAGGAATAATGATAGCCCTTCGTGCCGGCAGTGTTTATAGTCTATCGGTGTATTCTCTTGTTTATAAATGTAAATCCCCCTCTAAATCATCAGGATATTTTCTCATATTTCAATCTTCTATGTGTAGAGTAAGGAGACCGGGAGGGTAGCGCACTTCACTGAGAAACAGACCATGAGGGGGCACCGATACATTGAGTTTAAAATAACTATGGATTTCCATATTTTTTGTAAATTCTTCGTGAGAAATTTTATGCTGTCCCACCATAAGCAGCGTACCCACTACCCTTCTGATCATACCGCGCAAAAAGCGATTAGCCGCAATATGAAATTGCAGCCGGCCGGCATAGACATCCTCTATCATCCGGGTTTCATAAAGATCGCAGTGGTAGTGATTTTGTGCACTGCCGGTCTTGCAAAATGCGCGAAAATCTTGGTAATCTTTGAGCATTTCAAAACAATAACGCATCTTTTCTATATCCAGCAGATTTCTCCTTATATGCAGACTATAGGGTGCTAAAAAAGGGGATTTATTATAATGGCAAAAATAATTATATGCCCTATATACGGCATCATAACGGGCGTGAAAGTTTTCAGTAGTGCTATAGATGGCCTTGACCGATATGTCTGGTGGTAGCAGGCGATTGAGCCGATAAGTAAAATTTACGGGTAGCGGGCACTGGCTATCAAAATGCAAGAAAAACTGTGAAGCATGCACCCCACTGTCTGTACGTCCACACCCGGTGCTTTCAATGGCGGTATTATGTAGAGTGGAGAGGGCGGCATCCATGATACCCTGAACTGTGAGTGTACCCGGCTGCGCCTGCCAGCCATTATAGCGAGTACCATCATATTTTATCTCTAGGGCGTAGCGCATAGCATAGCTTTATTCGTTTATGTGCTCATTTGCCCATAATAAACATCACAATCCGTTCAGATCAAATTTTTCGCCGGTCCAGCTCGAATAAAAATACTTTTGCACTTCGGTGGCGTTGCCCATTTTGGCAAGCTTATATACCGGTGTGCGGTTATAATCTAACTGTATTTCTACCGTGCGAATTTGTCCCCCACGGGCCACTAAAAAAACAAGCTTATCTCCTACTTTATATTTTTTCACTTCTTCATTGGGATCCGCAGAAAGGCGAAAATTATTTATCGCCAGCACTTCATCATTTACATATAGTCCGTCATTATACGCACAGCTCCCCCTTATTACTTTGTTTATCACAAACTTTCCATTTCCGATGGTCACTGTAGCGCCCAAATAAGGAAGATTATCTACTAGCGGTTCCTTTTTAACTTCTACTCCGGCATAGGCCAGTACCTGCTCATAAGGGAGCCCTTCACAGTTATAAACGTATTTATCTAATTCATCAGTGAAGTCTTTACCACTCACTTCATTGAGTGTTATTAGAAATTCCTCTTCCGTAAAACCCCGATTTTGGGCAACAAAATACTTTTTCCAAAGCTGTTTTAATACATCATCCAGCTTTTGCTCATTTCCTGTATTTTTTCGAATCATAAAGTCAAGGGTGAGTGCTACCAGTGCTCCTTTGTCGTAATAAGAGACACAACAGTTATCGGAATTTTCATTTCTGCGATAATATTTTATCCAGGCATCGAGGCTAGCCTCGGCCAGAGATTGTATTTGATTTCCGGGCAGGCTTTCCACCCCATTTATCTTGCTCTCTAATTTCTTCAGATATTCGCCCCCTTTTATAAAGCCGGCTCTCAGGGGTATGAGCTCATCATAATAGGAGGTAAATCCTTCGGCTATCCATAGCTGGCTGGTATAATTTTCTTCATCATAATTAAATGGTCCCAGCTCTATGGGTCTTATGCGTTTTACATTCCATAGGTGGAAATACTCATGACAGGCTAGGCTTAAAAAATCGAAATATTTATCGGCGGTATATCCCCAGCTAGGATAGATGAGGGTAGTAGAATTTAGATGTTCTAATCCGCCTTTCATAGACTCTGAGCTTAGCACGATATATAAGTAATCTTTACAGGGATGCACATCATCTATTATGCGGGCGGTGGCTTCTGAGATGGTCTTTAGATCACGCAAAAGGGAGATCGCATCAACATTTGCCGGACGCTGTATGGCCAGCCGATGTGGAACTCCAGAGGCTTCGAAGGCATATTCTTCCTGATTGCCTATGAGAATGGGGGAATCTACTAATGTGTCATAATCCGGGCAGGAAAAACGAAAAGACTGTCCCCTAATAGCCGGTAGTGCGGTAGAGACTTTTTGCCAATGTGACGGGGGAAAAATTTGCACCTCAGCGGGGAGATCCAAATGATTTGCTACATACATAAATAGACCCGCCCCGCTTATATAACCGTAGGTATCATCCAAATAACAAGTGCGCACCGAAAGCTCAAAACTATATACGGCATAGCGGATAAAGACTTTGCCAGCCTTATCTTGTGTAATCTGCCAGGTATTTTTATTCGTTTTAGAAGCATTAAGGGTACGTCCTTTTTCATCATTGGCTTGGAAAGATTCTATGTTGCGTGCATATTCACGTACGAGATAAGAGCCGGGTGTCCATACTGGAAGTTTTAGATCCAGCTGGGTACTATCCCACCCTTCTACTATCATCTTCACTTCGAAATAATGTGTATGAGGTGCGGGTATACTCACTTCATAAGTGAGCTTAGCCGCGGCATTAAGCAAACTGCTGGACATACATAACAAAATTAGTAGGAGACAAAAGAATGGGATTCTTTTCATTTAAGGCGACAAAGATAGTTAAAAATCAAAAACCGGATACCCCCTTATGATCCAGGCGAGTTCTGAGAGTATACAGGCCGTAGCACCCCAAATAACCACTTCTGCTATTTCCACACAAGGAACAGCTCTAAGCCATCCGCCATGTACTTCTATATCTCTTCTTCGCAGGTGAACAGTATTTAGAAGATCAGACAATTTTATTTCTAAGATTTCTTCGACTTCTTGGGCTTGCCGGCGGTAATGGGGCCTGCTCCGCCCTATGCCTACCACGGGGGTCACAAGGGTATGCGAAGGATGGGTATATACATCAGTGATCGTACCTAAGACCCTCACTTCTAAAGGATTTATGCCCACTTCCTCTTCGGCCTCACGCAGCGCAGTAGCTATCATATCGGCATCTTTTTCCTCCCTACGCCCGCCCGGAAAAGCGATTTGCCCGCCGTGAACACCATGATTAGAAACCCGGCGAATAAATGGCAGGATAATTTCACCATCCGCCTCATATAGGAAGATAAGCACACCCGCTTTTTTAGCTGTAAGGAGCTGAGAAGGCTCTGGACTCACTCGCAATCGCTCCGTAGGCGACATCAGGATATGCGCCGCTGCCCCTGGCAGGGAGGGTGGAAGGGTCCATTCTTCGAGGTTTTGCACTGAATAAGAAAAAAAATAAATGGATTAAATGAAAATTTTTATCTGCAAATTTAGTGCAAAACTGTTCTCCTCGCCGGCTTATTTAATAGCTACTCCTGCCAGGTGATAAGTGCCAGACTGGGTATTGGTTTTCTACTCAGTCGCCATTTATCTTCTATCTTCTCTCATAATGTAATGAAGCGGGCACGAAACCAATCGAAACACAATGCCAGGCAGCAGGAGATTAATTTTTTTTCTTAATAAGCATCACGTATTTATATAATACCATCGCCTTATATCGCATATCTATAGTTTGCCAGGTGTGCTTTGAAAAAACAAATCATTCATACCGGCCCAGGTCTGTCTTTTTTCATACATAGGAAACCTCCGGTCATGAGAGCGGATAGTGGGCTATTAAAATCCTCTGTGTTATTCTCCAAAACCGGGAGAGCAGGCTATTATTCTTCAGGCGATCAGGCCAGCCGGAGCAAAGGTATAAATACGACTATACTTTTCCGTAGCATAATCCATAAAATGACGGAAATTGAGCTTTTCGCCGGTGATGCGTACACAGAGTTCTTCGGCGGTGTACATTTTGCCATGGACGTGAATATTTTTACGCAGCCAGTCCAGAAATGGTCTAAAATCGCCATGGGCAAAATTAGTTTCTAATCCGGGGATATCATTTAATGCCTGGCGATAGAACTGTGCCGCATAAAAGCTTCCCAGCGAATAAGTGGGGAAATAGCCAAAACTGCCATGGCTCCAGTGCACATCCTGCAGACATCCGGAGCTATCGTCCGGTACTTTCAAATCTAGATATTCTTCATATTTTTTATTCCAGGCGGCAGGCAGATCTGCTACTTCGAGGCTGCCTTCTATAAGGGCTTTTTCTAATTCAAAGCGGACGAGGATATGAAAATGGTAGGTGAGTTCATCGGCATTGGTGCGAATGAGGGATGGTCTCACCACATTCATAGATTTATAAAAAGAATCCAAGGATACTTCCTTTAAATTTTCCGGAAAGAGTGCTTGCAGGCGGGGATAAAAATATTTCCAAAACGGCAGGGCACGACCCACATTATTTTCCCAAATTCTGCTCTGCGATTCATGTATGGCCAGTGAGGTAGCTTCTCCATTGGGCATACCGTATTCATCCCTATTGAGTCCCTGCTCATAGAGTCCATGGCCACCTTCGTGTATGCTGCTCCAGAGCATCTCGTGAAAGTTATCTTCTTTTACCCGAGTGGTTAATCTTACATCTTCCGGCGAAAAAGAAATGGTAAAGGGATGAGCAGAATAGTCCTGCCTGCCGCGCTGCATATCGAAACCCATTTTATCTAATACATCTAATCCAAAATTCCACTGCGTATCGCGGTTATAAAGGCCATACATCCACTCATCTGCTATAGATCCTCTTTGGCTAATTTCTTTTACAAATCCCACCAGCTGATCCCGCACATTGGCAAATAATGCAGTGATATCTGCGGTTTTAGCCCCGGGTTCATACTGATCCAGCATCGCATCATAAGGGTGATCTGTATAACCCCAGATCGCAGTTTCTTCTCTTTTTAGTCGCAGCATATTAGTAAGGTCCGGCAGAAAAATGCTGAAATCATTTTGTTTTCTTGCGCGAGACCAAGAGCCAAAACAGCGGGAGCTAGCTGCACTCATCTCCATGACAAAGGAAGCCGGATAGTTGAGGTTATGTTCATAGCTGCGCAGAGCTTCTTCTACATTGCGCTTTTGTTCGAAAGGGAGGCTGGTATCGGCATTGAGCTTATACATCATATCGCCCAGCTTCGGAGAAGTTTTCATTTCGTGGGCTATACCGGAAAGCATAGCGATCTGGCGGGCTCTCACGGCTCCGCCTTCGGCCGGAATATAGGTCTCCTGATCCCAGTGCAGAACGGCTATTGATTTTTCTACGTCAGCTGCCCTTTGGATCAGCTCCTTAAATTCCTGATATAATGACATCGTATGGGATTTTATATTACAAATTTTTTTTCCGGAAAAAGTTTCTTAAAGCTATCTTTTCAGGAGTTTGAATCTCGCGAGGAGGAGAAGGTAAGGCTTTTGTAGAGAAGAAGAATCCAGCCCGTGATCATAAGCAATCCGCCTATAGGTGTCACAGGGCCCAGCCTGCACAGAGTATCCCATCCGAGTAGCGACCGACAACTCAGTAAATAAATGGATACCGAAAACAAAATAGTGCCCATAATTACTAGGTTTATACCCAGGTGCCAGTCCAGTAGCGGATATTGAATACGCAGTGAGGCAAGTGCTAGCAAGGCCAGACCACTATACATTTGATATCTCACACCTGTTTCAAAGCTTTGTAATAAGTCCAGAGTTAAGTGAGATTTAAGCGTATGGGCTCCCAATGCCCCCAGTAGTGTACCGGTAAGTAGAAAAAAAATCGCCGTCCTGATACTATTATGAATATTCAATGGATAAGATTTATATTTTGGCTAATTTTGCATAACCTAAGATGAAACGCAAAGGTATCTAAATCCCCCTAAATATATTGCGTACCAGTATTTTTTTTAATTTTTTTATTCTATTGTCTTTAATTCTGTTGGTTTCCTGCAGGCGCAGACCAGGGGTGCACAACGCCCTCTATGAAGCGGTACCTGAATCCGCTTTTTGGATAGGAGAATTTCCTAAAAATGCCGCCTATACAGATAGCCTTTCCCGCATAACTACATTAAAACCGCTGGATCATATCGCTTTTATACGGCAGATGAAAAATGGAATGGCCAGCATAGACTCCTTCCAACATTTTACCGGACTGCAAAACAAAAAGGGATACCCTCTCCTCATAAGTGCACACATCAGCGGAAAGGATCGTTATGAATTTATCTATTATCTGCCCGATTTCCTAGAAGAGGGTTATGGCAAAATGTATGACTGACAAAGGACTTTAACACAAAAAGGATGGGAATGGTGGATTCAAGTCATAAATGCAACTTCCTGAATAAATTTTTCATTTGGTGTTGCTAAATTATATCTTTTTTTTGGTCTGTCATTCAATTTTTTTTCCACCAATTTTATTTCTTCGTTACTGACATTTTCAAAATTATTTTCTTTATGAAAATATTGTCTTATTAGGCCATTAATATTTTCATTGGATCCTCTCTACCAACTACAATATGGATGTGCAAAATAGTATGGAATTCCAAGTTCTTCGCTTATCATTTCATGGCAGGCAAATTCCTTTCCATTATCTGATGTAATTGTCTTTAGAAATGGTTTCCAGGAATTTATTGACCTAATTATGGCATCCTTCACCGCTTCTGACTCTTTACTTGAAATTTTTACAATTTTTACCATTCCTAAGTATCTATCATTTATAGTTAAGATCGCATTTTTGTGGTTTGCTCCCATTACTAAATCAACTTCTATATCGCCTGGTCTTGCTCTTTCTTCAACTATAGATGGCCGCTCATCTATGCTTTTCGCATTCTTTATTATTCCTCTACGATCCTTTGCCGTTTTCGATACTTTTTTCCTTTTGTACCTAGATGTTTATACAAACTACCTCCCTTTTTTTTATCTAACCATATATGTTGATAAATTCGTTCATGCGATACACAGTCCACACTGTCTATTTTTGCCCGACCAACTAGTTGTTCAGGGCTATAATCTTTAGCCAGTTGATTGTTAACATAATCAATAACAGTTGAAGTAAACCTATGATTCTTAGTCTTACTTTTATGTCTTTCTGAGCACTTTCTAATAGCTAAATTAGCACTGTAAGTAGAACTTCGCAGAAAACAGTTGCGCTTTACTTCACGGCTTAGAACTGATTTATCTTTGCCTATTTTGGCGGCAATTTGGCTATAATTATAGCCTAATTCCATTAAGGATTGAATTGTGTACCTTTGCTCATCGGTTAGGTGACTTATATTTGAACTTTTTTGACCGGGAGCCAAATTAAGAATCCTATTCCATTCAGGCAGGGGGAGGGAATTTTTCCCTCTCTCTTCTGAAAAAAAAGTTCTGTAATCGGCAACCCCTAATAGTTGCATTTATTAATTGAATTCAAGTTATTTAAAAGTACCGGTTTTAGTATTATTAATGAATCTTTTTGAACTATTTTATTTAATTCCAAAAAAAATAATCAAAGATATGGAAAAGATTATCAA
>Ga0209398_1000608_pt1 | contig 21443 bp, 18 predicted proteins | sample AshMeaBigSpring_FD_184125 | JGI IMG/M metagenome (GOLD analysis project Ga0209398, IMG submission 184125) | Groundwater microbial communities from Big Spring, Nevada to study Microbial Dark Matter (Phase II) - Ash Meadows Big Spring (SPAdes)... | ecosystem: Environmental > Aquatic > Deep... | reverse complement strand
GCTTCAATTATAGCTCGTTCTGTTTCGCTTAATTGCGAAAAATTCTTTGTATCTTTAACCATACGAAAAAACAATCAAGGGGAAGTAACAAAAGAATTTCTATTTTCTTTCTGTTATTTCCTTTTGAATTTTTAGGTTGTTTTTTCGCATTTATTGGTTGAACTCAGTGTATTTTTAAGCCTAAAATTATCAGAAATGAGTATCACAAAGCTTCGTATACTCAGAGAAAGTAAAAACTGGAACCAGGCAGAAGTTGCATCCAAAATGGGTATTTCTCAAAATGCATACTCGAAAATAGAATCAGGAACCACCCGTTTAACAGCAGACAGGATCACCGAGCTTTCCAAAATTTTCGAAATAGAACCTGAGTATTTGCTTGATAATAATCTTCCCATTGTAAATAACAATAATGGCTCGCATAGCAAATCTGTTATTAATCCTCAGCACTATTATGAAACACAAAAAGAACTGGTGGAAGAGCTGTTAAAAAGCAAAGACACCTAGATAAAAATGCTTACATCAGTTGTTGAAGAATACCAAAAAGAACGGCAACAGTTGTATAATCTGATAAGCAGTATTTCCTCCGAAAATTTCGCAAAAAAATGATTCTTTCAAAAGTGTATCTTATTTTATTGGGAGACCTGTTTCGCAGGCGGTTTTGGAGAAGGCACTCATGAAAAATTTTATGTACGTTTGTCCCAAAGGATGGGGTTATGAAGCTCTCACATTTATCCGAAACATTGATCGGTTCAGAGATTGTAAAACTTGGCGGCGAGATAAGGGAAAAGATCCGCCAGGGCGAACGTATCTACAACTTCACGGTGGGTGATTTTGATCCTTCTATTTTTCCCATACCCAAAGAACTGGAAGATGCCATTGTGGAAGCTTACCGCAAACATTTTACTAACTATCCTGCAGCCGAAGGCAACCTTGACCTGCGGGAAGCACTGCATTCATTTATTAAGGATGAAGAAGGGCTTGACTACGGCACCGGCGAAATTTTAGTTGCCTCCGGGGGCCGCCCCCTTATTTACGCCGTGTTCAGGGCGGTGTGTGACAAAGGCGATAAAGTCATTTATGCCGTTCCGAGCTGGAACAATAATCATTATACTCATTTTGTAGGCGGCGAGCATATTGTGATAGAAGCGAAAGCTGAAAACAATTTTATGCCGACGGCGGACGAAATTCGCCCCCATATCAAAGAAGCCACCCTGATCTCCCTCTGCTCACCGCAAAACCCCACCGGCACCACGTTCCGAAAAGAAGAACTCGAAGCCATCTGTGACCTGGTGATGGAAGAAAATAAAAGAAGGGTCAACGGCGAAAAGAAACTTTATGTCATGTATGACCAGATGTACTGGCATCTCACTTACGGCAATATCAAACATTACAATCCTGTTTCTCTTCGCCCGGCGATGAGAGAATACACCATTTTTATTGACGCCATCAGTAAAGTGTTTGCCGCCACCGGGGTGCGGGTTGGCTGGGGTATGGGGCCTGCCGCCGTTATCGGCAAAATGAAAGCCATTCTTACACATATCGGCGCCTGGGCGCCCATGGCGGAGCAAAAAGCAGTAGCCGGGTATCTCGGCCACCGGGATGCTATCAAAAAATATTTGTCGGGTTTCAAATCAGAAATCGAGGAAAGGCTGCTCCGTATTTATAACGGTTTTATGCAGTTGAAAGCTGAAGGGTTGCCGGTCGATGCTATCGCCCCGGAAGCAGCTATTTATCTCACTATTAAAATTGATCTGGCCGGAAAAAAGACCTCTGACGGTAAACTGCTGGGAGACCAGGGAGCTGTAACCGCTTACATCCTGAATACAGCGGGTCTCGCTGTTGTTCCTTTTTATGCTTTTGGGGCTGAGAGAAGTTCCGCCTGGTACAGGCTGAGTGTGGGCACCTGTAAAAAGGAAGAGATTGGGGAAATGATTGGGAAATTGAGAGCTGCGCTTCAGCAACTGGTTCATGTGCCTGCCTGATGAAACAACAATGCAGCCGGCACTTCTCTTTTTTTCCCATCCCTGCTTTCAATAAACAACCGCAGATCGTCGCCGCCGGTTTTTTCAAAAAATTCAATGCGGATGGAATGAAACCCTGTCGCCAGCGCTACGGCCCCTTTTTTCTCCACCATGCCGTGTAACCCGTCATTATTGATTACCTGTTTTCCGTCAATGTACAGGATACTGCCGTCATCGGATGAGAGATAAAAATTATAAACATCTGATTTTTCAATTTTGATATATCCTTTTATGATCAGCCCATATTTTTCCCTGTTTTTATATTTTCCGGGGTTTATCGTTTCAATGAACCCGCTTTCCGCTTCGGTCATGCTGCTGAATGCAGGCAGGCTGTCCCATTTGCCTTCGTAGTAAGAAACCTGCAATCCCGGTTGTCCTTTTACGGCTGCAACCGCTGCGGAAGGTTTTACTTTCCTAAATTTTTTCTCTGTTACTGCGCTTACCGGTTTATTATGGTGAAAGCTTCTTGCTTTCAGTACCGTATTTTTATTGATGATTATTTTCCTGCTGTACAGGGCTGATGTAATCACCGGTTCGGCGCCGTCGGTTGTGTAGCGAATATCAACCCTTTTTTCTCCATCCGGAAGTGAAACCGTAACGTCAGTAGTTGTGATAAACTCTTCAGACCAGGCAGCGATCACCGGCGCTTTGTACACAAGGGGGCTGCCCTGTATTTCCATCACAATCACCGGACTGATGGTATCTTTTGCCACAGGCGGCAGTTGAATGCTAATAGTGTTTTCTTTTGCTGTAAAAATCATTTTTTCTTTCCCTGAAAGAAAATAAACGCTTTGCGGGATGTTTGCCATGCCACTAAGTTGCAGCATGTTATCAGCGGGCCAGTCAAAAACATGCAGGTACAGCAGTGTTTTATTGCCTGATTTCTTTTGCGTCACCCTTCCCCATTGAATATGCTCAAAAGGGCTTGCTGATGTTCCATACACGGATTCACCATTTACCCTCATCCACTCACCGATTGCTTTCAGTCTTTCAATGCTTTCCTGCGGAAAAGTGCCATCTGCTTTGGGGCCGATATTCAGTAAAAAGTTTCCCCCTTTTGAAGCAATATCAACCAGTTTGTGAATCAGTTCTTTTGCCGGTTTAAAATTTTTATCCGCTTTATTATAACCCCAGTTGTTGTTCATCGTCATACAGCTTTCCCAATCAACACCCGGCAAACCTGTATTGGGTATTTCCTGTTCAGGGGTGCCAAAATCGCCTGCAAAGCCACCGGCCGTTGTCATCCCGGCCATACCGCCCCTGCCCTTGTCCACCCTGTTATTAATGATGATACCCGGCTTTAAGCTGCGGACATAGTTGTACAAATCAACCCCATCGGCATGTGTCCAGAAACCTTCCCATTCCCCGTCAAACCAAATCACCCCGATATCGCCATAACCGGTAACCAGTTCTTTTAACTGATTTTTCATATAGTTGATGTAGGTTTTTCTATCCGTGCCCTCCACCGGCCTGTCTTTCTCCCAGGTTCTTCTTTCATTGTAATCCGGGTGGTGCCAGTCCATGATAGAATGATAGAAGCAAAGTTTGATACCACCGATCTTTCTGCAGGCATCGGCCAGTTCTTTCAATATGTCCCTTTGAAAGGGGGTGCTCATGATATCGAAATCCGTTTCTTTTGAATCCCAAAGGCAGAACCCGTCATGGTGTTTGCTGGTGATGGTGATGTATTTCATGCCGGCATCTTTGGCCATTTGCACCCATTCTTCGGCATCAAAATTTACAGGGTTGAACTGCGGTAAAAATTTGTCGTATTCTTTCAGCGGTATTTGCGCTGTTGTTCTTATCCATTCGGCATGGTTGGTATTGCCTTTCCATTCCCCTGCCGGAACAGCATAAAGCCCCCAGTGGATGAACATCCCGAAACGTGCCTCCCGCCACCATTGCATCCGCTGGTCTTTTCGGGTTTTGGTTTCATTCATGTAATCCTGCTGCGCCCCGGCCGGAAAAAACAGCAGGCACTGAAGCAGGATAAAGTACAATCGCCTGGTCATACAGGATTATTTGCTGCTAAGTTCGCTAATAAAAGATTAGAACCTGTCTCAAAAATCAAAAATCACAACACAGTGGCACAGACCCGTAAGCTATCGGGTTAAGGAGTTACACTGAGTATTTACCTATGAGACAGCATCTCTGTGTATCTCTCCCGATAGCTATCGGGATTCTCATAATCTCTGTGTTGAAATTACTTTTAAGATAAGTTGTAAATGAATTATGTAAATAATAAAAGGGATAAACCGGTGATGCAGCAACGAAGTTTAGGTGCGGGAAGGCCTGGCTAATTCTTATTAATCAGGAACCGGAATCGGCGCAGTAATAAATGCCTCGATTGTTTTATTATTTTCCGGGGGTTGTTGCTGATGCGGTTGCGGTCAACCAGTTCGGTCACCCTGCAAAATTTTTCATCGGTGATGGTACTGTGAAGAAGCTGATGAAGGGCTGTGGCTTCATCTTCATATGCCTGTTCTGTAATGAACCTGTTGTTGAATACGATCAGCAGGTTTTTGCCAAACACTTTCATGGCGTCCTGTTTTACCAGCCCCCGGTTCCTTTTTGTGCCGGGCAGCCGCAGTTTTTTCCGCCTTTTCCGCTGCCTGAATAGTAATTTTTATTACAGGAACTGAAGAAAAAAGCTGCCGCCAAAAGGATGAGCAGGGCTATTTTACTGAGCTGTTTCATACATTGGAAGTTCTAAATTAAAACTATTTTACAAACAAAATAGTATCCTGTTGAACCAAAAAGCCGGGAAATTAACATGAATCATCCTTTACCAGGGAAAAACAATGGAAAATCCCGCATACTGGTAGCTCCGCTCGACTGGGGCCTGGGCCATGCCACCCGCTGCATTCCTCTTATCAGCGAACTGCTGGCACAGGGCGCTGAAGTATGGCTGGCGGGTGAAGGGGCACAGGCGCAATTACTTACTCATGAGTTTCCTCATCTGCCTTTCCTGTCGCTCCGGGGCTACAGGATGCACTATGCCAAAACAGCAAAAGGCCTGCTCTGGAAAATGATAAGGCAGGGGCCCAAAATGCACCGCGCCATTCAAGATGAACAACAATGGCTGAAAAAGATGATTCAACAATATCAGTTTGATGCGGTGATCAGTGATAACCGTTACGGATTGCATCATGCGGATGTACCATGCATTTTCATCACACATCAGTTAGAAATAAAAAGTTCAGCCGGGAAATGGACAGAGAGGATACTGCAAAAAAGAAATTACAGGTATATCAACAAATTCACTGAGTGCTGGGTGCCCGACATTGAAGGAGAAGACAGCCTTGCAGGAGAGCTTGCGCATCCTTTGCTGAAGCCTGCTGTGCCGGTCAGGTATATTGGCCCATTAACCCGGTTTTCCAAAAAAGAAATGGCCGAAAAAAACAATCACCTGCTTATTATCCTCTCCGGTCCCGAGCCGCAGCGGAGCCTGCTGGAAGAAATCATGATCCGGGAGATCCCCCATTTTACCGGAACGGCAACTATTGTAAGAGGTTTGCCAGCCGCCAAAACATTGATTCCATCAACCAGTATGATAAAATTTTACAATCATCTTGGTAGTGGAGAACTGAACCGGGAAATGCAGGCAGCACAATTTATTATCAGCCGAAGCGGGTACAGTACCATTATGGATGCCATGACATTGCAAAAGAAATGTATTTTCATTCCCACCCCGGGGCAAACAGAACAGGAATACCTCGGTCAGTATCTTATGAAAAAAAAGATTGCGTATTGTATTTCGCAAAAAGAATTTTCTCTTACTGCTGCCTTGATTGCAGCACGGCAATTTCCGTATGCAATTTTTCCCATTAACAGTAAACAGCTCCTGTCAAATGCTGTAGCGGCATTCTTGTCTCAGTTTTCGGGAAGGGCTTTGGGATAATCAAAAAACCAAAACTCTTTTTTGGCTTCCCTGAAATTCTTCCATGATGTACAGTCTGCTTTTATGGCAAACACCCCGCAGGTGGGGATATTATCAATCCTTGTATCCGTAAGTTGGTTGGCGAAATCAGTAATGCCGTTGTTGTGCGAAAAAACAGCAATGCTCCCCAGGCTGTCATCTGCACCGGCTATCACTTCGTAAAAAACGGATGTGGCAGCGAGGTATAGGTCTTCCTTAAAGATGATGTCTTTCTTTTTAGCGCCGAGTTCTGCTGCAAATACCTTAGCCGTTCTGGCCGCTCTTTTGGCAGGGCTTGAAATAAAAGCGTCAATCCTGATTTTCTTATCGAGCAGCCGGTGGGCCATTACCGGCGCATCTCTTTTTCCCCTTGCACTTAGCGGACGGTCAATATCATCCAGACCGGGGTTGCCCCAGTCACTTTTGGCATGACGGACAAGAATTAATTGCTTCATGAGAGAGTTTACAATAAAGGTAGAAAAACTGAAGAAAAATTAGTTTCGTTTCAGTTCATCTTTTCGGATAAAATAAAAGGTAAATGTGTAAGAGATCGCCTTTTCTAAATTGAATTCTTCAGTTTTCACCGGATAATACCCGTTTCCAGGGCTCGCAGCAATTTGATAAGCACCTGCTTCTGTTAAAATATTGAAGTAATTTGAGATAGCTTTATCTCCATCCTCATCAATGACCCATGTACTGTCATAAATAAAATATTTTTTACCATTTATTTTGCCCACCCTTCAATTGCTTTGCGACCTTCTTTAGTCAGTTCATACATTTTAATGGAAATACCACAATTTTTAGATTTGTCTTCGGGTATTACCGGCATATAGGAATAAGAAATAACAAAAGTGCCCTTGTCCTTATTTGTCCATTTAGCTTTTGGAAGTTGACCGGAGCTATTAGTTGCAATAATTAAAAAAAACAAAAAGAGAATGTGTTTTAAAAATTTCAACATACAACTTCTGTATTTAATGGGAAAATGCGATAATTGAAGGCAAATAAATATCTATCGAGTAGTATTTTCTTTTTTTAAATTTCAACAGAATGGCCTTAAAAGGGGAAAAAGAAGGCCTATCGTTATAAAACCCATCCTTGTCAAAAGGTTGTATTCCGATAGAATGCCAGCCTTTTTTTAAATTTGTGCGAAGTTCTCCATTTTCATCGGGGCTAAATTTTTCGGAATCAATCCATATTGTTTTAATTGAGTTTGGCCCTCCCTTACCTAATTTTCCAAAATAATAGAAAACCCGAATTAACAATTGAGAAGAATCTTGATCTATTTTATTGTTTCCCTTTATCTCACGGGTAACGAAAGTGCCCTTGTTTTCGTTAATACTACGTGTAATATTAACAGGAGACTGAGAATATGAAATACTTATACTTGCAAAGAAAAAAAACAGAATTATAAGTTGACTTTTCATATGTAAACATTATGGGCATGTTTTCGTACCAATCCTTGTCAGAGAAACATAGTAAGGGACACCATCAATATAATAATTACCAGAAAACCCCGGGAGATTATTTAGTTCAATATTGTTTTTTACAAGAATTCTGGCCCTGTCTTCATTTGAAAGTAATGTCATCCAGTGAGAACTAAGATCATCATCCCGCAAGCCTCCCCAAGCCATATCACCACAGAATATTTCCAACTGGCCTGTTGGCAGGTTAATCCCAAGTTTGGGGCATAATGCTTTTAAGGTATTTTTAATATCATTATTAAAATATTCTGCCATAAAGTTATGCTGGTTATTACCACCCGGGTAATTTAATTGTATAAACCTTTTCAATTTTTTTGCAAACGGCAAAGCAAAAAGACTGTCTTTTTGCACCTGTGTTAACTGCAAATTATTACGGGTCCAGTTGAAAAGAAATGCATGAATGGCTTCATGCAAAATGGTTCGGGCAACACATATATTGGTTGCATTTCCCATCATTGAAAGATTCAACTCTGTTGTTGCGTAAGGGTTATAGAGGTCAAGCGAGGTAACAGCATTTACAGTATCAAATGGTGGCGGCAGGGCAGCAGCTTCCCTTATGTCCCAATTAAAAGCAGGAATTTGCAGAGACATATAATAAATCAAGCTTGCTATATTACCATTTCCAATATTTCTGATACTATCAATAACTTCGAGGGTACATGGCCGCACAGAAGGATCAATAATAATACTGTCATCCCAATCCTCCAACTGCTGGATAATACCGCCACTTCCCGGATCCGGTTCCCACCCCGGCAAGCAATTCTGATTAGCGGTAGCACCCCGAATTACGGTTGGGGTGCAATCAGGCGGAGCCTCGCTACCCGGTGTGCCACCGCCGCCCTGATTCCAGCCTCCATTACCGCCACCAAACGGATCGCCACCACCACCACCTTGCCCGCATCCAAACAAACAGACACAGTCTGCATAAATCAGATAACATTCCCCTGTCGGGCAGTATTCATAATCGCAACCACCATGGCTATTACACCAATCTAATGTTCCGCACCAGTAAAAATCAATACAATCCCATACCGAATTTGTCCTGTTGTTTCAACCTTCTCCCTCACTGGTTACTATTTTAGCTTTCCTACCACCGCTTGCCCAATTTGGGGATAAAGTGGATCCAAAAAGTGTACTGTCGGTAATGGTAAATAATGTATCTCCAAAAGTGGTGTACTGAAGCTGGATGAAAAAAGCTGACATTTCTTCGGCAGTACCGGATGTTAATACGCTGCCATGTGCCAGATTATAATACTGCCAGTCGCAAACCCATTTGGTAGCAGTGTCTCCATCATAAGTCCGTACAATCAGTGTTGCATCTACTACAGTTTCTGTCTCAAGAACAAAAGGTATATAAGTGTAGAGTACGGAGTCAGTAGTTCCCCTGCCAGTTAGAGCCGGCGCTTTTCTAAATTGTGCCTTATCACAATATGGATAACCTACTCTTTCAATCGTTAGTTCCACAAAAGGATTCTTGGCATTTTTTCGCTTTAAAAATGAGTTCAAAGCCATCACATGCGGGTCTTATGAACGATGGTTATTGAAAAATCTTTCTTTTGATATAGTTTTCAGCTTTTCTTTTTGCGGCTGGTAATCGAGTTTACGGCAAGCGGCTTAAATAACCAATGCGGCAAGAATCAATCCGAACAGTAATAAACGATTCATTTTCATAGATAGCTGTTTTAATTTATCTGATAAACCGATTTTGGAGATTAAAAGCTTAACGACCTGTACAGGACATAAGATAATGACATTTTTGTCATTAGTCAAAACATTTTTCACTTCAGTTTAGCCCTGTGAAAGGGGACAAGAAAAATATTTTTTTAATAAGAAGGATTTCGCTGGTTCTTAAACAATTAAGAGAAGAAAACAATCTTACCCAACAAGATGTGTATTATGATACTAAAATTCATATCGGTCGCATAGAAGCTTTTAGAGTAAACCTGACCGTAGGTACTCTTATTCAATTATGTAATTATTATGAAATTTCTCTGCTTGATATTTTCAAACGGGTAGGTAATAGTTAACTCATCTGTACGCTGTCGTCCTAATACCCTCTTACATTTTTCCCTTCCATATAATTTATAAAAGCCTTGTTCACCACTTTGTTTCCGCCGGGGGTGGGATAATTGCCGGTAAAGTACCAGTCGCCTAAATTATTTGGGCAGGATTTGTGCAGGTCTTCAATACTCTGGAAGATCACATCTACCGGGATGTCAAGGCCGGGCGGAGTAATCAGTTGGGCAATCTTAGCTGAAATTTCTTCTGTTGTAAACTGTTTGTACAACTGCTTCACCACATTCTCCGTATGCAACTGGTTGTTGCGGCCCAGGTTCCTGCATCGTTCATGCAGTTCCTTCAGGCAATTCTCCCTGCCTTTTTCTTTCATTAGCTCCACCGCTGCATTAAAGGCAATGAAGTCGCCCATCTTGCTCATGTCAATTCCATAGCAGTCCGGGTAACGGATCTGCGGCGAGGAAGAAACCACAACGATACGTTTCGGCTTCAGCCTTGCAAGCATCCGGATGATGCTCTCCTTCAGGGTGGTGCCCCTTACGATGGAGTCGTCAATCACTACCAGGGTGTCTTCGCCCGGGCGAACGGTTCCATAGGTAATATCATAGACGTGTTGTACCATTTCATTGCGGCTGGTGTCTTCGGTAATGAAGGTCCGCAACTTCACATCCTTGATGGCTATCTTTTCAATCCGGATGCGGCGCTGTACCATTTCGGTAAGCTTCTCTGCATCATACTCCCTGCCCCAGCTCAGTATCCGTTCAATTTTTACCTTGTTCAGGTAATCCTCCATTCCCTTCAGCATTCCGTAAAAAGCAGTTTCAGCTGTATTGGGGATAAAGGAAAAGATGGTGTTCTTTAAATCATGGTTGATGGCGTTGAGCACCTGTTCGCTGAGATTATAGCCCAGGGCCAGTCTTTCCCGGTAAATTTTTTCATCGCTTCCCCTCGAGAAATAAATACGTTCAAAGCTACAGGCTTTTCTTTCTTTGGGTTCCAGTATCTGAGCAATGTCAATCTCCCCTCTTTCATTTACGATCAGCGCCTGCCCGGGCATCAGTTCCTTTACTTCATTTTCCCCCACATTAAAGGTTGTGCGTATCGCCGCCCTTTCGGATGCAGCCACTACCACTTCTTCATTGACATAATAATAGGAAGGGCGGATGCCATGGGCATCCCTGAATACAAAGCCGATTCCGTTACCTGTTATACCTCCCACATGAAAACCGCCATCCAGCAGCGGCAGGGTTTTTTTCAATACTTTTTTAATATCCATGTGCTGGGGCGACGCTTCATCTTCTTTGCAGAGAAAAGTATGCATCAGTTCGATCATGGCGGCAAGGTCGCTGAAACGGACCGTATCATGGGGTTCTTTGCCAATCAATGCAAACAGCTCATCGGAATTGACGATGTTGAAATTACCAGCCAGCGCCAGGTTGCGGGCGGGAATGGTGTCCCGGTTGATAAAGGGATGGCAGTATTCCAGTTTGTTTATTCCCTGGGTACCATACCGGAGGTGCCCCAGTAATAATTCACCCAGAAAATTTACATGCCCCTTCATCAGTCCGGGATGGATTGTTATATCGGGGTGATATTTTTCCAGTTCCTCGATCTCTTTTCCTACCCGCTGAAATATATCGGCAATGGCCTGTGGCGCATTGCTGCGCATCCGGTTCATGAAAGGGTAGCCTGGCTCCACATTCAGCTTTACGGATGCCAGCCCGGCGCCGTCCTGTCCCCGGTTGTGCTGTTTTTCCATCAGCAGGTATAGCTTGTTGAGCCCCCACAGCACCGTGCCATACTGTTGCTGGTAATATGAGAAGGGTTTTCGTAAGCGGATGAATGCAAGGCCGCATTCATGTTTTATCGGGTCGCTCATGCAGGCCGTAAAGGTAGGCGATTAAATATTTTTCCGGTATAAATTTGATGCTGCGGCAACTCTTTTCATCGGTATGGTTACCATTAGGTGCAGCCGAGGCAATTTACCTTAGGTAGTTCTGTATTCTTTCCCAGAAAAAAGGGAATAAAATACAGTGCTCAGGTGAAACCATTTGCGGTGTTGTTTCAGTGCAGAAAATAATTCTCAGAACGATTTCTGTTCTCCGTCAAATTTTTGGAGAACAGGGCATTCGGCAGCGCTGGCGCCATCCACCATAATGTAATAGGAAGGGATTTTTTCCCGCAGCCATTTGTCCAGCACTTTGGCTTTTTTTTCTTCGAGTGCAAACTGTGATATTTTGCTGTAGTCGTCCTGCATGTTCATGCGGTGCGGTTCTGAGCGGGATTTGAGATAAACAATTCTTACTCCTTTTTTGCCTCCTTCGCCTTCAAAGGCTGTGGGTTGCGAGATATCACTCACTTTCATCTTACTGAGCATGACCACCATCTCCTTATCCAGCTGATCAATGGTTACATAAGTGGAACCGTCACGGTTGGTGATGCAGGGGCCGGCAAATTTTGCTGCTTCATCATCACTGTAACGGGATGCGGCAGCATTAAAAGATATAGTTTCGGCAATAACTTTTGAACGAACGGTATCTAATTTCACTTTTGCCTGTTTTATTTCTTCATCGGTTACAGGCGGTATGCGGAGGATATGCCTTACCACAGCATCATCTCCGTTTCTTTTAACCATCTGGATAAGATGATAGCCGAATTTTGATTTTACAGGCGCTGAAATTTCCCCTTCTTTAAGCCGGAAAGCTGTTGACAAAAAAACCGGGTCCCAGGATTTCTCACTCTTGTTTACCTCGTACTGGCCGCATCGGTCTTTGCTGCCCGGATCTTCCGATACTGCTTTTGCCAGTTGGCAAAAATCAGCGACTTTATTCTCCAATTGTTTTTTATAGTTATACATTTCCCCGACGACATACTGCTCAATATCTCGGGAAGCTTTGGGATAAACGATCACCTGGCATATCTCCAACTCCGATTCGTAATAAGGAAGGCTGTCCCTGGGAATTTTATCAAAGAATGCTTTTACTTCAGTGGGGGTGATGCGAACATTGTCCACAATTTTGCGTTGCATGGCAGCAGCCAGTTTCTGCTCTTTTACTGATTCCCTTGCATCATCTTTTATCTGGTAAATCGTTTTACCGGCCATTTCTTCCAGCGCTGCCTGGCTGCCAAGCTGGTTGATGTAATAACGGACTTTCTGATCCAGTTCAGCTTCCACTTCCTCATCGGTAACGGGAAGCGAATCTTTTTCGGCCTGCAGCATGAGTATCTTGGAAACAACGGCCTGTTCGGTAAGCAGGCAGATACCATTTTCAGGAACGGTGCCGCCCTGCCGCTGAATATCGAGCATGGAGTTCTGTATATCTGAATACAGGATGATGCGGTCGCCAACAATAGCAGTTATCTTATCTGCCACCACTTTTTGCGGCTGTGCCTGTGCCACAGCGGCCAGCGCCGGTAACAGAAAACATATTGCAGTAATTCTTTTTATCATAAGCATAGCTTCAAAAGTACTTTGCCCTGTAAAATCTAAGGGTTCGGGCAGGGGTATTTAACAAAAGTTTCTGGTTGCTGGTTAACTCGCCATAGTATTTTTTTTCTACTGATCCCGGACGGTAATGTTATTTTTTGCTATAGGACACCAGCGACCAGCACCCAGTAACCAGCTACAATGTTCTCTTCACTTCTTCTTCCTCATAAGCTTCCACCACATCCCCCACTTTATAATCACTGAAGTTTTTAATAGTCAATCCGCATTCCATACCCGCCTGTACATCTTTTGCATCGTCCTTGAAGCGTTTCAGGGATCCCAGTTCGGCAACATTGCCGGCGGAAGGATAGATAACAATACCATCCCGTATCAGGCGGATCTTTGAATCTCTTTTGATCCTGCCATCCATTACATAACAGCCGGCCACGGTGGCTTTATCGAATTTGAACACTTCCCGTATTTCCACATTGGCCACAATTTTTTCCTGTACTTTGGGTTCCAGCATTCCTTCCATGGCGCTCTTCACTTCTTCTATCGCATTATAGATGATGGAGTACATTTTGATCTCGATACCTGCATTTTCAGCCAGCCGGGATGCCTGCAGCGAGGGGCGGACATTGAAGGCAATAACGATGGCATCGGATGCTTCGGCAAGTACAATATCGCTTTCGTTGATCTGGCCAACGCCCTTGTGGATCACACTAACCAGAATTTCCTGTGTGGAAAGTTTTTGGAGCGAATCACTCAAAGCTTCCACAGACCCGTCCACATCTCCCTTGATGATCACTTTCAGTTCTTTGAAACTGCCCAGCGCCAGGCGGCGTCCGATCTCATCGAGTGTAATATGTTTTTTCGTTCTGATTCCCTGTTCTCTCAGTATCTGTGCCCGGCGGTATGCAATTTCTTTGGCCTCTGCCTCCTCTTCATACACTTTGAATTTTTCGCCGGCCTGCGGCGCTCCGTTCAAACCGAGCACAACAGCAGGTGCGGACGGCCCTGCCTTTTCTTCTTTCTTATTCCTTTCGTTAAACATGGCCTTTACCCGGCCAAAATACTGCCCGCTTACTATCAAATCGCCGGGGTTTAATGTTCCATTCTCAACGAGCAATGTCGCCACATATCCACGGCCCTTATCAAGCGATGCTTCTATGATTGTTCCGGTAGCCTCCCGGTCAGGATTGGCTTTCAGGTCCAGTATTTCCGCTTCGAGCAAAATTTTCTCCAGCAGCTTGTCAATGTTCAATCCTTTTTTGGCGGCAATTTCCTGGCTCTGGAATTTTCCGCCCCATTCTTCCACCAGGATGTTCATCTGTGAAAGCTGCTCGTATATTTTCTGGGGATTGGCCCCGTCCTTATCAATTTTATTAATGGCAAAGATCATCGGCACACCGGCTGCCTGTGCGTGGCTGATGGCCTCCCGGGTCTGCGGCATTACGGCGTCATCTGCGGCTATTACAATCACAGCAATATCGGTAACCTTGGCGCCCCTTGCCCTCATGGCTGTAAAGGCTTCATGACCGGGGGTATCCAGAAAAGTAATTTCTTTTCCGTTGGGCAGTTCCACCTGATAAGCCCCGATGTGCTGGGTAATGCCGCCGGCCTCGCCTGCCACCACATTGGCGCTGCGGATATAGTCAAGCAGTGATGTTTTACCATGATCCACATGGCCCATAATGGTAACGATAGGAGAACGGAACTTCAGGTCTTCATCATTATCTTTTTCTTCCTCTTCCTCTATTTCCATCTGCTTTTCCATATCAATGAACTCCACATCATAGCCAAATTCGCTGGCCACTAGTTCTATCACTTCCGCATCCAGCCGCTGGTTGATGGAGACCATGATGCCAAGGCTCATACATTTACTGATCACCTCGGCGAAGCTTACATCCATCAGGTTGGCGAGTTCGCTTACGCTGATGAACTCCGTTACCTGGAGTTTGTGGCCCTCTGCGGCTTCGCCCATGGCATCGGCGGCCTCCTGTCTTTTTTCACGCCGCAGTTTTGCCTTCAGGCTTTTTCCGCGGCCACCGGCGCCCGAAAGTTTGGCCTGGGTTTCCCTGATCTTTTCCTGTATCTCTTTTTCGTCAATGAGTCTTTCCTCTTTACGGCCACGGCCATCCCTGCGTCCGCCACCGGGGCGGCCCCGGTTATCTCTGCTGAAACCGCCTCCTGGTCTTTTATCCCCTTCCTTGTTGATAAAAATTTCCCGTTTTACATCTTTTTTCTCAATGGGAATGCGTTTTCTTTTTTTCTTCTCATCTTTTACCGGGCGGGTATCGTTGTCCACCGGCAGTTCAATCTTTCCAAGAATTTTCGGGCCGGTCAGTTTTTCAACTTCGATATTTTCAATGACGGTCTGCTGCTCTTCTGCTACGGGCTCTTCTTTTGCAGTTGTTTCTTTCTCAATTTTTGTTTCTTCTTTCTTTGTTTTCTTTGCTTTCCCTTTTGCCGGCTTTTCTTCTGCTGGTTTGGCTTCTTCTTTCTTTGCTTTGGCCCCTTTTTTGGGACGGGTAGAAGAATCTATAGCAGCGAGGTCTATCTTCTTCACCACTTTTGGCCCTTCTATTTCGGGAACTTCTGCTTTCACCACTTCACCTTTTACCTCCTCCGCTTTCTTTGCTTTGGCTGCGGGTTTCTCCCCGGCAGGTTTGCTTTCTTCTTTTTTGGCTTTGGCGGCAGGTTTCTCTTCTTTTTTAAACAGGATCTCTTCTTCCTCTTTTTTCTTTTTCACTTCTGCAGTGCTGCCTTTGGGCAGTTCGAGCTGATCGCTTTTTTGTTTTGCCGCTTTGTCGCCTGAAAACTCCAGTTGCAGAGCACGGTACATGTCCTCTGTCAGCTTGGAAGTGGGCTTTAGTTCATCTTTGGGAAAATTCTTACCTATCAGGAAGTCAATAAGGGTATCCTGACCAATGTTGAACTCTTTGGCCGCGGCTAATAATCTCGGAAGTTTTAATTCTGCCATTCAGATGTTTTAAGTCAAATAAGTCATATTAGTCAAATGGGTCAAATAAGTCATCCGGGTCAGTCTGCTATTTATTTGACTTTTTTGACCGGCATGACTTACTGACTACGCATTATTCTTTTTCAAATTCTTCTTTCAGCACTTTTCTTACTTCGGCGATGGTCTCTTTTTCCAGGTCGGTTCTTCTTTCCAGTTCCTCTGCGGTCAGGTCGAGCACACTGCGGGCGGTATCGCAACCTACCCTTTTCAGTTCATCAATAACCCAGGTATCTATTTCATCGCTGAACTCATCGAGGTCTATGTCAAATCCTTCCACCTCGCCTTCATTGTCGCGGTACACATCCAGTTCATAGCCGGTGAGTTCACAGGCCAGTTTAATGTTCACCCCGCGGCGGCCGATAGCCAGTGATACCTGGTCGGGTTTCAGGTAAACATTGGCATGTTTGTTCTCATTGTCCAGTTCCATACTGGTGATGCGGGCCGGTGTAAGCGAACGCTGGATCAGCAACTGTATATTGCTTGTCCAGTTGATGACATCAATATTTTCATTCTTCAGTTCTCTTACTATTCCATGAATCCGGCTTCCCTTCATCCCCACACAGGCGCCCACGGGGTCAATGCGGTCATCATAAGATTCGACCGCCACCTTGGCCCTTTCTCCCGGATCCCTTACGATCTTCTTGATGACGATCAGCCCGTCGAATATTTCCGGCACTTCTATCTCCAGCAGCTTGGCGAGGAAATCGGGTGAGGTGCGGGAAAGGATGATCACGGGGCTGTTGTTCTTCATATCCACTTTCTTCACCACGGCACGGATGCTTTCCCCTTTCTTGAAATAATCCTGCGGTATCTGTTCACTTTTGGGAAGTATCAGCTCATTGCCTTCTTCATCCAGCAGCAAAATTTCTTTTTTCCATACCTGGTACACTTCGGCGCTGATGATCTCGCCGGTACGGTCTCCATACTTTTTTGCCAGGGCATTTTTCTTCAGGTCGCTGATGCGGCTGGCCAGTGTTTGCTTGGCAGCGAGGATGGCCCGGCGGCCAAAGTCGTAGAGGTCAATTTCCTGGTATAGTTCTTCGCCCACTTCAAAGTCAGGTTCGATTTTCACTGCATCGGCATAGGCGATCTGCGCCAGCGGATCTTCCACCTCGCCGTCTTCTACAATCATCCGGCGGCGGATGATCTCCAGGTCGCCTTTTTCTGCGTTCACAATAACGTCAAAGTTTTCGTCGCTGCCGAATTTCTTGCGGAGCAATGTTTTGAATACGTCTTCCACCACTTTCATCATCGTGGGGCGGTCAATGTTTTCCGCTTCTTTAAAATCCCGGAAAGCCTCGATCAGGTTAATACTTGCCATAGCACATAGTTTGAAATCAAAGTCAGATGTCTGCGATCTGACGGTTAAAATTTTATCTGAATTTTCGTTGTTTTAAGCCTCATCCCCCTACCCCTTCTCCTCCAGAGGAGAAGGGGAGACAGACTCCGCTTATTTAAAATTTCACTTGTATTCTTGTCGTCTTTATTTCATCAAAAGGAATACTGTGATGCACTGTTTCCCCGTCCGAACGGTTCATCCCCGTCCGTACCGGCACGGGCGGGCGGGCGGGCATTTTTTTCCCTCTCCCTCTTAGTTCTTCCAGCACAATCGCCAGTTCCGTGGCGCTGATAAGTTTTCCTTCCTTCCTCATACCGTCCACCGTTATCACTTCTGCATAGCGGCCAATGTTTTTCAGGTACTGCCGGTGCAGCTTCAACGGCTCATCCAGCCCAGGCGAAGAAACTTCCAGTGAAAAGTCCCCGTTTGGAAACATCCCGGACTCTTGCATTTCTTTATACAGCTTCCGGTTATAATGCACCAGCTTTTCGATACTGACACCCTGGTCGCCGTCAATGAATACCTTGATATTATGGGTGGGCTTTATCCGCACTTCCACCAGAAACAGGTCCGGTTCCCCGCTTATCAACCCTTTGATCCTGTGTTCAACTGCCTGTATTTGAGCTGCTCCGTTCATGTTGTATAAATGAAGAAGGGAACGGCCTCGTTCCCTTCTTACTGCTATATCCGCTGCAAATGTAATGGAAAGGGGTCATATCAACCAAATAAGAATCATCCGAACACCCAGCCTTAATAATTCGGTAAAGCCTCCGCAAAAGCCGGTAACCTGCGACAGTCATAGCTTATCTTTGCCCTGTGAAATACGTTTTATACGCTATCATTATTTATATAGCTTTCCAGTTCATCTTTAGACTGGTATTCCACGTTTTCATTGCCAGCCGAAAGATCAAAAAGGGGTTTCGGGAAATGCACCGGCGTATGCAGGAACAGATGGATCAGTCTGATACTACAAGGGGCAGGCAGGATCGGCAAAGTCCGCCGGGATCCAGCCAGAAACATGAAGATGAGTATATTGATTTTGAGGAAGTGAAATAACTTCTGCCTGTCTGCAATATTTTTTTACTTTTGCGCCTCAGAGAATTTCAGCTTATCTCTTAATGAATAAGAATGAAAAACTCTGGACCCTTAGCTCAGACGGTTAGAGCACCTGACTCATAATCAGGGGGTCGTAGGTTCAAATCCTACAGGGTCCACAACTGAGTTTGTTTCAATAGAAGATGAAGCGGGGAGCGCCACGAACACAAAGAAAATACAAAGAATCCAGCATACTGATAATTAATAATACTCCCTTGTGTATCCTTTGTGTTACTCTTTGATTTTTAGACAACCTCATTTATACTTCAAAATCAACAGGTTCTTTAACCTTTTGTTAACCGGTACAAAAATACTTTTGCCTTTTACAAAGAACTTATGAAGAAGATTTTACCCCTGCTCCCTTTTGTGTTGATAACAACTGCCGCTTTTTCACAGGACAAACCATCGCCCGATAAAAAAAAGAAACCACCGGTAGATATAAGTAACCGGGCCAATGACCATTTCATGGTGCAGTTTGGCATTGCAGGATGGAGCGGCATCCCGGATACCATCAATCAACAGGGTTTTTCCAAAAGCTTTAATGTGTATTTTCTTTTTGATTTCCCTTTCAAGACCAATCCAAAACTGAGTTTTGCAGCAGGCCCCGGCTTGGCCAGCGACCATATCCTTTTTGGACAGACACATGTTGGCATTAAAGACCTTACCCCATCTCTTTATTTCACTAATGTGTCAGACACCAATCACTATAAAAAAACAAAACTGGCCACTGTTTATCTCGAAGCACCGGTTGAATTCCGTTTTTCAGCCGATCCGCTGCACGGAAAAGGGGTGAAAGCAGCTGTAGGGGTAAAAGTGGGGACCATGATCAATGCCCATACCCGCAACACCAAGTTCGAGGATAAGAACGGTGGCAATATCAGCGACCATACGCTGAAAGAATCCAGCACCAAATTCTTCAATAAAAACAGGCTGAGTGTAACCGGAAGAGTGGGGTACGGTAATTTCAGTCTGTTCGGCAGCTACCAGGTTACTGCGCTTTTTAAAGATGGATCCGGACCGGTGGTAAAACCTTTTTCAATAGGCCTTACCCTCAGCGGACTCTGATATTTCAACGCCCTGTTTCCTGTATGAATAATTAATTTTGTGCTCCCCATTGCAGCGGGGAGTTTTTATTTGCCCATGTTAGATAAGAAAAAGAAGATACAAAAAGAAGAACGGGCAGTTCTGGTTGGATTAGTACATAAAGACCAGACCGAACAGGAACTGCAGGAATACCTGGACGAACTGGCTTTTTTGGCTGAAACAGCCGGGGCTGTTACGGTAAAAAGGTTTACCCAGAAACTGCTGCATCCCGACAGCCGCCATTTTGTGGGTAAAGGAAAATTGGAAGAAATAAAACAGTATGTACAGGGCAAAGACATCCGCATTGTGATATTTGATGATGAACTGACCGGAGCGCAGATCTACAATATCGAGAAGGCGCTGGATGTAAAAACTATTGACCGAAGCGACCTGATACTCGACATTTTTGCCAGCCGCGCTAAAACAGCTCAGGCCAAAGCACAGGTGGAACTAGCGCAATATCAATACCTGTTACCAAGACTGCGGGGCATGTGGAAGCACCTGGAACGGCTGGGTGGCGGTATCGGCACCAGGGGCCCCGGTGAGAGTGAGATAGAAACTGACCGGCGTATTGTGAGAGATAAAATTTCATTGTTGAGAAAAAGACTGGCAGAAATTGACAGGCAGGCTTTCACCCAGCGGAAAGAAAGAGGCGAGTTCATCCGGGTGGCGCTGGTGGGTTATACCAATGTAGGCAAGAGTACCATGATGAATTTGCTCAGCAAAAGAACCGTGTTTGCAGAAAATAAATTATTTGCAACGCTTGACACCACCACCAGTAAAGTAGTTTTTGAGAACACTCCCTTTCTGCTGAGTGATACGGTTGGTTTTATCCGCAAACTGCCGCATCATCTTGTTGAAAGTTTCAAAAGCACATTAGATGAAGTGCGGGAAGCTGATATATTGCTGCATGTGGTGGATATTTCTCACCCGGCTTATGAGGAACAGATGGCTGTAGTGAACAAAACTTTGCAGGAACTGAATGTGCATGACAAACCACTGCTCACTGTCTTCAACAAAATGGACCTTTACGAATTGCTGACCTTTGACGAATGGCTGGAAGAAAGCGCCAAAAAAGAAATACTGGCCGACCTGTATAAGCGCTGGCAGCATGAGACCGGCGGCAATGCCGTGTTTGTTTCAGCCACCGAAAAAAGGAATATTGACCTGCTGCGCAACAACATCCTGCAAAAAGTGAGAGAGATGTACCGGGTCCGATATCCATACAAAACAGAATTCCTTTACTGATGCCCGAAAAAAAATATAGCTGGCACAAAATAGCCGACCACATCAACGAGCTGGACTTTTCAGATAATAATATTGCCGTGGCAGAACTGAAGGGAAAGAAAATCTGCATAGCGAAATTCAACAGCGCTGTTTTTGCTTTTGCATACAAATGCCCCCATGCCGGGGGCATACTGGCAGAGGGCTATATAGATGCCCTTGGCCATATAGTGTGCCCGAGGCACCGGTATAAATATGATATGAGCAATGGCCGCAACATAAGCGGCGAAGGCTATTACCTGAAACACTGGCCGGTGGAAATAAGAGATGAGAAGGTATATGTGGGGATGCCCGCCCGTGCCGGTACGGACAGGGAAGAAAGCGGGGGTGCCTGGGGCCTGTTTCGGTAAAAAATAGCGATGCAATATCTCATAAAAGAGCAAAATCCCTATTTTTGCTGCCCTTTATCCGCCAAAGCTCTGGCGAAGGCGGCCAAAAAGGGAAGGCATTCCTGCTTAGCTCAGTTGGTTAGAGCATCTGACTGTTAATCAGAGGGTCGCTGGTTCAAGTCCAGCAGCAGGAGCTAAGGGTTCTGGATTTTTCAGGACCTTTTTTTGTTCTGCTATACTGTGGGTTAGAGCATCGATACGTTCACTGTCGGGAGGGTCGCCCCGACGTTTACAGTCGGGGCAGCAGGAGCTAAGGGTTCTGGATTTTTCAGGACCTTTTTTTGTTCTGCTATACTGTGGGTTAGAGCATCGATACGTTCACTGTCGGGAGGGTCGCCCCGACGTTTACAGTCGGGGCAGCAGGAGC
>Ga0209398_1000606_pt1 | contig 21499 bp, 12 predicted proteins | sample AshMeaBigSpring_FD_184125 | JGI IMG/M metagenome (GOLD analysis project Ga0209398, IMG submission 184125) | Groundwater microbial communities from Big Spring, Nevada to study Microbial Dark Matter (Phase II) - Ash Meadows Big Spring (SPAdes)... | ecosystem: Environmental > Aquatic > Deep... | reverse complement strand
ATACATTTAAACATGGTAGAGTTTTTAAAACAACTTAATAAAGCGGTATAATATTTTTAATAAACGATTGAATTGCACTAATATGAAATATGTTTATTTCTTTCTAATATTACTATGCCTGCAAGCTAACGGACAGCGAAAATATTTGTCATTAGCTGGTAATTGGTCATTCAAAATAGACTCTTTGAATGAGGGTGAAAATGATAAATGGTATGCAAAGCCTAACAGCTTTTTTAAGCAGCAAATATTATTGCCTGGTACTATGGATGATGCTGGTTACGGTAATCCAGTAAATGTTGCACCTGTTTTAAAGAGAGAAGTATTATTACACTTATGGCGTAAAGTGACATATACTGGTGCCGCATGGTACACAAAAGAAGTTTTTATACCAGCTGAGTGGGCTAACAAGGCGATAGAATTTTCTTGCGAACGTGTAATATGGGATACAAAAGTATGGGTAGATGGAAAACCCTTAGTTGGTGAGGGGGAAAGTTTAGTGACACCTCATACTTTCAATGGTTCAATACTTTTATCGCCGGGTAAACATACGATTGTTCTACGTATTGATAATCGTAGAAAGTACGATATAAGTTTGGGGGATTATAATTTTGCACAAGCCTATACTGATGATTCACAGATTATTTGGAATGGTGTAATTGGGAAAATTGGCGTTACCGCAAAAGAAAAAGTTTATTCCGATAATGTTCAAGTATTTGCGGACATAGATAAAAAGACAGTTAAAGTTGTAAGCATTATTTATAACGAATTAAGTGAAAAATCAAAGACTCATTTACATTATTCTATTAGGCACAACAATATCATTAAGAGTAGTCTTGATACAAATGTTGTGCTAGAAACTGGTAAAAATGAAATTGTTACTAGTTTAAAAATGAATGGCAATATAAACTTGTGGGACGAGTTTAATCCAACTCTATATACCATCATCCAGACTATACAATCTAATAAAGCAACTGATACTTACAGTACAACTTTTGGCTTTAGGGAAATAAGTACTAAAGGTGTTCAATTATTTGTAAATAAGCGTCGTTTGTTTTTAAGAGGTACACTAGAGTGCAGTATTTTTCCAAAAGAGGGACATACACCTACCGATAAATTAGCTTGGAAAAGAGTTTTTGGCATAGCAAAATCCTATGGGCTTAATCATTTGCGTTTTCATAGTTGGTGCCCTCCAGAAGCTGCGTTTGCAGTTGCAGATGAATTAGGCTTTTACTTACAAATAGAATTACCTGTTTGGAGCTTAAAAATAGGTAAGGATGCGGCTGCTGATAGTTTCTTAAAGGCTGAAGCAGAACGAATGATAAAGTACTATGGCAATCATCCTTCTTTCTGTTTTTGGAGCATGGGGAATGAAATGCAAGGAAATATGCAATGGCTTTCTGATGAGGTTAATTACTTGAAAGCAAAAGACAAACGTAGATTATATACAACTACAACTTTTACATTTGAAGAAGGTTTTGGAAAAATGCCTGTCGCTGCAGATGATTATTTTGTAACACAATATACGCAAAAGGGGTGGGTACGTGGTCAAGGTGTTTTTGATGCAGAAGTACCCACATTTAATAAAGATTATACTGCCTCTACAGATGGCTTGAAAGTGCCATTAATTACACATGAAATTGGGCAATACGCTGTATATCCAAATATTGATGAAATAAATCAATATACAGGAGTGTTGCAACCACTAAACTTTATAGCGGTAAAAAACGATTTACAACACAAAAAGCTATTGCCACTTGCTTCTGCTTACACACAATCAAGTGGTAAGTTAGCAGCACTTTTATATAAAGAAGAGATTGAGAGGGCTTTAAAAACTAGTTCTTTTAGCGGGTTTCAGTTGCTAGACTTGCACGATTTTCCTGGGCAAGGAACAGCATTAGTTGGAATTTTGGACGCTTTTTGGAATAGCAAGGGACTAATTAGTGCTTCTGATTTTAGAAAATTTTGTTCACCTGTAGTGCCATTAATTAGATATTCTAAAGCTACTTACACCAATATTGAAACATTTAAAGCAACTGTAGAAATAGCCAATTTTAGTAACAGTGACTTAAAAAATGCAAAGCTTAAGTGGGCTATTACTACTGACAAGAATGTAGAAGTTGCTAGTGGTAAGTTCTCTGTTTCTTCTATAGCCGTAGGAAATGGGATAAACATTGGTAGCATAGAGGCTAGTTTGAGTAAAATTACTATTGCTCAAAAACTAAAGGTTTCTGTAAGTATCGTAAATACAAATTATACAAATGATTGGAACATTTGGGTATATCCTGTAAATAAAGTTACACCAAAAAATGAAGTTGTTTTCACAACTGATGTAGATAGTGCATTACTAGCATTAAAGGCTGGAAAAAAGGTTTTACTAAACCCAGCTAAGGAAAAAATAAATGGTCTTGAAGGCAAATTTGTACCTGTATTTTGGAGTCCTGTACATTTTCCAAATCAGCCTGGTACAATGGGTTTGCTAATTAATCCTTTACATCCTGTATTTAAAAATTTTCCAACAGATTCATTTTCGAATTGGCAATGGTGGGATCTCTGTAAGAATTCAACTACGCTAGTTTTAGACAGCACCACAATAGATACGTCTGCTATTGTGCTTCGAAATATTGACAATTTCTTTAAGAATAGAAATCTGGCAAGTATTATAGAGGCTAAAGTTGGAGATGGAAAATTATTATTCTGTACTATGGACATACATTCTAATCTTTCTCAAAGACCTGTAGCGAATCAGTTGAAAAATAGTTTTTTACACTACATGGAAAGTAATTCATTTAACCCGAAAACAATAATTGATAAACAAAATTTAAAGCAGATTATAAAACAATAAAAACAAAATAAACCAACGATTAAAAATGCCAAATATGAAAAAGAAAATTCTTGCCTTAGTAGCAGGGGGGCTTTTAGTAACTATGCTTTTTGTGCAGTGCAAAAAGTCAAGTGATAGTGTTTCTGTATTAAAGCCCCAAGCAGAAAGTATTACTTTCTCTGGTGTATCAGACTTTATTTTAGATAGCACTGGGAAAACAATCAGCATTCAAGCTCAAGTGGCTTCTAAAGAATCGCTTAAAACTATTGAGCTAGTTTATCAACCATGGAACATTGCTAAATCAATTCCTATTTCTGGCACTATTTATAGTTTTAGTGATGTTGTAAATATTCCTAAAACTGCACTATTACAAGTACATTCACTTGTATTAAAGGCAACTGATGTTAATGGCAACTCAAATTTTACCGAAATTAAAGTTGGCTTGCAAGATTTAAATTATTCTAAAATTTATCTTACAAATGTTTCTGATTCAACAGGGCTAATAGGTAACTTATACGGTGTTCCTTTATCGATGAATAAAACTGGCTCACATGCATATGAAGTTATTTACTATGTAAAAAAAGGTGGCGAAAAGATACGGTTCATACCCAACAGAAATAGACTTGCTCCAGTTGCTATTGGGGCTGACCCCACAAATCAAACTAAGTTAATTACAGATGCTTCTAAATCACTTCCTATTGCTATTAAAGATGCTGGGTATTATAAGATATCAGTAAATACTTTATTGCTAAATTATTCAATTGAACCTTACAAAGCAGTTGGTACACCACCACCAGCAGTTGCTTTTGTTGGCAGAGGTTTTTTTGATTATCCAAATATGAATTGGCAAAATACATTGCCTAATATAATATTAATGGACAGAGATTCTGCAAATCCATTTTACTTTACCAAAACACTTAGGATTGGTACACCTGCAGGTAATACCTACAACACTGCCCAGTTTATAATGACTACGAACAATGGTTGGACTGACTTTTGGCGATTTGATAATGGTTCATCACCAGAGTTTGCAGTATTCAATGGGGGTACTAATACTGAACTGCCGATTACCCCATCCCCCACAACTTACTTGTTTGTATTCGACGCTTTAACAAATCAAGTTCAAGCTATCAAAAAATAATCACCAAAAAATAATTCAATGAAATATATATCTTTCAAAATACTATTATTCTTTTCTTCTTTTACAGCTGTTGTAAGCTGTAAAAAAGATAATTCAACGCCTGTTTCTTCTATACCACCAATAGTTAAGTTAAGCAATGAAATTATTGTTACTTCATTGGGTGCTGATTTTTTTATGGAAGCAGATTTAGCAGATGATTTAGGTTTAAAATCTTTTACGCTTCGTTATGATGATTGGTTTTTGTATAATACTGTTTCTCTAGCCGATTCTGGTAATCCTAAAAAATACCATTTGAAATACAAGTTTAAAATGCCGGATACAGCTGCTAATAAAATTCACAGTATTACATTAACAGCAACTAGCATTGGAAATGCAACTCATTCAACTCAATTTAAGATATTACTCAACACAGACTTTCAGAATATGTACTTAGTTGAAAGTACCGACCCTGTAAAGCTAACAAGTGATTTGTTTGGTGTTCCATCGCTAATGACAAAAACATCTTCCTACAATTACGAGATGGTTTATTATTCAGCATCTGCAAATTCAAAGGTTTGGTTTATACCTAGTAAATCAACACTTAAGCCCTTTCTGTATGGTTTAGATCCAAGTAATATTAATAAATTGAGTGGTGATTTTTCAAAATCTTTGCCTATATCGTTGTCAAATGTTGGTTACTATAAAATCAAGTTGAATACATTAAACCTTACTTATTCGCTTGAAATGTTAACTACACCTAGTGCTACTGGAGCCTTTGCACAAGTTGCTTTGGTAGGTAGAGGGTTTTATGATTATCCAAATATGAACTGGCAAAACGCATTACCAGATATTATATTACTAGATAAAAGCCCTGCTAATCCATATTTATTTACAAAAACGGTAAGGTTAGGTGTTCCAGCAGGGAGTACTTATACAACAGCACAGTTTATTATTACTACCAATAATGGCTGGACTGACTTTTGGAGATTTAATACAGATAAAGATATTGACTTTACTGTTTTTAACGGTGGTACCAATGCCGAAATCCCTATTAGCACTACACCTGTTACCTATAAAGTAACATTTGATACCTACACCAATCGCTGCAAGTTTGAGCGTCAATAATTTAGAACATTCACAAAAATAGTTTATGCAATATTTAATAAAATTTAACAAGGTTTTGCTAATAGCATTTTGTTTGATCACAAACATTGTGTTTGCTCAATCCACAATTAAAGGCTTCATAAAATCTACCAACGGAGATCCAGTTGTGGGGGCATCTATTCTTCAAAAAGGGACAAAAAGTGGAACGTCCTCTGATAATGATGGAAATTTTATTTTAAAAAATGTTTTTAAAAATGCTATTCTCCAAATATCTTCTGTAGGGTTCAATACATTAGAAGTATCTGCTAGTCCAAATATGCAATTGGTGCTTACTCCTAAATTAGATCAATTACAGGATGTTGAAATAATAGTAGAAAAAGGTTATGGTAAAACTAAGAAAAATGCTGTTACAAGTGTTATTTCATCAGTGAAAGGTACAGATTTAGCTGGTATGCCATCTACTAATCTCGGTTCAGTTTTACAGGGTAGGGCTTCTGGTGTTCAAATTACAAATAGTGGTGGAGGAAATCCACCAACTCAAAAAATATTAATTAGAGGTTTCACTTCTTTGCAAAATAGTACAGATCCACTCATTATTATGGATGGTGTAAACTTGGGTAGATCTGGACTAAACTTTGTAAACTTAGCCGACATAGAAACAATAGATATTTTAAAAGATGCTTCAGGAGCTGCTATTTATGGTTCTGATGCATCTGGTGGTGTAATAATTATTACAACAAAAAAAGGAAAGAAAGGAAAAACACAAACCGATGCTGATGTTTCATATGGGTCGGCTTATTATCAAAAGCCTAATTTAGCAGGTGCTGATGAATATACCGAAATACAACGAAGACGTAATCCAGCTTATGTTGCCCCTCCAAATGCCGCAAATACAGATTGGTGGGATGCAACTATGAAATCAGCAAACCAAATTAATGCTAACTTGAGTTTTAATTCAGGCGGAGAAAAAGTAAATTCATTTGCAAGTTTAGGATATACAAGATCTGATGGGAATTTTACCGTAGGAAATCCATATTGGCAGAAAATATTAGCAAGGTTAAATTTAGATTTTACTCCAAACGAAGCATTAAAAATGGGGTTCACTCTAAATCCAAGATTCGAAAATTGGGTTAATCCTGGTGGCATGGGCGATTTGATGCCTGTTGTAAGAACTGAACCCACCTTGCCAATTTATACACTAAGACCAACCTTTAACAAGTACAGTCAGTTTAGTCAAACTGGTATTGATAGAAATGTTAATCCAATTGCTGCATTATCTAGAGGTATTTTTAATAAAAATTATGCAGTTGGTATTATTGGATCCGCATATATGGATATTAGTCCAATTAGGAATTTCCATTTACGTAGTCAAATGAATATTAATTCTACCCAAACCTACAGTGCTGGCTATACTCCAAGATTTTTTAATGGTAATTTAGATAGAAACTATGATCCGAATGATCCAGCAACGTTAAACTTATCAGACAATGCATATAATAGTTCTGCAAGTGCTTTTAATTGGATATGGGTTCAAACTGCTAATTATACTGCAAATCTTAGAAATCAACACATGTTTAATTTTCTAGTGGGCTATGAAGCAAGAAAAGAATTTGGTTTAGGAAACTCTGCCGCAAGATACAGAAGCCAAGATCCAGATAATCCAGATTATTACTATTTAAATTATATGCAAGGTAATTATATTAGTACAGGTGGATATGAATATCAAGATACATGGGGAGCAATTTTTGGTAGAATAAATTATAATTATAAAGGAAAGTATTTTGCTGAAATTAATGCAAGGAGAGATGCCTCTTCAAGATTTTATAGTGAAAATAGATACGCATTGTTTCCATCTGGATCGCTGGGATGGATTGTTACAAATGAAAGTTTTATAAAGCCTTTCAAGCAATTAAACTATTTAAAATTAAGAGCTAGTTATGGTCAAATTGGAAATAGTTCTTTAAATGACCCTGCCTCATTTCTTAGCTTTTTAAGTCCTTCTTACGGTAGTGTTAATGTTGCAACATTTGGTGATCCAAGAGTTGGTTACCCAATATTAACTGTAGCTAGACCAGCAAATCCTAAATTAAAATGGGAAAGGAATATAGATCAAAATATTGGTTTTGATTCCTATTGGTTTGAAAGTAGACTTTACGTAAATTTCGAATTGTATAAAAGAACTGCAAAAGATTTGTTATTTACAGATTTTATTGGAAGACCGGAGTTGGGTATACCTGGTGGGCAAAGATTGAATCTAGGTCAAATTTCAAACAAAGGATGGGAAGCTACAATTGGGTTTAAAAATAAACCGAAAAGTAAATTAAAGTATGATATTTCCGCAAATTTTTCTAGAAACACACCTTATTTAGATAGTTACGGTTTAACTGGAGATCCTGTACTTGGTGAGGCACAAGGTTTTTATAGAATTTCAGAAGAATTGCAAGGACCATATACTAGATCAGAACTTGGGCATGAGATAGGAAAGTACTGGGGTTTTCAAAAATTAGGAATTTTTCAAAATCAGTTTGAAATCAATGCACACACGGATAAGCAAGGCAATCTGATACAACCCAATGCAAGACCAGGTGATTTTAAATTTCAAGACACAAACGGTGACGGTGTTATTAACGATAGAGATAGAGTTTACATGGGTAGCAGAAATCCTAAATTAGAAGTTGGTTTAAATATTAGGCTTGAATACAAAGGATTTGATTTCAGTATTTCAGGTTATGGGCGTTTCGGTCATCAAGTATTGTGGTTCTCTAAGAAATTCTTAGCTCAAGGTGCTTTAGGTGCAAATGTATTAGCTGGTTCTGCAGGTAAAGCTTGGAATGGAGAAGGATCTACAAACTCATATCCTCGATTTGTACAAGATGGTGCTACTCCAGATTTGTTAAGATTTAGTTCTTGGTTTTTAGAAAATGGTGATTATTTTAGGTTAAATAATCTGCAAATTGGGTATTCAATACCTAATAATCTAGTAAAGTTTATTCAAAGAGCAAGAGTGTATGTAAATGCTCAGAATTTAATAACATTCACTAGATATCCTGGTCTTAATCCAGAAATCTACAATTCAGATTTACCAATTAATGCAAACGGTGTTGATTTGTCACAATTTCCCGTAAAAAAGACAATTATTGTAGGAGTTGCAATTGGATTATAAATTTTATAAAAAAACGTTATGAAAATAATATCTTTAAAATATACATCAGTTATTGGACTTTTCTTATTTACTCTAATCGCTACATCTTGTAAAAAAGAGTTTTTCGATAAAAAACTATATGGTATTCAAGATCAAGTACAAACAGTTAAAGACGAAGCTTCTGCTACAGCACTTATCAATGGTTGCTATGCTTTGGTAGACGGTTCAGATTGGTACTCTGGTCCATTCCAAAGGTTAATGTTAGAATGTTCTACGGATGATGGATGGGGAGGAAACGATTATCAAGACCGTCCAACTGAAATGGGTTCAATGGCTTTTACAAATGCATTGAATCCAGATAACTCCTACAGTCGTTATTTCTTCGATATCCTTTATCAAGGAGTTAGAAATTGTAATAATACAATCTCTGTAATTCCCAACGTTCCAATTTCCGATGCACTTAAAACGAGAATTATAGGTGAGGCTAAATTTTTGAGAGCTTATTATTATTTCGAAATTGTAAAAACTTATGGCGATTGCGTTTTGTTTACTGATTTGCCAACAAGTGATCAATTAATTCCAAAATCTTCAAGTGCAGATGTATATGCACAAATAGTAAAAGATCTAAAAGATGCAGCAGCAGCATTACCTGAAAAAGATGCTTATACAGTAAGTAACAAAGGAAGAGCCACTAAAGGAGCAGCTTTAGGATTACTAGCAAGAGCATATCTTTTCATGGAAGATTATACCAATGCAGAAGCAACAGCTAATCAAGTTATACAATCAGGAAAATATCAATTGCTACCTAACTTCGGAGACTTATGGAGTACTTCAAACACATGGTCAAATGAGTCTTTGTTTGAAATTGGATATTTACCAGATACAAGATTTTCAACTGGTACAAGAGCTACTACAATTTCATGGGCTACAAGTGATGGTGGTTGGGGCTGGTTTGGATTAACTAGTAATTTAGAAAATGCTTTTCGTAGTGAAGGAGATAGTATTAGAAGAGTGTTTACTATTGTAAAAGATGGTGAAAGAATAGCAGGTGAAAATCGAGTACATCCTCCTTATAACAACCAACATACTTCTGGAAGACGTTCCAGAAAATTATATGTACCTCTTGCTGAAAGAGGAGGGCTTTATGGTAATCAGCCATACAATCAAATAATTATGCGTTATGCAGAAGTATTGCTTATTTATGCTGAAGCTGCCGCCTTCAATGGTAAAAATACCGAAGCCTTAAATGCCTTAAATACAGTACGTCGACGTGTAAATTTACCTGGAAAAGTATCACTTTCAGGTAATGCATTAAGAGAAGCAATTTGGAACGAAAGACGTTTAGAATTCGCAGGCGAAAGAACCTATCGCTGGGATGATATTAGAAGAATAAAAGTGAATGGTAGAAAATTAATCAGTACTCTGATGGGACCTTCAGGATCATTTGTGCTCTATAATACTACTCAAAATAACGATCCAATAGAAAAGCTTCCACACAGAGAAAGTCTTTCTAAAGGAATTGAGTTTAGAGAAGGTAAACATGAACTTTGGCCAATACCAAGAATTGTAATTCAAGCTAGTAATGGAGTTGTTACTCAAAATACAGGGTATTAGTGTAGTTTTTTGTTTCATGTTTGGAAGTAGTACTTCCCCCTAGTAAATATGCATTTTTGGGGTTACGATTGATAGTGCTAATCTTCTATATAGGATATTAGCAAAAAGATGTCTATTTCATGGGTATTTGCCATAAGTATAAATCTTTATAATCTAGATTCTAGTATTTCTTAACATGGTCATGAAGAAATATTTATTCTTTAAAGTTAGTTTTTGAATTATTAAATAAAATAGCATTGGTAAAAAATACAATAGATGAATATGATACATCAATTTATGTCACAATCAATAGAGTTGTTGCTACACTAATATTTTAAAAGTCTTACAATATATTAGTTGAAAGGGTTATGCCAAATGGAATAATAATGTATTAAAGCTGATAGCAAATTATAAATAGTTTAAAAAAAATAAGTTTATGAAAATTCTAATCATTTCTATTGCCTCCATTTTTCTATCTGCATGTAATAAAAAAGAAGCACCTAAGCCTCCTGCTGCAGATCCTTGTTTTTATAATGGTGTAGATACCTGTGCTCTAAATGCAGCATTAAAATTAAATATTAGATTAAACGAAGAGCGTCAGGTAATACATAGCTTTGGCAGTTCAGATGCTTGGACTACTAAATTTATTGGTAATTGGAGTGATGTATCGAAAAGAAACAGAATTGCTGATTATCTTTTTAGTTTAGATACCTTAACAAATGGTTCTCCAATCGGAATTGGCTTGTCTCAATGGCGTTTTTATATAGGTGCAGGTAGTTTAGAACAAGGTGCAGCAAGTGGAATTCCTGATGAATGGCGTAGAGAAGAATGTTTCCTAAATCCGAATGGCACGTATGATTGGTCTAAACAGTCAGGTGCACAATGGTTTTTAAATGCAGCAAAAGCAAGAAATGTTAGATATTTTACGGGTTTTTCTTGTTCCCCACCTGTTCAAATGACAAAAGATGGCAGAGCACATGGTGCTGGTGGAACTACTTTGAACATTGCTACAGGAAAATTACCAGACTTTGCCACATTCTTAAGAACAGTATCAGCTCGATTTAATTTTGATTATATCAGCCCATTTAACGAGCCACAATGGAATTGGGGAGCAAGTCCTTCACAAGAAGGGACAGCAGCAACCAATACTGAAATAGCTGCTTTAACACGCTTGCTTGGTACACAACTACAAACGAATGCTGTAAATACTAAAATTGTAATTGGTGAAGCTGCTCAGCTAAATCATATGACAGAACCATATGGTACAGATAGAGGAGATCAGGTTTACAACTGGTTTAGCAGTGCATCGCCAAACTTTGTTGGTAATGTACCTAATATGGAAAAAGTGATAACTGGACACAGTTATTTCACCACTTGCCCAGACAATAATCTTATAAATGTAAGAACTGCCCTACATAATAAAAGAAATAGTATTGATGCATCTTTAGGTATTTGGCAAACAGAGTTTGGAATACTTATGGATATATGTGGTAAATATAATGGATACCCCAAAAATACAGGGATTGACTATGGACTATATGTTGAAAAAGTAATTCACCATGATTTAACTTTTGCCAATGTTAGCTCATGGTCTTGGTGGCTTTCTGTTAGCCCATACGATTATAGTGATGCATTAGTATATGTAACTGATCCTACTGGTAATATAAATATTACAAATTCCAAAAATGATGGAATTGTCTCAGATTCAAAACAGTTATGGTGTATGGGTAATTTCTCTAGATTTGTGAGGCCAGGTATGAAACGTGTTAATGCTAGTATTTCAGGTATTGACGATTTAAATGCTGCTAATTCGTTCATGGTTTCAGCATATAAAGATGAGGCTACAAAAAAAATAGTTTTTGTAATTATCAATATGAATAGCAACAGTAAAAAGTTTACAATTGATGGTTTAGGTACATCAATAAATCTGGTAGGCAACAGATTAGACACATACACTACTACGGGCTCTAAAAACCTCGCAAAATCATCAGTTTCTGCTAATAATATAACCATCGAAGGAAAATCAGTTACTACCCTTATTGGTACTTACAATTAAAATTTTTATATAGCAACAAAGCAAGTTGAGTTCTTCGAGAGGGACAGGGGGTAATTTCTATTACCCCTATTTTACCTTGAAATTAAAAAAAAATGAATTAAAAATTAAATATAACTGTTTGTATTGTCTTTCACTTATTTTGTATTTAAGTACAGACAAAACAATTTTATTTAAAAAATTAAAATGCTTTTGCAATGAAAACTATTCTTTTAGTTCTCTTTTCAACTACTCTTATTTCAAATAAGCTTCATAAGGAAAATAAATTTGGGCAACCTCAAGATTATTTGCAAAACTGTAAAATAGAGCTGACAAAAGAGTGGCCTAAAAATAGAACTATTAATTTAGTTTTTCATGGACATTCGGTTCCAACGGGATATTTTAAAACACCTGTAGTTAACACTTTTGGTTCGTATCCTTTCCAATTATTGAAACATTTAAAAGAGCTTTACCCATATGCTGTAATTAATGTAATAACTACTTCAATTGGTGGTGAAAATTCAGTGAGTGGCGAAAAGCGATTTGAATCTGACGTGCTGATTCATAAACCCGATGTTCTCTTTATTGATTATGCATTAAATGACAGGATGATCGGGCTTGAAAAATCGGAAAATGCATGGCGTAAGATGATTGAAAAAGCAAAAAAAAAGAACATAAAAGTTATTCTGTTAACGCCTTCACCAGACCAAAGTGTAAACATACTTGATTCAACCAGTGACTTAGAAAAGCATTCCTTGCAGATAAAAATGTTGGCAAAAAAATATGGTGTAGGGCTTGTAGATAGTTATGAAAGCTTTAAACAAAAAGTAATTTCGGGCGATAATCTTTCGAACTATATGTCTCAAGTAAATCATCCAAACGAGAAGGGGAATCTATTAATTGCAAACGATATTATGAAATTCTTCAAATAGTTATTTAATTGTAGTTTTTCATAAATCTTGCACTCTGTTACGTATCAATACGTTTAGTCCTAGTCGTTTTAAGCGTTGGCTACATAATTAGTTTTTTGTTCAAATAGTATCAATGCATTGTTACACCAAAATACTACTAAAGCAATTACTATTTTGTATCAAACTTTTGCAATTATCAGTGTTTTGTTATTCGAGGCCTAAATGAGATAGATGCTACTGGTATAGGGTGTTCTTTTTTACAAATGATAGCAGACAATTATTTTAACCATATTTTTTCAAAATTACTTACGTGACTAAACAATATATAGAAGATACATTTTCGAAGCACTTCCCAGGAAAGCCCATTACTGTTACTTCGCCTGGTAGAATAAATATTATTGGAGAGCATACAGACTATAATGATGGCTATGTACTACCTGCGGCTATAGACAAGGGTGTAAGCGTAGCTACTGGTAAAAGAAATGACAATTTAGTAAAGCTATTTTCTACCCAGTATAGTGAAGAGTATGAACTTTCTATTGATGCTATTGCTAAGTCTAAAAAGAGTTGGGTTAATTATGTTATAGGCGTTGTGGATCAACTTTTAAAAAGGGGCGACCTAATCACAGGATTTAATATGGTGATACATGGCAATGTACCAGTTGGTGCAGGTTTGTCTTCTTCTGCTGCCCTTGAATGTGCTGTGGCATTTGCTTTAAACGAGCTTTTTGATTTAAAGCTAGATAAGCTTGAGATGATATTACTTACGCAAAGGGCTGAACACGAATTTGCAGGTGTTATGTGTGGTGTTATGGATATGTTTGCCAGCGTTTATGGAAAATTAGAACATGCAATAAAACTTGATTGTAGAACACTAGAATTTGAGTACGTACCAATAAAAATACCCGGATATAAATTACTACTTCTAAATTCTAATGTTAAGCATAATCTAGCATCTTCTGAATATAATGACCGTAGAGAGCAGTGTGAAAATGGGGTGAACTTGATTAAAAAACATATACCAAGTGTAAAAACATTAAGAGATGTAACCGAAGACATGCTGGAGAAATATGTTTTGCCAATAGATAAGCTGATTTATAAAAAATGTAATTACGTAGTACAAGAAAATATTCGTTTAATAGGAGCTTGTGAAAATCTAAAAAAAGGTGATTTATTTGGGTTAGGAAGCAAAATGTTTGAAACCCATGCAGGACTTAGTCAAGATTATGCCGTCAGCTGCAAAGAACTAGACTTATTGGTAGATATAGTTCGAAATGATGAGGCTGTGCTAGGAGCTAGAATGATGGGCGGAGGTTTTGGGGGCTGTACTTTAAATCTTGTTAAAGAAGATGAAATTGAGCGTTTAGTAAATGTTGTTGGCGAACAATACTTTATACAAACAAAATTAGAGTGTAGTCATTATGTGGTATCTGTGGCAAATGGTACACATTTAGTTAGTTAAAATGAGTTTTTAAATAAATTTAGAATAATGAGTGTATTTGATTTAACCGAGCATCCACATAGACGATTTAATGTTTTAACAGGAGAATGGATATTAGTATCGCCACATAGGGCTAAGCGACCATGGCAGGGCAAGGTAGAAACTTTACCAATAGATAGCCGACCAGAATATGACTCTGAGTGTTATTTATGTCCTGGAAATAAAAGAGCAGATGGTACTATTAATCCTCAATTTAAAGGAACTAATACATTTACTAACGATTTTTCCGCCTTAGTAAAAGATGTACCTGATGGCACTTATACTGTTGGTAGATTGTTGAAAGCAAGCAGTGAATCGGGAGTTTGTAGAGTAATTACATTTAGTCATCGTCATGATGTTACATTGCCATTATTAGAAGTTGATGAAATAAAGGCATTGGTTGATGTATGGTGTAATGAATTTAGCTTACTATCACAGAATCCTGAAATTAAAAGTATTCAAATTTTTGAAAATAAGGGCGAAATAATGGGGTGTAGTAATCCACATCCTCATGGGCAAATTTGGGCACAGAAATCATTGCCGCAAGAAATAATAAAAGAGACTACTCAACAAAAATTGCACTACGATAAATTTGGTAAAAGTTTGCTTGCTGATTATTTGGAAGATGAACTTGAATTGGAAGAAAGACTAGTATTGTCGAATAATCATTTTATAGTATTAGTGCCATTTTGGGCAATTTGGCCATATGAAACAATTATTATTAGTAGGCGACATGTGCAGCAAATAACGCAGTTTAATGAAGCCGAGAAAGCATCCTTAGCTGAAATTTTAAAGAAGCTTACAACAAAGTATGATAACTTATTTGAAACATCTTTCCCTTATTCGGCAGGCATTCATCAAGCCCCAGTAAATGATGGTAATCATCCTGAATGGCATTGGCACATGCATTTTTATCCACCATTACTAAGAAGTGCGGTCGTTAAAAAATTTATGGTAGGGTATGAAATGTTAGCCAATGCACAACGAGATGTAACACCAGAATGGGCAGCTGAGAAATTAAGGCATTTGTCAGATGTTCATTACTAGATGATTGATTATTATTAATTTTTAAATTAAATATAACTATTATTTTTTGTTTCCCTTACCTATAAATGTAAATTAATTTGGCTTGAAATTCAAGTTATAAAATTTTTTAAAATTTTCCATCATCAAAACTTAAGTATGGTTTTCATCAAATCAATGTATTGGCTTGTCTTAATTGTTTTAGCTAATTTACTCTCTTTCAATACTAATGCACAGAAGCATAGTTTTACTTTGGGCGATACTTGCTTTCTGTTGGATGGAAAGCCTTTTCAAATAATTTCTGGTGAAATACATTACCCTCGTGTACCCAAAGAAGCTTGGCGTAGCAGAATGAAAATGGCGAAAGCCATGGGTTTAAACACCATTGGTACTTACATTTTTTGGAACCTTCATGAACCACAAAAAGATGTATTTGATTTTAAAGGTTCTAACAACATAGCAGAGTTTGTAAAAATTGCCCAAGAAGAAGGTTTGTGGGTTATCTTACGTCCAAGTCCTTATGTGTGTGCAGAATGGGAATTTGGTGGTTATCCATACTGGTTGCAAAATGAAAAGGGTTTACAAGTACGTAGTATGGAAAAGCAGTACATTCAAGAGTATCGTAAGTATATCAATGAAATTGGCAAACAACTAGCACCTTTTCAAGTGCACCGAGGTGGCAATATTTTAATGGTGCAAATTGAAAATGAATATGGCTCATACGACAGTAGTAAAGCTTATTTAGAACTTAACAGGAAAATGTTTGTAGATGCAGGTTTTGATGGGTTGCTATACACTTGCGACCCAGCACCAGATTTAGTTAAAGGTCATTTGCCGGGCTTGCTACCAGCAGTAAATGGGATTGATAATCCCATGCAAGTGAAAAAATTAATTAACAATAATCATGGTGGTAAAGGCCCTTATTTTATAGCTGAATGGTATCCAGCTTGGTTCGATTGGTGGGGCACTGCACATCATACTGTACCTGCTGAAAAATATACACCTGCATTAGATGCTGTTTTAAAAGCTGGCATATCCATCAACATGTACATGTTTCATGGAGGTACAACAAGAGATTTTATGAATGGTGCTAACTACAAAGGCAATACACCTTACGAACCGCAAATTAGCAGTTACGATTACGACGCACCGTTAGATGAAGCTGGCAATGCAACACATAAATTTCTTGAATTTAGAAAAGTAATTGAAAAGCATTTACCAGCAGGTGTAACATTGCCGCCTGTGCCTTCTGCAAAACCAGCCATTGCCATTCCTGAAATTACATTTACACAAACTACCAGTATTTTCAATACTTTGCCTAAACCTGTAATCAGCGAAAGACCTTTAACTTTTGAAGATTTGAACCAAGCATATGGTTATGTTTTGTATAGAACAACGCTAAATAATGAAAAATCAGGTTTATTGAAAATTAAAAACCTTAGAGACTATGGTTTAATATTTTTAAATGGTAAACGTATTGGTATTTTAGATAGAAGATTGGCTCAGGATAGCATTAACATTGAAGTGTCAAAAGGAAAAATTACTTTGGATATTTTGGTTGAAAATATGGGGCGAATCAATTTTGGACCTTACTTATTGCAAAACAAAAAAGGTATTACCGAATCTGTTCATTTGAGCGGTAAAGTCTTGAAAGTATGGCAAATGTTTTCTTTACCGTTTAATACTTTAAATAACATTGTTTTTTCGGGTAAAAAAGTAGTAGAAAATCAACCTGCTATTAAAAAAGGAACTTTCAATATTAACACAGTTGGCGATACTTATTTAGACTTATCTAAATGGGGTAAAGGTGTGGTTTGGATTAACGGCCACAACCTTGGTAAATATTGGAATATTGGGCCACAACAAACTGTTTACGTTCCTGTTGAATGGCTTAAAAAAGGGACTAACGAAATCGTAATTCTTGAATTACTAAAATCAGAAGAAAAAACTATAAACACAATTAAAAAACCTGTACTTAGTACGTTACAATCAGCCAATTAGTACATACAATTGAATTTTAAAAAAAGCTCAGTGTATTGATTTTAGATGGAAAATAAGATTAGACCTTTTTCATTATCTAATTTTTCATTTCAAGATTATACATAACTGCTGTTAGGTTCAAATGGAAGAAAATCTCATTCTTCTGTTTCTTCTCCACAACGTTTTATTAGCCCAATCAAGAATGTTAGTAAGGGACGCCGAGGCCAATGAAACTCAATTTTTTTTCATTAACTTAACCTTATGAGTGTTCGAAAGACAATCACTGAACAATATGGGATTATAATCCTTCACAATATTCTCAGTATAGCTTAATACCTTGGAAATTTGGGATTTTAAAGGGCAACTAACAGTAAAATAAAAGCCAGTATCCCTAGTTTTTTCTCAACTAATCAAAAGTTTAATACAAAAATTATTTTTAAACTTGTTGTAATGAAATTCTTATGAATAATCTGGGCACTTATAGAGAACTTATAAGATTATTAAGTCTTACTAAGGCTATCGATAATTGCTGTTGCCTAGCTATTTACTTTTTATGTAAATATTCATTGTCAACTTAAAGTTTTCCTTTTCCGCAGCGTCTCCTTAACCAATTAGCCAAGAACAAAGCAGAGAGGGAAAATATTCTATCAAGGGTTGCATGATTAAAGCTTGCGTGTATAACCGAAGCAAATCGAATATTAAAAAATTAATAGCATTTGGAGAACTGCATATGCAAAAGCATATTGAAATAGATTACTTCGCTGTTTCATTACCAGATTTGTTGGTTTTTGATCAGGATTTAAATATTAAAAATGCGATTCATTGTAATTATCAAATAGGATTGGGATTATTGGGATTGGGTAGGAATCAAGAAGCCGCCAAATATTTTGATACTGTCTTACAGACTAATATTAACCACCAGGGTGCAGCTATACATTTAAACATGGTGGATTTTTTAAATCGATATGTTTGATAAAATTATATTTATAAATATATATATATATAAATAATATAAAATCTATTTTCTGAAATCTCTAAATTCTCATATTTACTCATCTAGCTCAGTTTAAATTAATGATGCTTTTCTATTAAATGTATTGAACTATATTTTTTCTATATTTGATTGTATTGAAAATGAAACTCATGCTTTTTAGAAACAAATCAATTTGCATTTTATTGTTTGTATGTTTTGCTTCTACAGCAATATCTAGGGCACAAAGTCATAAATCCTTATATAAATCAGCAATTGAAAACGAAAAACAAAAACAGCTGCCAGCTGCTATTGACGATTTGCTAAAAGCAATTGAGTTGAAGCCCGACTATTTAAAAGCATACGATAAACTAATTAAAATTTATGTAGAAACTAAAGCTTACGAAAAAGCTTTGAGTATTGCTAATAAAGCATTAGCAATAAAATCTTCCACTGATTTTTATTTCTCAAGGGCTTATATAAATAATGAGTTAAAAAACTACCAAGCATCTATCGATGATTATTCAACTGTGTTAGAAAGTAGGCCTAAATATGCTTGTGCATTTAACAACAGGGCACTCGTTTATCAACGTTTAAAAATGTATGATGCAGCAATGGCAGATTTTAAAAAAGTACTCGCTATTGATGATAACTTTCACTCTTTTGTAAACACAGGTTTGGCTTTGCTGTATGAACAATTGGGTGATTATCAAAACGCCGTAATGCATTACAATGAAGCAATTCTACAAGATCCAAACGATGTAAAATTGTATGGACATGCAAAAAACATCATGAGTTTTTCTGCAAAATGGAAACAAATTCCTGCATTAAAACAACAAGATAATTGGGCAAATACCTACTATGATGCATATACAGAAAAAGGAGAATTTTTGATGCGTTTGGGTAAATATCAAGAGGCTATTAACTGTTTTCAACAATCTTTATCTGTAAATCTAAATAACCAGTTTGCTTTAGCTAATTGGGGTTTGTGTTTATGGTTTTTAGGAAAGGAATATGAGTCAGAAAAATATCTTCAACCCATAAATCAGTCATACAACTGTGTGCAAAATGCTAATTTATATGTAGTGCATCAGCAGCAGAATAAGGCAATCGAGGCTATCAATATTGTGTTTCAAAATTCTGTTAACGAAAATTCAAATCTTTATTTAGAAAGAGCATTTTTATTGCTGCAAAATGGTATGTTCAAAGAAGCTATTAATGATTGTAATGCGTTATTACAATTCGATTCTACGAATAGTGAAGCATATAATTTTAGAGGCTATGCAAATTTTATGCTCAGAAATTTTAAAGAAGCGTTATTGGATGAAAATAATATGTTGCTGCATGCAAAAACCAACTTTCAACCAGTATTTCAATTTGTACAAGCTGCTAGAAAAGCCGAAAAAAATCAATCTGAATCTGCCTTACCCACACAAATAATATGGTTGCAGCCAACTATGAATGTGAATGATTTGTTGCAAAAAGAAGTTTGGTTGCCTTCAGGACTTGTAAAACTGAAATTGTTATTGATAAATAACAATGCAATTCAAAAAGAGGCAGTAAAACTTTATGTAGAAAGTGAACAAAAGATTGATACAGATATTACAACTGATTTGATAAAATTACCCAATGAACCAACTAAAAAACAAATGCAATTTCAATGGAGTGGAATGGTAAAATTGCCAAAAGGAAAATACACAATTTATGTAGAATGTAACAGCGTATTTTCTCAAAAATTAACCTGCATTGTTGAATAAATCTAAATTAAAATAGCCACTTTTTATCCTTAAATGTTGCCTTAGCCGCAATTGCTTACTTTTGCAGCCCTTACTATCGCTCAATAGCAATAAAGGCGTACAAGAGTGCGACGCAACGATGTTGATTAATGAATTAAAAGTTGGTTTCAAAAAATGAATACAAATCCGAAAAGATATTTAATTACCGCTGCATTACCGTATGCAAATGGATTAAAACATATTGGTCATTTAGCCGGTGCTTATTTACCAGCAGATATTTACGTTCGTTACTTAAAAGCACAAAAACGTGATGTTGTGTTTGTATGTGGTAGCGATGAACATGGCACTGCAATACCTATTCAGGCCATGAAAGAAGGAACTACAGCACAAGCAACAATCGATAAATATCATCCAATTATTGAGCAAAATTTTAAAGATTTAGGAATTGAGTTCGATATGTATCATCGTACTTCTGCTCCTTTACATCATGAAACTGCTCAAGCGTTTTTCAATAAATTAAACGCTAATGGAGATTTAGAGGTAAAAGAAACAGAACAATATTTTGATGAGGCTACGCAAACATTTTTAGCCGATAGATATATAAAAGGTACTTGTCCTGTTTGTGCCTATCCAAATGCTTTTGGCGATCAGTGTGAAAAATGTGGAAGCAGTTTAAGTCCAGAAATGCTGATTAATCCTGTAAGTACTTTAAGTGGAAATGCCCCTATAAAAAGGGCCACCAAACATTGGTATTTACCTTTGAACAGACATGAAGATTTTTTAAGAAAGTGGATTTTAGAAGATCATAAAAATGATTGGCGTACAAGTGTTGTAGGTCAATGCAAAAGCTGGATTGATGGTGGTTTACAGCCAAGGGCTGTAACAAGAGATTTAGATTGGGGTGTAAAAATTGAAGGTGAGCCGGGTAAAGTGCTATACGTTTGGTTCGATGCTCCTATTGGTTACATCAGTGCTACCAAACAATGGGCAATTGAAAATGAAAAAGATTGGAAACCATATTGGTTTGATGCAGATACCAAATTGGTACACTTTGTAGGAAAAGACAATATCGTATTTCATTGTATTATTTTCCCTGTAATGCTGAAATTAAATGGTAATATCTTGCCAACCAATGTTCCTGCTAATGAGTTTATGAATTTGGAAGGTGATAAGATGAGTACAAGTAGAGGTTGGAGCATTGAAATGGATGATTATATAAACGATTGGGTGAAGCCTGAAAATGGTGGTGGACAAATGGCTGATGCTTTACGCTATTATCTTACTGCTATTGCACCTGAAACAAAAGATAGTGAGTTTACTTGGAAAGGTTTTCATCAAGCATATAAAAGTGAATTAAGCGATATTCTAGGAAATTTTGTGAATAGAACTTTTGTTTTAATGCACAAACTTTGTGGTGGAAAAGTACCCGTTTTTCATAACGATTTAATTGATGAAAAAGATAAAAGCATTATTACTGCCATTGCTGCCAAAAAAGAAACCATTGAATCGTATATAGAAGAATATAAATTTAGAGATGCTTTGTTTGAAGTGATAGACCTTGCAAGATTGGGTAATCGTTATATGCAA
>Ga0209398_1000601_pt1 | contig 21600 bp, 14 predicted proteins | sample AshMeaBigSpring_FD_184125 | JGI IMG/M metagenome (GOLD analysis project Ga0209398, IMG submission 184125) | Groundwater microbial communities from Big Spring, Nevada to study Microbial Dark Matter (Phase II) - Ash Meadows Big Spring (SPAdes)... | ecosystem: Environmental > Aquatic > Deep... | reverse complement strand
ATCGTGCGGACCCCTATTCCTCCTTGTCAGGTGGGGGATGGGCGCCGGGGCTGGCTTCATCCAGGCGGAGGGCAGCCGAATTGATGCAGTAACGCATACCCGTCGGCGGCGGACCGTCTGGAAAGACATGCCCCAGGTGCGCGTCGCATTGCCGGCAGAGCACCTCCGTCCGCCGCTGGAACCAGCTGCGGTCGTCCTCGGTCTGGACATTGGCCGGATCGACAGGCTGGTAGAAGCTGGGCCAGCCGGTGCCGGAATCGAACTTCGCGTCGGAGTTGAACAGGGCCGCACCGCAACACACGCAGCGGTACACTCCCGGCTGCTTCGTGTTCCAGTACTGGCCCGTGAACGCCCGCTCAGTTCCCTTACGGCGCGTGACGTGATACTGCTCGGGGGTCAACATCCGCTGCCACTCCTCGTCGCTCCGCTGCGCATGGTCGGCAGGCCGGTCGTGGGGTTCGGTCATGGGTCTCGCCTGCTCCGGCTGGGGGGTTAGTTTTTCGTCGGCACCAGATGTCTGGCTACGCCTGATATCGTAACCGTTCACCAGGTTGATGTTTGCGATACCGAGGGGGTCAGGTCCATGTTTTCGGCCGGCGCGTGTTTCCATGGGGGAGCGTGTGGGCCGAAAAATGGACCAGACCCCGGCGTCGTTGGCGGTTCCGCGATACCGAGGGGGTCAGGTCCATGTTTTCGGCCGGCGCGTGTTTCCATGGGGGAGCGTGTGGGCCGAAAAATGGACCAGACCCCGGCGTTTGCCGGCCCGTAGCCGGAAAAATGGACCAGACCCCGGCCTCTAGCAGCCAGGCCGCGACCTGGGCCGAAACGGCTCGCCGCCACCCCGCTCATCGCCTCCAGGCGAACCAGCGGGCCAAAAGGGCCCGGACGCGCGGCGTCAGGCGGCCCCGCTGGAACTGGTCGCCGATCTTCTTCATCGCCTCTGCCTGGGTGGGATACGGATGGATCGTGCGGGAGATGGTGTTCAGTCCCAGCCCTCCCTCCATCGCGAGCGTCACTTCCGAGATCATCTCGCCCGCGTGGGACGCGACGACCGTGGCCCCGAGGATCCGGTCGGTTCCGCGCCGGACGAGCACCTTGACGACTCCCTCCGCCTGGTCGTCGAGCACGGCTCGATCGATCTCGCCCAGGGGCTGGACGAACGTGTGCGTAGCAATTCCGCGCCGCGCGGCATCTTCCTCGGACAGGCCGACGTGGGCGATTTCCGGGTCGGTGTAGGTACACCAGGGCACGGTCAGGGTGCTGGCGCGCGCGCGGCCGGGAAACAGGGCGTTGCGCAGCACGATGCGGGCCAGCGCGTCGGCCGCGTGCGTGAATTTCAGCGGCGTGCAGACATCGCCCGCGGCAAATACGCGGCGGTTGGAGGTCTGCAGCCGATCGTTCACCAGAACACCGGTCGCAGCGTGCCGGACACCGGCCAGGTCCAGTTCCAGGCCCTCGAGGTTCGGCGTGCGTCCCGTGGCGACCAGAATTTCGTCGACGGTCACGCTGGCCTGCTGGCCGTGCGCGTGGACGCTCAGCCGCTTCTCTCTCCCCGCCGAGGTGATTTCCAGCTGCTGGCCGCAGCAGAGCAGCTCCACGCCGTCCCGCACGAGGGCCCGTTGCACGATCTCGGCCCCACCGCGGTCGTCGCGGGGCAGGATGCCGTGCCGGGCCTCGACCAGGTGGACCTTGCTGCCGAAACGGGCAAACGCCTGCGCCAGCTCGCAGCCGATCGGTCCCGCTCCGATCACGGCCAGCCGGCGCGGCAGGCTGGTCAGGGCGAACACCGTTTCGTTGGTCAGGTAGCCGGCCTGTTCGAGGCCGGGGATCGGCGGCCGGGCCGGCCGGGCGCCGGTGGCAATCACGGCCCTGGAAAAGCGCAGGGCGTGGGGACCGACGCGGAGCGTGTCCGGGCCCGTGAATTCGGCCTGACCAAAGAAGACATCTACCCCCAAGCGGCGGAGCCGTTCCGCGGAATCGGCTGGGGCGAGTTCCGCGCGGAGCCGCCGCATCCGCTGCATGATCGCGGGAAAGTCGACCTGCGTGCCCGGCGGCACGTGGATGCCGAATCGAGCGGCGTCGCGCACCTGCGCGGCGGCCCGGGCCGCGCTCAGCAGCGCCTTGGACGGCACGCAGCCGGCGATCAGGCAGTCGCCGCCCAGCCATTGACGCTCAATCAGGGCCACCCGCGCGCCCAGCCCCGCGGCCCCGGCCGCGGCGACCAGCCCCGCCGGGCCGGCGCCGATCACCACCAGGTTGTAGCGCGCCGCCGGGGCTGGGTTGACCCAGTCGGCTGGTCGCACCAGGGCCACGAGGGCTCGATTGTGTTCGTCCAGCGGCCGCACGGGAACGCGGTCCGGGTCGTGGAGCGGCGCCGCGGGGCATCGGCTCAAAGCGCGTGGTCCGCGGGCTTGACGCCCTTCTTGAAGCTGCCAACGCCAAAGAACGATGGTTCGTACGGTCCCACGTAGTCGACGTTGGCCCGGGCCGGAATCTGGTCCTCCCGTCCCAGCGCCCAGTAGCAGGCGTTCACCAGCAGCCGCCGCAGCCCCTCGCTCTCCAGGTCGACGGCTGCCCCCATCGTGCTCGTGATCACCGGCGAGGCCTTCCCCTGCGCGCCGGTATATTCGCGGAGCCAGATCATGGGCATCATCGGATCGTTCTTGGGGCCTTCCAGCGGCGGATCCGTGGGCTTCATGCCCGTCAGCACCTGGCCGAAGACGAGCACCTGCGCGTCGTCCTTCAGATTCCGCACACCATACACGTCCGAGGGACCCCAGATGTCGTCGACCCCCCGCAGGATCGGATGGTCCTTGTAAAGGTCATTGATCACGCCGCGCGCGCTTTCCACCTTGTGCCGGCCGTGATGGCTGATCCAGGTCTCGCCCAGGATCTGCTGGCCGAATCCTCCCGGCCACGGCCCGCCTTGAAACCCGTACCGCGCGTAGGGGCTCTGCTTGTTGCGCGTGTAGTGAAACGCGTGAGTCGCGGTCCGTAAACCCATGATCGGTTTGCCCGAGTTGACGAAATCGTCGATATGTTTCATCTGATCATCGGGCAACTCGCGGAAGCGGGTGGCGATAATCATCATGTCGGCCTCGGCGAGCTGCTCCAGGCCCGGGATGTTGGTCTGGTTGTTCGGGTCGATCGTGCCGCTGGCCGGGTCGAGGGAAAACAGGACCGTGCAGCGAAAGCCGTGGCGGACGGCCAGGATCTTGCCCAGCATCGGCAGGGCCTCCTCGGAACGGTATTCCTCGTCGCCCGCGATCAGCACGATCCGCTTGCCCTGGCCCGGACCGTCGCCGCCCTCGTAGGTGACCCATGGTTGCTCGGCGCTGGCCGAGCCCGCGGTGAGAAGGCAGATAAGGGCCAACGTGGCCACTCCACGTACCGGAAGTGGGACGCTTGACATGGCGGTTGTTCCTCTGTGGTGGAAGCTGGGTGCACGATCCCGGGAGGGCGAATCGCCTGCTGAAACAGGCACGCGGCGGCTCGGCGCGAGCCTCGCCCTCCCGGAATCAGGCAACCCGAGTCAGGACGTCAACGCGGTCCACGGATCAACCGCAGGGCGCTGGCCCGCGGTTGCCGGTGCGACGAAATGTTGGGGAAGTCACGGGCTGGTGCCCACGGGCCAACGTAAGGCCCTTCCCGGTGCAGACGGATAAACGGTCTGGCCTCAAGGGTGTCACCGCCGGGGCGAGGTTCAACGGCAGGTCGCACGGCAGCGGGTGCGTGCAATTATGGTCCCCGTGGCACGGGCGGGCAAGGACGCGGGACGGCCCGACGGAACGAGGCCCTGCGGCGGCGAGACTAATCGAAGATGCCCTGCAGAAACCACTTGCCGTCCGCCAACTGGCGGAACAGCCAGAAGCGCTGGCCGCTGGCAATTTCGACGCGGTAGTAATCCCGGCGCACGGTCCGGCCGCGCCACCAGGCGGTTTCGATCCGTTCGGGTCCCCAATGGCGGGCGACCTGGTGCCGCTGCTGGTCGTGATGGAACACAACCGGCGGACCGTCGGGTGCGACCGCCACGACGCGGATGGGCAGGGGAGGGCAGTGCAGGCGCAGGGGGCGCTGCAAGGGGCCCAAAGTCGTGCTCTGCCTCGTCGGTCGGCGGCTGCCCGCTGCGCGCCCCTGGTCGGTCCAGGGGACATAGCGCCAGCTGCGCTCGGGCAGGGCGTCGGCCACCAGCCGGGGCGCGACCACGGCCTGGCGCCCCAGCCGGCTGCTCAGTCGATCGATCAGCACCGCCAACTGGCTCGACCAGTCGCTGTCCCCGTCCGGCAGCAGTTTCCGCTGATGCCCGACCAGCGGTGCGGTGGCCAGCGCGCGGATCTCCACCGCCTGCACCGGTCCCGGCAAGTGGAGCGTTTCCAGCTGCATCCGCAGCAGATCGAGCCAGTGCCGGGCGTCGGTCGCGGGGCGGAACAGGCCCAACTCGATACGCACCTGCCGCTCGGCGGTACAAGCGAGCCGGCACTCCAACTGGAGCGCACCGCGATGGTGCGCGCCCAGCAGCTGCGCCAAATGGGTGGCCAGGTGGTCCAGCACCCGCAGGAGCGCGTCGCGCTGGTGGGTGGGGTGCTCCAGCGAGCACCGCGCGTGGAAGTCGGGCGGCGGCCGGTGCGCGGCAAACACCTCGACCTCGGTTCCCGCCAGTTGATCCAGGCGCCGGGCCAGCAGCGGGCCCAAGCGAACCGCCAGGCTGTCGCGGGGCAATCCCAGCAGCTGCTGCAGGCAGTGGATGCCCAACTGCTGCAACAGGTCCCGCGTCTCCTCGGGCAGGCGCAGCGCGGCAACGGGCAGGCCGCTCAGCGCCCGCAGGCTGGCCCCGGGGGGGATGATCCAGGCCCGGTTCGTCAAACGCGGGGCCCGATCGTGAAAACGGGCCGCGGCCCACGCCGCGCCGACCGTGTCGGCCAGTCCCAGGCGAGCATGATAACCCCGGTGCTCGATCTGGCCGACGACCTGCGCGGCCAGTGCCGGTTCGCCGCCGAACAGCCGTGCCAGCCCGGTGATGTCCAGCAGCAGCCCTGCCGGCGGGTCGATTGTGTCCAGGCCGACCCGCGGGCTGAATGGCTCGCAGCACGCGGCCAGTTGCTCCAGCACCTGGCGATCGGCCGCGGGATCGTGCGGCTCGCCGTGCAGGCCTGGGGACGAAGCTTGCGCGGTGATCGCGGTGGCCTCCGCCAGCGGCATTCCGCGACAAATCCCCTGCCGCCGGGCAGACGGCGAACAGGCAACGACACAGGGACCGCGACGTGGCTGCGGGGCGTACAGCAGCAGCGGGCGCCCCTTAAGCTCGGGTCGCGCGGCGACGAGGCGCTGGATGGGCCAGTTGGGCAGCCAGATGCCGAGCATGCGTTTCATCGCCCGCAACTCCCGCTTCGCGGAGCGCGCCGGTGGCCTCGTCCATCTTCAGCTCCACCCTGCCTCCTGCCGTCACGCCGCGCCCCCGCACCAGCTGGACCCGCAACCGCCGACCATCACGCGACGCCTGCGGCTGAACCAACAGCTGCAGATCGGACCAGCTGGGACGTCCGCGAATATCGGCCGGGCGGAGCAACAAACCCAGGCCACCGCTTTCCTCGACCGCTAACCGCAACCGCCGAAAGGTGTGCTGGTCCAACTGCGACAGCGGTGCCCAGACCGCCGCCACACCGCCGGAACGCAGCGCCTGGTCCAAGGCCCACAACAGGTCCCGCTCCCGCTGCGGACGGACCACCACCAACCGCTCCAGGTCGATACCCCACAGGGCCGCCGCGGCCGGATTGAACAGGCAGCGGCTGTCCCGTTCACCTGCCGCAGGCTGGCTCATGTTTCGGCGGCTAGCCCGCCCGGTGCCGGTGGCTGCTCCCGCCGAACAGGGTGTCTGGCCGCGTGGGGGATGCGCGCTTTGCCAGCGCGAGCCCCCCGCCGGACCGCCCTCGAGCACCACCAGGGCGCCCCCCTCGCGGCACGCCTCGCGGGCCACGATCAGGGCCAATGTCCCGGCCCCGCTGGCCGGTTGCTCCGCCAGCCACTCGACCAGCGTCCCCCGCCGAAAACCGCCCCCCGGCAGCAGGTCGTCCAGCGCCCGGCAACCGCTCGAGATGCGACCCTCGCGCGCCGGCCGTGCCACCTGCTCCCACCGCTGCAGTTGCCCGCGCAATGCCTGCAATACGGCGTCCGTGCCCTCGGCGCCGGCGGGGTGTTGTCCCGAACGGCTCGGAGTTGCAAAACCGTGGCTGTCCATCATCGAGGCCTCTGCGCGATACTGTACATTTGTATCGTATCGGCGTCAAGCGGTAGCAACTTCAGGAGTAGCCGCCCCAGGACGGGGCCTGGACGGTCGGGACCCCGTCGCTGACGCCTTCTGGCGGCGCTCGGAGAACCCCGTCTCCGCGGCACCCGACGTCGCCGCGTCGACGCGGAAGACGTGCGGCGGGTCAAAGGAGCAGCGCCGTCAGGTTTCTCCGAAACCGGACACGACCCATGTCGGCCGCCATGCCCGGGCCGCGGAAACTTCGGCTCTTCCCACAAAGCCCAGCTACGGTTTCGTGTCTCTGGGAGGGCGAGGCTCCCGCCGAGCCGGCGCGCTGAGCGGTTCTCGGCTCGGCGGGAGCCTCGCCCTCCCAGAATCACAAGAAACCTACCCAGGATCGCTGCGCTGGACGGGATTTGGTATACAAAGGGCAGCCAGCGGCCGAGGTCCCACCGGTGCGGTGATTCCGCCCTGGCGATCCAGAAACACGACCCACCGAGAACACGGCCTGACGGCAACGGCGGCCACCAGCGGCGACGTCCCCGGCCGGGGGAGCCCCGTGGCGAGTCGCGGCACCGGATTTCGCGCGACTTCGGAGCGGTTCGGCTGGCTGTCGTCGCCGCAGTCCTCGCCAGAGCCCGTGCCGTTCTGGGAAGCCGATCGGGAGCACCCCGGCGGTCCCCGTTCCCGCCTTCGATTCCTGCCAGAAACGCCTGACCGGGGGGCTGACGATGGACCGACCATCGCGAGCGGCCGGCGTCGTGACGGCGGTGCCCTCGGCAGCCTGCCGCCGGCGTGTGGGGCTGCGTACGTCCGCCCTGGTGTCTCTGGTCCTCGCGTGGAACGGGGCGGCGGCAGCCGACGGACCACCGGACTTTGCCCGGCAGGGTTGGCCGTTCCTGAAAAACTATTGCATCGACTGTCACGGCGGCGGCCAGCCGGAGGCGGAGTTGTCGCTGGAGGGGTTCCGCGATGCGGCGAGCCTGGTAAAGGGGCGGACAGCGCTGGATCGCGTCTTGCGGATGGTTCAATCCGGCGACATGCCGCCGCCCGATGCGGAGGACCGTCCCAGCGCCGCGGAGATTGCCGAGTTCACCCGCGAGGTACAGGCGGTCCTGGACCACCACGATCGCACGGCCCCGCCGGACCCCGGCCGCGTGACGATGCGGCGCCTGAACCGCGCGGAATACAGGAACACGGTTCGCGACTTGATGGGGATCGACTTTGACCCGACGGAGGACTTCCCTGCCGATGACATCGGCCACGGGTTTGACAACATCGGCGACGTACTGACGCTGCCGCCCGTGCTGATGGAGCGTTACCTGTCGGCGGCGGAGGCGATCGTGGCCGCCGCGATTGTGCCCCGTCCGCCCCGGCCCCCCAAGCGGGTTCTCGCGGCACGCTACAGCGAGCCGGCGTCGGCCGACGTCGGCGCAAAGGCGATGGAGGGCGATTTCCGCCGCCTGGCGACCGACGGCGCGACGGACCTGGAAACGGGCCCGATCAACACCCCTTACACCTGGGAGCCGGCGGGCGAGTACATCTTTCGCATCCGCGTCTATGCCCGCAGCCAATTGCCTGAGGTTCCCGTCGCCGTGTTGGTGCAGGGGAAGGATCTCCCGGACCCTTCGCCGGAGGACGAACTGGCCAGGCTCTCCGGCACCGTCCTGCGTCCGGCGCGGATTCTGAAGGTCTTCACCGTCAAGGCCGATACGCCCGAGCGGGCCGACGTGCTCGAGGTGCGCGTGCCGCCGATGCCAGGCCGTCACCGGATGATGGTCGCCAATTTCCGGCCTGCCCAGGGTCAGTCGCCGGTCCGGCTCTATGTCCAGCATCTGGTTCTGGAGGGCCCGTCCGATACCCGCCCGGCCAGCCACCGGCGGCTGCTGGCGGTCTTGCCCGACCGGCCGCGGGAGGAGCAGACCCGCGAGGTGCTGACTCGCTTCCTCCGCCGGGCCTATCGCCGCGTTCCGACGCCGGCGGAGGTCGCGCGGCTCGCGCAGCTGGCCGACGCCGCGGTGGCCGACGGCCAGGCGTGGGAGGCGGCCATGCAGCTGGCGATGCAGGCGGCGCTCTGCTCGCCGAAGTTCCTCTTCCGCATGGAACTGGACGACCGCCCGCACAGCCCCGCGTCCCGCCCGCTCGACGAGTTTCAGCTGGCTTCGCGCCTGTCGTACTTCCTGTGGAGCACGATGCCCGACGATGAACTGCTCGACCTGGCCGAACGCGGTCAGCTCACCGGCCAGCTCGACGCGCAGGTGCGGCGCATGCTGGTCGACGAGAAGTCGTCCGCGCTGGTGGAGAACTTCGCACTGCAGTGGCTGCAGGTCCAGCGGCTGGCGTCGGTCGCGCCCGACGAAAAACTCTTTCCTTCCTTCAATGACCGGCTGCGGCGGGCGATGTTGCAGGAGACGATTTTGTTCTTCCAGTCGGTGATGCGCGAGGATCGCAGTGTCCTCGACCTGATCGGCGCCGACTACACCTTCCTCAACGAACCGCTGGCCCGCCACTACGGGATCGCCGACACCCACGGCAACCGCAGCGGGGGCAGGCCCCGGCGGCCGGGCGGACAACCGATCCGAGGTGAGACCTTCCAGCGTGTCTCGCTGCAGGACGGAGTGCGGGGCGGCGTGCTGACGCAGGCGAGCGTGCTCACCGTGACCTCGAACCCCACCCGCACCTCCCCGGTGAAGCGGGGCCGCTGGGTGTTGGAGCAGGTGCTGGGCGAGCCCCCGCCGGCGCCGCCCCCGGACGTGCCGGAACTGCCCGAGGGCGAACAGGCCGCCGCGCAGGGTTCCCTGCGGCAGCGGCTGGAGATGCACCGCCGCAATTCCGGTTGTGCCAACTGCCACATGAAGATGGATGCGATCGGTTTCGCCCTGGAAAACTTCGACGCCGTCGGCGCCTTCCGCACCAAGGATGGGGAATTCGACATCGATGCCGCGGGGGAGTTTTCCGACGGATCCCGGTTCGTCGGTCCGGAGGAACTCAAGGCGTTCGTGAAGGAACGAACACATCCGTTCACCCGCTGCCTGGCGGAAAAGATGCTGATCTATGCCTTGGGCCGCGGATTGGAGTACTACGATCGCCGGGCGGTCGAGCAGGTCGTGGGGGCGGTCGAGGCGAACGACTACCGTTTTTCGGCCCTGGTCGGGGCGGTCGTCCGGAGCGACCCGTTCCGCCTCCGCCGCGGCAGCCAAGAGTAGAGTAAGGGGTAACCGTTCACAGGCCGGGGTCTGGCTCATTTTTCGGCGGCAAGAACCGCTCGGCGTCGTGAAACGCTGCCGCCGAAAAATGAGCCTGACCCCTTGGGGTGCACATTCGATCCATGGGGCGCGGCGCGTGGCTCGACGCCAGCCCGCGCGCATCAACGGTTCGCAGATGAAGAGGCTGCCAGCGAAGCCAGTTGCGGTGAGACTTCCAAACCTTCGGCGATGCTTGGCCCGGCCGCTCGCAACCGATCGGCGACCTCGAGCAAGAGGGAGACATCGATGAACGCTGCACACAGGACCATGTCCCGCCGCACCGTCCTTCGGGGTCTGGGGGTGGCCGTTTCGCTGCCTTGGCTCGAGGCGATGGGACCGCAAACCGCCTGGGCCGACAACCTGGCTCCCGCCAGCGCCGCCCCGAACCGTCTGGCGCTGCTGTACGTCCCCAACGGCCAGAACATGGCCGACTGGACGCCGAAACAGGAAGGCGCGGGGTTCGACTTGCCGCCCATCCTGGAGCCGCTCGCGGCGGTACGGAAGAAGCTGCTGGTGCTGACCGGTCTGACGGCCGACAAGGCGCGCTCCCATGGCGATGGCCCCGGCGATCATGCCCGGGCGATGGCTGCCTTTCTCACCGGGGTTCAGCCGCGCAAGACCGACGGCAGCGACCTTCGGGCGGGCGTTTCCGCCGACCAGGTGGCGGCATCGCGGATCGGCGACAAGACGCGACTGGCGTCGCTCGAGATCGGCTGTGAACGCGGCGCAATGGCCGGCAACTGTGATTCCGGCTACAGCTGCGTCTACTCGTCCACCATGTCGTGGCGCTCGGCTACCCAGCCGCTTCCCAAGGAAGTCCATCCCAAGCTGGTCTTCGAGCGCCTGTTCGCCGGGTCCGAGGACGCCGGCCGCGCCCAACACGACGCGCGTCGGAAGAGCATCCTCGATTTCGTGCGCGAGGACTCGCAGGACCTCGCGGGCCGGCTGGGCCGCCGCGACGTGCGTAAGCTGGATGAATATTTCGCCTCGATCCGTGATATCGAACTGCGGATGCAGCGGCCGGACAAGCGGACGGCGACGGCGGCCCCGGACTATCCCGCGCCCGACGGGATTCCCGATTCCTACGAAGAGCATATCCGCCTGATGTGCGACCTGTTGGTCCTGGCCTTCCAGGCCGACTTGACCCGCGTTTGCACCTTCGCTCTGGCCAACGAAGGAAGTAACCGGCCCTACCCGCACATCGGTATCCGTGAAGGGCACCACGAGCTGTCACACCACGGCGGCAGCGAGGCGAAGCAGGCGAAGATTTGCCAGATCAACACGTTCCATGCGCGGCAGCTGGCCTACCTGCTGGAAAAGCTCGACTCGGTGCAGGAAGGCGACGGCACGCTGCTCGACCACGCGATGGTCGCCTATGGGAGCGGCAACTCCGATGGAAACGCCCATGACCACGATAACCTGCCGATCCTCCTGGCGGGCGGCGGATGCGGCACGCTCAAGACCGGGCGTCACGTGCGCTATCCCCAGGAGACGCCGCTGAACAACTTGTGGGTGTCGCTGCTGGGGCGGATGGAGATCGAGGTGGCCCAGTTGGGCGACAGCACCGGCGCACTGGCTGATCTGACTTAAGTAGGGTTTCGTGATTCTGGGTGGGCGAGGCTCCCGCCGAACCGGGAGCCGGCTCAGCGCGCCGAGCCGAGAACGGGCTCAGCGCGCCGGCTCGACAGGAGCCTCGCCCTCCCAAGATTGTGCAGCTCTGGTTAGCGCGTCCCGAATCTCCCAGGATCACGCAAGGCCATTCAAGTGCCGGCCCGCTTGCCGGCGGCCGCGGCGGGAACGACCGATTCGGGAGCCCGCCTGGGCAGGCGTCACGGGACCTTCCCCCGGGTAGGTCGTTGACAAAGCTCGGAGCGTACCCGACGGTGATGGCCGGCTCGAACCGGCCAGCGCGATCGTCTGGGGGCTGCTCTTGCCGATCGGTGCCGTCGGGTGCAGCCGTCATTCACATCGCCGACGTTCGATCTATTGAACCGCTCGGCAGTCCTCCTTGTCTGACGGACCTTCTGGCGGATCCTGCGCTGCCTGGTACGCCGGCGGCAATTGCCCGTAGGTGGTCCAGCCGCCGTCCAGGATGATGGCCTCGCCGTGGATGTGCCGCGCGGCCGGCGAGGCGAGGAACAGTACCAATTGGGCCACGTCGCCGACGCTTCCCGCCCTCCGATTGGGTGTGACCGACCGCCAATTCTTCTCGTAGTCCGGATCGTCCTGCAGTGTCCGCTCGGTCAGGATGGCACCGGGTGCCACGACGTTGACCAGGATCCCAAGCGGCCCCAACTCCAGGGCCAGACAGCGCGCCAGGTGCGAGATGGCGGCCTTCGTCATCCCGTAGGCACTCAAGTTCATGTGAGCCGTGATGCCGCAAACGGACGAGATCAGCAGGATGCGGCCCCGTGTCCTGCGAGCCGCCATCTGCTGTGCGGCGGCCTGGCACGTGAAATACGTCCCCCGCAGGTTGACGGCCAGGAGGCGGTCCAGGTCCTGCTCCCCGTAGCTCAGGAACGGACCATAGTTCGTGATACCGGCATTGGCGACCAGCACGTCCAGTCCGCCCTGCTGTTCCGCAAACCGGCCAATTCCCTCCCGCGTCGCGGCAACGTTGGCGATATCGAACACGCACGGATGGACTCGCGTCTGGCCCAGCCCTCGACTGAGTTCCTGGGCCGCGCGGTCCGCCCGCTGGACATCCAGATCGTTCAGCCCCACGGTGGCGCCGCACTGAGCGAACTGGCGGCAGACCTCCAGGCCAATCCCCTGTCCGGCCCCGGTCACGAGTACCTTGGTGCCGTCAAACAGGTCGCGTGCGAAGATCATGCGCGGGGTCCCTTTTGAGAGCCCAGGAGACACGCCTGCCGGCGGCGCGGGGAGGGCAAACGGTCCCCATTGTAGTGCAGTCCACGGCTTCCTTGGCGTCCGTCGCCGCGGGGCGGCTATAATCGAGTCACGCCCGCATGCCATCCGCGCCGCGGGACCACGGCGCCCCGCGGTTGCGCTTCCACCAGTCGGTCCACTTGGGTCCACTTGAAGGGAGAGTCTCCCATGGCGACACACGCCGAGGGTTCTGGCTGGGCAGGTGCGTGGTGCGCTGCCGCGGCGACACACGCCGAGGGTTCTGGCTGGCTTGGTGCGTGGTGCGCTGCCGCGCTCCTGGTATCGGGCTTCGTGCGTCCGCTGGGGGCCGCCGAAGTCCCGCCCGTGGAGTTGAATTTCGAGAAGCGCACGTTGACCGAGCGGTTCTTCAGCGAAGGGGCCCACCTCGGCGACTTGAACCGGGATGGACACGTCGATGTCGTGTCGGGGCCGTTCTGGTACGCCGGGCCCGATTTCCAGCAGCGGCACGAATACTTCCCGGCGCAGCCCTTTGATCCCAAGGGCTATTCCAACGCCTTTCTGATCTTCGTACATGATTTCAACGCCGACGGCTGGAGCGACATCCTGGTCGTCGGTTGGCCGGGCAAGGAAGCCTTCTGGTATGAGAACCCCCAGGCCAAGGCCGGACACTGGAAGCAGCACCTGGCCTTTCCCGTGGTCGACAACGAGTCGCCCGTGCTGGCCGACCTGACCGGGGACAGTCGTCCGGAGTTGGTCTTCCACACCGGCGGCCGTTTGGGCTACGCGGCCCCGGATCCGCAGCGTCCCGGCCAGCCGTGGACCTTCACCCCGGTAAGCGACAAGGGACCCTGGAAGCGCTACACGCATGGCTTGGGAGTGGGTGATGTCAACGGGGACGGGCGGAGCGATATCCTGATGCGTGAGGGCTGGTGGGAGCAGCCGGCGAGCGATGACGCGCCCGCTCCGTGGAAACACCATCCCGCCGACTTCGGCGAGGGCGGCGCGCAGATGCTGGTGCTGGATGTCGACGGGGACGGCGACCGGGACGTCGTCACCAGCCTGCAGGCGCACGGGTACGGATTGGCGTGGTTCGAGAACGTGACCGATGGTGCGAGCTCGCTTACGTTCCGCAGGCACCTGATCGTCGGCGGCAAGACCGAAGACAATCCCTTCGGGGTCAAGTTCTCCCAGATTCACGCCCTCGCCCTGTGCGATATCGACCGGGATGGCCTGCTGGACGTGGTGACCGGCAAACGCTACTGGGCGCACGGGCCTGGGGGTGATGTGGAACCCGACGCGCCGGCGGTGCTGTACTGGTTCCGCCTGGTACATCACACCGACGGACGGGAACTGGAGTTCATTCCCTATCTGGTGGACGACGATTCCGGGGTGGGCACCCAGGTGACCGCTGGCGACGTCAACGGCGACGGCCGCCCGGACATCCTGGTCGGGAACAAGAAGGGTGCGTTCGTCTTCCTGCAGCAGGAGCAGCCGCCGGAGCTGATCAGCCGCTAACCCGGATGATTCATGAGCCGCAGCGCGCTAGCGTCCGGTCCTGGTGGAATTGGGGAGAACCGGACGCTCGCGCGTGCCGGCTGATGTGCGCGGTGTTTTTGGGTAGATAGCCACACCCTGTTTCTCTGCTTCACGTTGCAACCTTACTCGTAAGGTTGATGAATGATCCGGGCGAAATCGTCTCGCGAGAATTTGGGAACCAGGCACCAGAGCCGGTAACCGTTCACAGCCCGGTGGAGGATTTTGCCTGATTCCAGGGGGTCAGGTCCATGTTCTCGGCCAGCGCGTATCTGCGAGGTCGAGTTTGTCGGCCGAAAAATGGACCAGACCCCGACCCGTGAACGGTTACCCAGAGCCGGCACGCGCCAACCAGAGCGGTCCTCTCGGGTACACAAGACCGCATCTGCTTCCCGGGAATGGTCAGCGGCCGCCCAGGCCAAGCCGGCGAAGCGCCGGGGACGGTCTGGCGCAGGGAGCACCAGGTTTTCCGTACCCAGTACGCGATTCTCCGCGCGGAGTTTGGAGTACTGAGGCGCTGCACGACAATTACCTACCGGTTTTGTGGATCAGCCGCGGGGCGCTAGCCCGCGGTCTTTCGCGGATGAACCGCGGGCTAGCGCCCGGCGGCTGATGAGTGATTTCGGTAACTTATTGTTGAACAGCGCCTGAGTACCCAGTCCCGACGTAACCGTTCACAGGGCGGGGTCTGGTCCATTTTTCGGCTGTAAAGCTCGGCCAGACCCAAACGCGCTGACCGAAAACATGGACCTGACCCCCTGGAATCGCCCACAGGGCGGGGTCTGGTCCATTTTTCGGCTGTAAAGCTCGGCCAGACCCAAACGCGCTGACCGAAAACATGGACCTGACCCCCTGGAATCGCCCACCCGGGGTGTGAACGGTTACGTCCCGACTACCCGGTACTGGGTACTGGGTACCAGCCCACCAGGCACGACGACCAGCCGCCGGCGCACGAATCGATCCTGATCCGGCGGGGCGGGACGGCCGGCACGACCCTGGGTGCGACCGTGGCGGCAATGTTCCGGCAGGTTCGGGGGGCGGTTCTTGCGGAAGGCAAGGACCGGGAAGTGCGCCGTTCAGACCTGGGGCGGCGCTACGGCTGCCGCCGTCAACGACCGGTTTTCCATGGCGGACAGCAGCCGATACGTGGCGTAGATCAGGACCAGCCCGACTGCCGCGACTGCGGTTCCTTCCAGCGTGTGGAAAACCCCCTCGGCCCAGCGGGGTCCGAGGTACACCGCCACAACGCCGGTCAGCACAATCCGGAACGTATTGGAAAGGATGGCGATCGGAAACGAGGCGGCGACCAGCATCACCCGGCTGGCGGCTGACAGCTTGGCCAGGTACGCCGCCGCGGTGCTCAGCAGCACAAAGCTGGTGATCTGCCGCAATCCGCTGCAGGCCGCCCCGACCTCGGCCCGGTAGCCGGGCAGATGCAGGAGATACCCCTCGCGAAACACAGGTACGCCTCCGACATGCAGCAGAAGTGCCGAGGTGTCGCTGGCCAACCGCTGCATGGGGACCGCCAGCTTCTCATGCCAGCTCATCGGCAACGGGGCCATGAACACCAAGAATGCGACCGCAAAACCGTATCCGCGGACGGCTGGCAGTCCTCCCATGCAGCAGAGTGTTCCCAGCAGCACGCACGTCAGCGAGAGCACGTCGTACAACAGGTGCCCGAGGAACCACGCCAGGGCGTGTAACCCCAGGCCGACGCCGAGCAGTGCCAGGCCCAGGGCCTGGTCGCGCCACGCGACCTGTTCCGCGACGGGCCGAGCGCCGAGTTTCCAGGTCCGCCAGGCGAAGAAGAGGCTGAGGGGCGCCACCAGGTACCCGTGCGAGTAGTTCGGGTCAATCTCCCAGACGGCTGCCAGCTCGACCAAGGTCGGCCAGTAGATGGCGGCGATCAGGCAGCCCGCCGGCAGGAGGTGCGACGCGGTACGCCAGCTGCGGCCGTCCCCGGTGGGCCTCGCCGGGTAGCAGTCCGCCTGGTTGCCGCCGCTATGGCTCACGCACACCCGTCCGGCGGGCGAGTCCGCCAGAGTCCTGCGCTGCCAGATGGCCATACAGTCGCGCCCGTTAGGAGTGCCGGCGACGGGCGGGGAAAATCCGCCCCGGGAAAATCTCCGCTCGCCAGGACAAAGCGTATTCGGTCCCGGTGCAGCGGGGATCGGCGGTCGATCGGTGCGGTCGAGCCAGATGGACGACCGGCGCCGCGCCCATCTTCACCGTACCGGGCGCCGGACAGGCTGTCAACGAACGGGCCGCAGTTGCGGTTGGCCGGCCTACTCACCGAACGTGAGCCCGGACGGGGATCGGCTGCCAGAGTCCCTCTCGACGATCATGACTTGCCGGCTGGCTTCTTCAGCCAGCGCTCGGCGAATTCCAGGTACTGCTGCCAGTCCAACGGCGTGATGTCATGTTTGCCGGTTCGGACGTGGTACCCCATCCGTCCGTGTACCGGCTGGTCGAGCGGCGGCATCTCGCGGGCGCCCAGTCCTTCGGAACCCAGAAGCTTGTAGACCGGTTCGGCGTGCACCAGCGCGAGGAACTCGCCGCGCGGGTCTGCCCACAGATCCTCGGCCGCGCTGGCCACATAGACCGGCCGGGGGGCGATCAGGGCGATCAGCAGGTGCTGGTCGACCGGCAGCGCTTCCTCGCGGGCGTTGTACTTCTTGAAATTCTCACAAAACCAGTGGGGGAAGGCGGTGTTGATGCGCAGCACCGTCTCCCCGAACTGCCGGCGGCTGAGGGCGGCTCCGCCGCAGCCGGATTCGTTGGAGATCACCAGTGCGAACCGCTCGTCCCGAGCGCCGGCCCAGAGCGCCGCCTTGCCCAGCCGCGAATGCCCCACGACGGCGACCCGCCGCGCGTCGATCTGTGGGTCGGTTTCGAGGTAATCCAGCCCGCGGCTCAGCCCCCAGGCCCAGGCCGCGATCGTGCCCCACTCGTCCGCATCCGGTCGTGTCTGGCCAGGTCGGTAGAAGAGCGGGTGCACGCCATTCTGGAATCCATCATCGAAATCGGGATCGATGTCGCCGCAATAGGCGGTCGCCACGCCAAAACCGCGCGCCAAGATCATCTCGACGGGCCAGCGGCGGGACATGGCCCCGCGCGACTGCTCGCGGGCGCGGTTCTCGGTGATACCGAGTCGGGGATCGTTCGGCACCCACTGGTCGGTCAGCCGAATGCCGCGATCGCGGTGCACGGTGTGATTGCCGTGGAAGTTCAATCCCAGGAACAGGGGCACGGCGGCCTTCGAGGGAGACGGCAGGTAGATCAACAGGTCGATCCGGGGACCCTGCCTGTCACCCGTCAAATAGATGCGGACCTGCTTGCAGGTCGCGGCGCCGTCCAGGGCACCGGGCCGTGTGGGCTGGACCTCGAAACGCATCTCGGGCGGCCGCCCCGGGCTGCGGCCAAACATATGCTCCTCAAACAACCTGACGATTTCCGGCCGCCGCCGCTCGGTCCACCTGCGGGAGTCGGTCACGGGCTGGCCATCGGCCGTGACCAGCGGATTCGGGAGCGAATAGGACGGCACCTTCGCTTCGTCATAATTGAACTCGTCCGCATGTTGGTTGTGGGCCATCGAGAGTGCCACCACGAGACCTGTGCCGACGGCCGTTGCGGTGGTCCATCTCGGCAGGGACGCCGCCAGGGACATGGGGGTGACTCCTCACTCGGGGCGCGCGCCTTCCCGCCCGCCCGGGCCGTTCGCAACCGTTCACACCCAGCTTGAGGCGGAACCGTGATTCCCGCGGGGCAGGTCCATGCTGCCGGCCCGCGCCTGCTCGACAGGCGCAGCCATCGGCGAGCAAAAATGGCCGAAGCCCCGGTCCATAAACGGTTTCGCCCTCTAGCCGATGGCACGCATCAGCGTGCCGCGGGAATCCTCCGCCGCGATGCGCTTGCCGGTGCGGGGCGACGCCCATCCGCCGGCGCCCCAGGCGCTTCGAGCCGCTCGACCCAATGGGTAACCGATCACCGGCCGGGGTCTGGTCCATTTTTCGGCTGAATCGCTCGGCCATTCCCCGACGCGCCGGCCGAAAACATGGACCTGACCCGCTGGAATCACCACCCACCTTCTCCCAGGGTGTGAACGGCTACACCAGATGGCACGGCCCCTGGCCCACCAGAGGTTGTAGGCTCTGGCCCCGGCCCTTGCCAGTCCGGAGGGCCAGACCGGCCGTCGGGGGTATCGCGCGTGCGGATGGAGGACGCCGACTTCCGCCCAGCCGGGTTGGAGGACGTTCAAGCCCGAGGCCGGCCGCGCGGGCTCGACCGCTTCCGGCATCGGCCCGGGGCAGCGCCCCCGGCGGCGACCCCCGGTTCCAGTCCGCCAGAGGCCGCTGGCCGAACGTGCAAACCCGCAGGGGGGTGGGGACAAATCGCTTGACGCCCTCGTGCTGGGATGCCTATAACAGAGCTATCACAAGGTGCAGGAAGTAAACCGGGTGGTCGCAGAGACACCTGCGGTTAGCGGAGAAATCGTGGAAGTGAGAAGGCTGTGAGCGGACGGGTAGCTAGCGGGAGGGGGAACGCGATGAGACATTTTTGCACGTTGCTTCTGGCGGCGACGGCGGCGGCATGTTTCGCGGCCTCGGCACCGGCCGCCGTCGTTCTGAGTCTGGACACGGAGTTCAGCGGCGCAAGCGAGCCGGAGGGGACATCTCCCTGGCTCACGGCGACCATCGAGAACGCCGGCACCGATATGGTGACGATTACGATGAGTGCTGCGAATCTGGTGGGGACCGAGTTTGTCAGCCAGTGGCTGTTCAACCTGGACCCCTCCAAGTCGATCAGCAGCATTGACTATGTGTCTGGGCAGGCAGCTGTGAACGGCGCCACGTTCAGCGTCGATGCGTACAAGGCGGACGGTGACGGCTACTATGATCTGCAATTCGACTTCGGCCTGGCTGATAACTCAGACCGTCTTACGGCTGGAGAGACCTCGGTTTACAAGATCACCGGGGCGGGTATCGACGAGAATTCGTTCTCGTTCTTCGACTCTGGCGGCAGCAAGGGCGATTTTCAGTCCGCGGCCCATGTGCAATCGATTCAGGAGGATCAGAGCGGCTGGATAGGCGCGGGGGGCGACGGTGTGATCCCTGAGCCGGGTTCCCTGCTGGTCTGGTCGCTGCTGGCCTTGAGTGTCGGAATCTTCACCGTGCGGCGCGGCCGGCGTTCCTGAGCCGCACTTCCCGATCTGGCGGTCGACGCCGCGGGCCCGATGTTGCTGATTACGAGCCGGGACGCACAAGGCGGTTTGTGCGTCCCGGCTCTTTTTTTGGCCAGCCAGATTGGGTTTCGTGTTTCCGGGGAGGGCGAGGCTCCTGCCCAGCCGATAACCCGCTCCATGCACCGGCTCGGCGGGCGCCGCGCCCTCCCAGGATCGGGCAGCCGGTGGTTCACGCGTGCCCGCTCGTCCTCATTTCCCAGGTTCACGCCGGGCTATTTGGGGGGGCACGGTGGCGAAGTTGGTGCCGGGCGCATACGGCGGCGAACACTGAATCGGGCGGGGGAGCGAGCCTGATGAACCAAGAGCCAGTTGCGAGGCACTCCCCGCCGTCGTCGACTCGGCGCGTGTTGTTCTGGCTGCGGCTGCTCGTCTCGGTCGGCATCCTGGGCTACCTGGCGTCCCTGTTCGACTGGGCGCGGATGACGCCCGTTCTGGGACGCCTGCAGGGTGCGTACCTCTGGCAGGCCCCGCTGTTGATGCTGGGGTCCGTCGTGATCGGCAGTGCCCGCTGGAAGGCCCTGCTGGCTCGGTTCCAGATTCCGCTGAGTTTGTGGGATGGGTGTCTCCTGTACCAGGTTGGCAGGTTTTACAGCATCGTGCTGCCGGGCGTGATCGGTGGGGATGCGGTGCGGGTCGGCATGTGCGCCGCGCGGACGCGCAAGCCGTTGCTGGACATCTTTGCCGCGGCGGCCTTGGAGCGTGGACTGGGGGTGGTCGCCGTGCTGGGGATGGGCGGGCTGGCCGGATTCTTGCTCGCGCGGGACGCACCCCGTGAGGCAGGCCCCCAGGCGACCCAGGCTCTCGTGGCGGCGGCCGTCGTGGCTCTGGCCGGCCTGGCTGCCAGCGTGATGGGACTGCGGTGGGCAACCCGCCAGCGGGACTGGGGGCACCAGCGGGGTCCATGGTTTTTCCCCGCTCTGTTCCGGATGCTGCATCGCGTCGGCAGGTTGCCCGTGCGCACCTGGGCGCTGACCGTGGTGTTGGGGGCCGTGTTCCAGGCGTGCGACATTCTGGCTACGTACTACCTGGCATGTGCGATCGGTCTTCAGCTGCCGGTGCTCGTCTTCTTCTTCGTGCTGCCCTGGGTCTACCTGGCCACCGTGGTGCCCGTGTCGCTGGGTGGTCTCGGCGTCCGCGAGGGAGCCATGGTGCTCATGCTCTCTCGTTTCGGCGTGGTGGCGTCGGACGCCATCCTGCTTTCTTTCCTCGTTTACCTGGTGCGAGTCGCAACCGCCTTGCCGGGCCGGGCTGCTCAGTTCCTCAAGCCCCGCGTCGGGCGGGCAGAGCGGCCAGCCCAGGTCGCGCAGGACGCGCCGTCCGGCTGAGTGTGGACGTCAACCCAGGTAGTCTCCCGCCTGGGGACCAACCATGAACAGCAGGTCGAGGATCGTGACGTGGGGGTCGTAGGGCGGATAGAGCTGCGGGTATTCCGGGTACTCGTGCCGCACGTACTCGACGCGAATGCCGGCGCGTGTCAGCTGCTCCTCCTGCAAGTAGGCTTGGGCCGACGGTCCCGTAAGGTAGTGATCGACCCACAAGTGCTCGAGGATACTCAACAACCGCTCGGTCGAGGTTCCGCGGGCCGGCAGCTGCGAGGCCCGCAGAAACTGCGTCGATGAAATGCCTGATTCGCGGGCTAGCGCGATCGAGAACTCGATGGTGAAGTCGGCCAGCAGGGCAGGGCGGCGGCCGTAGAAATCCTCCAGCAGACCACGGTAGCGGTCAAAAAAAGGTGCCCGGCCATACGCGTGCCGCAGTGCCTCCAGGTGCTTCCTGTTCCAGGGCCGGTCCCACGCGATGCGGACCTGGTGGATGGGCAGGCCCAGCGACACGTGCCCCGGGGCCATCACGGGAATGGTCAACCATTGGGGGCCTTGCCGGGTCTTGATGCGGTTGCGATTCCGCCAGTCGCGGCGTGTAAACTGGACGTCGTCATAGAACACAAAGACGTCCACCTCGCGAACCTGGTGAAAGTAGCCCCGCCACGGGATATAGGACGGCTGCAGGATAGCGCATTTCATACAGATTCGTTCGAGCGTAGGTCCTTTTCCGACAAGGTCTGGTGTGAGGCATCGTGTGGCGGCTGAAGAACGATGTGCCAGTCCCCGGGCGACGCCCCGGCACAACCATCGTAATCTCTACGATCGAAACCGCAACGCTGTGAGTCCAGGCCTGACGGAGACGCACGACCGGTTTGGCTGTTGGAGGCGTGCGGAAGCTTTACGAGAATAGAGCCTACCTGCCTGATCACGCACGCGAGCCGCCAGGGTCCGGGCGGCGCAGGCGAACGCGTTGCGGTCGGGGCCATCGCCATGCGCGTTCCCAAAATAGGTTTTCGTGATTCTGGGAGGGCGAGGCTCCCGCCGAGCCGGGAACCGGCGTAAGGCGCTGCACGACAATTGCCTACCGGTTTTGTGGATCAGCCGCGGGGCGCTAGCCCGCGGTCTTTCGCGGATGAACCGCGGGCTAGCGCCCGGCGGCTGATG
>Ga0209398_1000598_pt1 | contig 21708 bp, 12 predicted proteins | sample AshMeaBigSpring_FD_184125 | JGI IMG/M metagenome (GOLD analysis project Ga0209398, IMG submission 184125) | Groundwater microbial communities from Big Spring, Nevada to study Microbial Dark Matter (Phase II) - Ash Meadows Big Spring (SPAdes)... | ecosystem: Environmental > Aquatic > Deep... | reverse complement strand
AGGCTCCTGCCGAGCCGGCGCGTCGAGCGGGATCGTGATCGTTGGGAGGGCGAGGCTCCTGCCGAGCCGGCGCATCGAGCGGGATCGTGATCGTTGGGAGGGCGAGGCTCCTGCCGAGCCGGCGCATCGAGCGGGATCGCGGCTCGGCGGGAGCCTCGCCCTCCCGGGAGCACGCTGCCGTATCGATACCTCACCCGCCTCGGATGGTCGCCTTTCGCTCCGCGAAGGTACGCTCTTTCGCGGAGCGAAAGACGACGATGACGTGACAAAGACCGGCGGCAGCATGATTGCCGCCGCACAGTGACAATCGAGGGTCCTCCCCCGGCCCGCTCCCGAAGGGCGCCGGTTGACGGACAGCGTCTCACACCCCTCAGGAAACCGCGCGATGATCGACCCCCGTTTGGAGAAACTGGCCGACGTTCTGGTCGGCTACTCGGCGGCCGTCCGGCCGGGCGACCTGGTGCGGCTGTCAGGACCGGCCGTCGGCCGGCCGCTCATGGTCGCGCTCTACCGTCGCGTGCTCGCGGCCGGCGGACATCCCCGCGTCAGCATTGCACCCGATGAGTGTGCCGAGCTGCTGCTGACCCACGGTTCGCCGGACCAGTTGGCCTTCGCAGACCCGATCGCCCAGTACGAAATCGAGCGGGTCGACGTCTCGATCGGACTTTGGGGCGGCGACAATACCAAGGCCCTCTCGCGTGTCGACCCGGCGCGGCAGGCGGTCGTCAGCCAGGCGCGCCGCAAATACTTTGACACGTTCCTCCGCCGTGCCGCCGAAGGTCAACTCCGCTGGACCGGCACCCAGATCCCCTGCCATGCGGCCGCGCAGGATGCCGAGATGTCGCTCGCCCAGTACGAGGAGTTCGTGTTCCGCGCGGGCATGTTGCAACTGGACGACCCGGCCGGTTGGTGGCGGGGGTTCAGCCAGCGCCAACAGCGGCTGGTCGATTATCTGAGCGGCAAGCGCGAGTTGCGGCTGGTCACACCCCAGGGCACCGATCTGCGGTTGGGGATCGAGGGCCGCTCCTGGATCAACTGCGACGGGCACGAGAACTTCCCCGACGGCGAGGTCTTCACGGGACCGGTGGAGGATGCCACCGATGGAACCGTCCGGTACAGCTTTCCTGCCGTCCACGGGGGTCGCGAGGTGGACGGGATCCGCCTCGTCTTTCGCGCTGGGCGTGTTGTCGAGGCCACGGCCGAGAAGGGCGAGGCCTTCCTGCACGCGATGCTGGACCAGGATGACGGCGCCCGCGTACTGGGCGAGGTCGCCCTGGGCACCAACTACGCCGTCCGGCAGTACTCCAAGAACACGCTCTTCGATGAAAAGATCGGCGGAACCTTTCACGCCGCCCTGGGGGCTTCCTATCCCGAGAGCGGCGGCCGGAACAAGTCGGGCCTGCACTGGGACATGGTCTGCGACCTGCGCAAGGGCGGCATGGTGTACGTGGACGGTCAGCTGATCAGCGAAAACGGCCGCTTTCTGGACGAGACCTGGCCCCAGCCGAGCGACGAGGGCCCGCCGTCCGGCTGAGGAACTGCGTGACTCATCCGAGAGGGGAGCTTCGTCGTCTTTCGCTCCGCGAAAGAGCGTACCTTCGCGGCGCCAAAGGCGACCATCCTGGGCGGGTGAGGTATCGATATGGCAGCGTGCCTCCGGGAGGGCGAGGCTCCCAACGATGGCGATCCGGCTCGACGCGCCGGCTCGGCGGGAGCCTCGCCCTCCCAACGATCGCGATCCGGCTCGACGCGCCGGCTCGGCGGGAGCCTCGCCCTCCCAAGGATCGCACAGGGGCCGGGGTCTGGTACATTTGCCCGGTCTATTACCCGCAACCCAAACGATGCGGGTAAACCGCGGGCAACCCGAGGCGTACGACGCCCACCGTCCGGCTGCTGGTTCGGTCGACGCTCGCGCCTGGCTTACCGCCCCGGGCCGACCAATCCCTCCAGCGCCGTCCCCTCGGGGACGGTGATCACCGCCGAGTCGTCGACCGTCGCCCCGGTCGCCACGACCTGGCCTGCCCTGGCGGCGTGCGGCTCGGGCCGCTCCCGGCTGGCGACGGCGAAGAACCCGGCCACGCCCAGCAGGACCGTGGCGACCGCCAGGAACATCGTGGGATACGCGGGCCATCCCGCCTGGCCCGCGAAGTGAACGAGGGCCCCGATCGCGGGCTGTCCCAGCAGGTTGCCGATGTCGAACATCGACAACACGAGCGTCGTTCCCAGCCCGCGGTAGCGCGCGGGGAACGAGGCCGTGCCGCCCGCCACGACCGAGGGAAACAGGAGCGCGTGCGCGACACCGCCCACCGCCGCCGGGATCAGCAGCGACCAGCCGCCCCGCACCGCCAGGTACATGACCATGCTCAGCGCGAGCAACACCAGCCCGCACAAAGTCACCGGCCGGTTCCCCCAGCGGTCGGGCACCTTCCGCAGCACGATCCGCACCGAAAAGGCCACCGCGGCATAGCCGATGAAGAACGCCTTGATCCGCGTGATCTCCAGGTCGGCGGCGTAAGTCCGCAGGAACGTGTGCGGCAGCCCGATCCCGGCGCCCATCGCGATCGCGACCAGCAGCAGCGAGCCGGGATGATAGCGGCGGAGGACCAGCAGCAGCGGCGGCCGCCGGCGCAGACGCGGACGCGGCCCACCCCAGGTGGCCGCCAGGGCGGTGGCCAGCGAGAGGCAACCCATCGCGCCCGACCAGATGAACATCCGGTCGACGTCGCCCCGTGCCACGCGGGGGACCGACAGCAGCCAATCGCCCAGCACCGGTCCCAGGGCCATGCCGATGAAACCGGATGAGCCCAGTACGCCGATCGTCTCGGCCATGCGCCCCGCCGGCGCGCGGAGCGAGACATGGGTGATCGAGGCCCCAAAGGCCCCCGCCAGGCTGCTCATGTACAGCACCCGCAGCAGGTAGACGGCCCATCCGTCCAGCCGCTCGACCGCCAGGTGCCCCCACAGGCTGCCGATCAACAGGACCAGCGACAGCAGCCACACGCGCTGCGGCCCGTACCGGTCAATCGCCACGCCCTGCACAGCCCGCATCGCCAGCGAGCCGACCATCCCGGTGCCGACGATCAACCCCAGCTGCATCTCGCTCCCGCCCAGGCAGGTCACGAAGTCGGCATACCGGAACAGCAGGCTGACCGCCGACATCAGCAGCGTGTTGGCCAGGTAGGCACACCAGAACGGCCGGCCATAGGCGGCCTGAACTGGGCCGACAACCGGCCGCGGCGGAGGACGATCCGGAGGGACCACGGGCGGGAAAGTGTGTGGCGGAGCACAGGGGCGGGGAAACCATGATTATAGGTGCCGGCCACGTGGGAGTCACGCGGCAGCCGATCGTCCGACGGCTGCGGTCGGCCACCGCCGGTGGTAGAATCCTCGCACGGAGGAAAGCCTACGCGGGACGTCCCGGGACCGACTCATGGACGATCACGACTCGACGCTGGTCGCCTTGGCCACCTACAACGAGCGGGAGAGCCTGCCGCCGCTGGTCGACGAGATCCTCCGCCACGCACCCGACGTGCACGTGCTGGTGGTGGATGACAACTCGCCCGATGGAACCGGACAGTGGTGCGACGAGCGGGCGAAGGCCGACGCACGGCTCCACTGCCTGCACCGTCCCGGCAAGTTGGGGTTGGGCACCGCCACGCTCGACGCCTTCCGGTACTCCCTGGCGCACAATTACACGTACGTGGTGATGATGGACGCCGATTTCAGCCACCATCCGCGGTACCTGCCGGCACTCCGGGCCGCCATGAACCCCGGCCCCGGGGAGCGCGTCGACGTGGCGATCGGCTCGCGATACGTCCCCGGCGGCGGCACGGAGGGCTGGCCGCTGCGGCGGCGCTGGATGAGCCGCGGCGTGAACCTCTACGCCCGCCTGCTGCTGGGGTTGACGCCCCGGGATTGCAGCGGCGCCTTTCGCTGTTATCGGACCGAGACCCTGCGGCAGGTTCCGCTGGATCGCGTCCGCTCCCGCGGCTACTCGTTCCAGGAAGAAATCCTCTGGCACTTGAAGCGGGCCGGGGCCCGCTTTGAGGAGATACCGATCGTGTTTACCGACCGGCGGCTGGGTCAATCGAAGATCAACCTGGGCGAGGCCTGGGCGGCGCTCCGCATCATCTTGATGCTGGGCGTGCGCAACGGGTTGCGGCCCCGCACTCCCTCCGGCAACCGCGCTGCCCCCTGAGAACCGAAAGGACCCGACCGATGTTTTTCACCCGCCGTGGAACGCTGGTCTTGTCCCTGGCCGTGGTCTGCGGACCGTCCCTCGCTGCCGCGCTGGCCGCCGACCCGATCACGTTCGAGCTGACGGTCGACGCCGGCGACCGCCCGCGCACGAACGTCCCGGTCCGGGTTGATGTCCAGTTGCCGCCGGAGCTGGCTGGAGCGACGACCGCGCGCCTGGAGGATGCTTCCGGCACCAGGCTCGTGGGCCAGTTGACTCCGCCGGCGCTCATGTCGCCGCCATCGCCGGCGGGCGGCGGCCCCGGGCAGGTGGCCCGGGAGCTCCACTTTGTCGTCCCGCAGCTGGCCGCCCATTCGACGTTGACGCTCACCGCGACCATCGCCCCCAGCGCTCCCGACGACGACGCGCCGGGGTTCGCCTGGGTCGACACGGCAAACGAGCATGCCGAACTCTCCTTCGCCGGGCGACCGGTGCTGCGCTACATGTGCGCCCCGCTGGACGACTCCAGCCCCGCGGCCCGCGCGGCCACGTTCAAGGTCTACCACCACCTGTACGACCCCCAGGGTCAGCGGCTGGTGACCAAGGGCCCGGGCGGGCTGTTCCCCCACCACCGCGGATTGTTCTTCGGCTTCAACCGCATCCGTTACGGTAATGGCAAGACCGCGGACACCTGGCACTGCAACCAGGGCGAATCGCAGGCCCACCAGCAGTTCCTCGAGTCGGCGGCCGGCCCGGTGCTGGGCCGACACCGCCTGGAGATTGAGTGGCGCGGCAAGGACCAGCAGGGGTTCGCGACCGAGCAGCGGGAGTTGACGGCTTATCACGTGCCGGGCGGCACGCTGGTCGAATTCGCCTCACGCCTGGAGAGCAAGGTCGGCCCGGTCTCGCTCGACGGCGACCCGCAGCATGCCGGATTCCAGTTCCGCGCCTCGCAGGAGGTGCCGGACAAGACTGCCAGGCTGACCTACTACCTGCGCCCCGATGGCCAGGGCCAGCCGGGCAAGTTCCGCAACTGGCCGGACGACAAGTCGCACGTGAACCTGCCCTGGAACGCCCTGAGTTTCGTGCTCGGCGACCAGCGCTACACCTGCTGCTACCTGGACCGACCGGCGAATCCGAAGGAGGCTCGGTTCAGCGAGCGGGATTACGGCCGTTTCGGCGCGTATTTCCCGTACGAACTGGATGCCGGCAAGCCGCTGGAGCTGAACTACCGCATCTGGCTCCAGGAGGGGGAGATGACCGTGGACCAGGTGGCAGCGCTCGCCGCCGACTTCGTTGCACCACCCCAGGTCAAGTTGACGAAACGCTGAGCGGGATTGCCCGGCCCCTTGCGCGGCGGCCCGCGCCGATACGCGCCCCCGGCCGGAGAAGCTCGCGGTTGGGTAGCCCGGGGCAAACCCGGGCCATCGAGTCGTCGTGCGGCGCGGCGACTACTCCTCGTCCTCGCGGAGGCTGGCCAGGACCGAGTAGTCCTCCAGCGTGGAGGTGTCGCCCACGGTTTCCTGGCCCGCGGCGATCTCGCGGAGCAGCCGCCGCATGATCTTGCCGCTGCGCGTCTTGGGCAGGGCGGCGGTGAAGCGGATATCGTCCGGCTGAGCCAGGGCCCCGATCTCCTTGCGGACGTGCCGTTGCAGCTCTTCGCGCAGCCCGTCGTAGGGCGCAATGCCCTTGAGCGTCACGAAGGCGGCCACCGCCTCGCCCTTCAATTCGTGCGGCCGTCCCACCGCGGCCGCCTCCGCCACGCGGGGATGGCTGACCAGCGCGCTTTCGATCTCGATCGTGCTCAGCCGGTGCCCGGCCACGTTCAGCACGTCGTCGATGCGGCCCATGATCCAGTAATAGCCATCCTCGTCGCAGCGGGCGTTGTCGCCCGTCAGGTAGCAGTGCGGCACCTTGCTCCAGTACTGCTCCCGGTAACGCTCGTTGTCGCCCCAGATGCCGCGGAGCATGCCCGGCCAGGGGCCGGTGATCACCAGCCAACCGCCGTGCCCCGGATCGACCGCATGCCCCTGGCTGTCGACGATGGCGGGCATGATCCCCGGCAGGGGCTTGGTGCAGCTGCCCGGCTTGGTGGCGATCGCCCCGGGCAGCGGCGACATCATGATCGCCCCCGTCTCCGTCTGCCACCAGGTGTCGACAATCGGGCAGCGCTCCTGGCCAATCTTGCGGTGATACCACATCCAGGCCTCGGGATTGATCCCTTCGCCGACCGTGCCCAGCAGCCGCAGACTGGACAGGTCGTGCTTGTCGACGTGCTCGTCGCCCCACTTGATGAAGGCGCGAATCGCGGTCGGCGCCGTGTAGAGAATGGTCACGCGGTGCCGCTCAATCAGGTCCCAGAAACGGTCCTCCGCCGGATGGTTCGGGGCTCCCTCGTACATCAGCAGGCTGGCGCCGCAAGCCAGCGGACCGTAGACGACGTAGCTGTGACCGGTCACCCAGCCGATGTCGGCGGTGCACCAGAACAGGTCGTCCTCCCGGCAATCGAAGACCCACTGGAAGGTCATCTTGGCGAACAACTGGTAACCCGCGGTCGTGTGGCGGATGCCCTTCGGTTTTCCGGTCGAACCGCTGGTATAGAGGATGAACAGTGTCTGTTCACTGTCCAGCGGCTCCGCGGGACAATCGGCCGCCGCCTGCGCCATTAACTCGTGCCACCAGGAGTCGCGCCCGGGCTGCATCGGCACCGCGCAGCCGACGCGTCGCAGAACAACGCACTTCTCGACCGACGGTGACCTGGCCAGCGCCTCGTCCACCGTCTCCTTCAGCGGCAATTGCTTGCCGCGCCGCCAGCCGGCATCGGCCGTAATCTGCAGCTTCGCCTGGGCGTCGCGGTTGCGGTCCGCAATCGCCTCGGCGGAAAACCCGGCAAAGATCACCGAGTGGGCCGCGCCAATGCGGGCACAAGCCAGCATGGCGATCACCAGCTCCGGCACCATCGGCATGTAGATCGACACCACATCACCGCGCCCGATGCCCAGACCCTTGAGCACGTTGGCGAACCTGGTTACCTCCGCGTGCAGCTCCGCATAGGTCAACCGCCGCTGCTCGCCGGGTTCACCCTCCCAGAGCAGCGCCAGCTTGTCACGCCGCGGACCGTGCGCGTGGACGTCCAGGCAGTTGTAGGACGCGTTGGTCTGGCCCCCGACGAACCACTGCGCCAGCGGCTCTTCCCACTGGAGCACCTGGTCAAACGGCCGGAACCAGTGCAGCTGCTGGCGGGCCAACTCGCCCCAGAACACCTCCGGGTCGCGGGCCGCCCGGTCCCACAACTCCTGGTACTGCTCCAGCGAGTTGATCGAGGCCCGCGCCGCAAACTCCGGAGGGGGCGGGAACACCCGCTGCTCGTGCATGACGGTGTCGATCTGACCACGGGAGTCCGACATCACACAGCCCTTTCCTGATCGGCCGATCCAACGAAACAGGTTTTCGTGATTCTGGGAGGGCGAGGCGCCCGCCGAGCCGAGAACCGGCTGCACGCGCCGGCTCGGCAGGAGCCTCGCACTCCCTCGATGGTGCAGCGCTGGTGAGCGCGTCCCGTATCTCCCAGGATCACGCAAGGCTATTCAGACTTGCAGGGTGCTGGAAGCTTCCAGGGGCCTGGCACCTGCGGCAACGCTGACTGGCTTCCCAGCCGCCTGGTCGCACCAGCCAACCAGCTTGCCCGCACCCCAGTGGTCCGAACACCCCAACCCCGGGAAATGATCCGTGGCGGGACGCTAACGCGCGGTCGCCGGTCGCACCAAGCGTCGGACACACCGCGGGCGAGCGCCCGGCGGCTCATGTCTTTCCCCGGGCAATCGCGGCAAATCAGCATCCGTGGTGAACATGGTCCCCCCGATCCGTAACCGTACACGGGCCGGGGTCTGGTACACTCTTCGGCCCATCCGCCCGACCAGGCGAAGACGCGCAGACCGAAAACATGTACCTGACCCCCTCGAATCCGGCGAAATGCTCCGCCGGGATGTGAACGGTTACCCCCGGTCCGCGACCCGGGTCCACCACGAGACAGCGATTCTAGAAGTGGGCCTGCCGGCTGTCAACGAATTGGCCGGCGGCCGCCAGGCGGGGCGATGCGCTCAGCGGTCTTCGTTGAGCAGTTGGCGCACGTGCATCTCGATCCACTCGGGGGTCAGCGGCGCGTCGGGCTCGCCACCCAGGTCGTACCGCAGCCGACCCGCGCGATCGTACAGCTTGAAGTGCGGGACCGTGCCCCCCGAGATTTCAAAATCGGTGACCGACCGCTCCCCCGCGCCGTGGGCGCTGATCAGGTTGTCAAAACCGGCCCCCTGCTGCTGGAGATAGGCCCTCACGTCGCTGGCCGTTTCCGGGTCGTCCAGGCTGACCGAGATGACGGCCAATCCGGACGGGCCATGGTCCCGCGCAAGTTGGACGGTATGCGGAAACAGCTCCAGGCACGGACCGCACCAGGTGGCCCAGAAGTCGACCAGCACGACCTGGCCGCGGTGCCGCGCCAACACCCGCTCGTATCCCACCCGGTCCACCACCTCCACCTGGACCTGCACCGGCCCCAGGGTGTCACCCGTGCGGTCCCCCGCCGACCCAGCACCGGGCAGGCCCGGGCCCGCGTCCCGCGTCTCACAGCCAGCCGCGACGGCCAGCAGCAGCAACCCGCTTGCCGCGATACGCATCATCTCGACCTCCGCGCCCGTTCCCCCAGTTCACCCCCGCGGCTTCGCACCAGACACCGGTGCGCGGTTCCGCCGAGTTCCGCGGAGGTCTGCTTCCTCCGATGAGGGCCGGGGCCGTTGATCGGGGCTGCCAACGGCACCCTGCCCCCTCGTGCCGGGCGACGAAAAGGGACCTGACCGCTGGAAATACCATCCGTGAGCATCAACAAACAAGGCCGTGGCCGGCGGCGAACCGTCGGCCACGGCCGGCAATGACGGCCGCTGCGAGACTACTTCCACTTGATCCCGCAGCCGAACTGCCTGGTCTCGGTCTCCGCCGGCGACCTGCCCGCCAGCACGGCATCGGCGGCCGACCGCAGGTAGTGTTGACCGACCTTGGCGTCGTTCATGTTGTCATCGATCGCGCCCATGTAGGCGATCGTGCGGTTTCCGTCCAGCAGGAACACGTGCGGCGTGACCGTCGCGCCATACGCCTGCGCCACCTCCTGGGATTCGTCCTTGATGTACGCGAAATTGAAACCCTGCTCCTCGGCACGGGCCTTCATCACGTCCAGGTTCTCGGTCTTGTTGGGGTTGATCGCCACCAATTCCACGCCCTTCGGCTGGTACTCCTTCACGAAGGCGATCAGGCGGTCTTCGTAGGCCTTGGCGACCGGACAGTTGTTGCACGTGACGACCACGACCACCGCCTTGGCATCGGCCAGCTCAGTCAGACTGTGCGACTTGCCGTCGGTCCCGGCAAGCGACTTCCAGACGGGGGCCTTGTCGCCGACGTTCACCTTCTCGTTAAACTTGCCGGCGTGGGTCGGGCCGGAACAAGCCAACGCGACCAGCGTCAGCAGGGTCAACAACACCACAATTCTGCGCGCCATCATGTATCTCCTGGAAAAGTCGTCCACGAACAAAGGCGGGGATCGCGGACACGCGCCCAGCGCTGGACCGCGAGACCGGTAACGTATCGGGAGTAAGTTGATCGCTGCGCGCGCGCGCGGCCTACACCGCTTTGACGCCCCGGCAAGACCAAACAGGCGGGCCACGAGGGCAGGGGAACGGAGTGACACGTGCGCGGGCCCATTGCAGCAAACAGGACGCTATACTGTGCCCAAGGGCTCAAGGGCTGCGCACACGCAATCGGCCAGCCGCCCGCCTTGGGGTGCGCGGGCCGGACACGGCCAACCACCGGACGATTGTAGGCGACCCGCGCGCCCCGTCAAGTCTGCCCGCAAGGCCGCCAACCGTTCCCAGGCCGGGGTCTGGCTCATTTTTCGGCGGGAAGTCGGGTCCGTGTCGTAGGACGCTGCCGCCGAAAAATGTGCCTGACCCCTTGGAATTCCGGTCGTTATCTCCACCAGCGTGTAATGTGCTGCGCAACACCCCAGCGGTAGGTTCCCGCAGCGAGGACCAGGACGATGCCACGCCCGACCATCTCCGTTGCCCAAACGGCCAGGAGCGACTCGCCCGCGGCCCCCCAGCTCTCCCAATCGCAGCGCGATGTTGGTCGCCCCTCTCCTCACCCGGGGGACCGTGGTGCGCACAGCGGGGCTGTCAGGAGTCTTGTGGCACGGGCTTCACGCCTGTGGGGAGTCACGGTCAAGGTTCTCTGTAACATCAGCCCTTCGCCGCGAAATTCGCTACAGCCCCCGCACAGCGCGCCGGGTGCGGGTCAGGACGAGCGGGCGGGCGCGGTGGGACCGGACAGCACCGCCCTTACCTCTCTGCTGCGAGGCATGCGCGGTGCATCTGTCCCTGCCTGGCCAGTGCCGGCAGGGCCTGGCGTCGCGCTGAAGCCCGCGCCGCGGCGGACGGCCCGCGGCGGCTATCCATTTGCGCCGCTGATCGCGCTTTTTTGTGGAACCATCGCCTTGCATCCGGCCACCGCCCAGTCCGCACGGCCCGATCCACCGGCCCACTCCGCCATTCGCGTCGCCACGTTCAACGTTTCGCTGCATCGCACGTCGGCCGGCCAGCTGGTGCGCGATCTGGAGTCGGGCGTCGATCCGCAGGCGCGGAAGGCGGCCGAGATCCTGCAGCTCGTGCGCCCGCAGGTGGTGCTCTTGAACGAAGTGGACTACGATCCGCCAGGCCGGGCCGTCCAGCTGCTGCAGCGCAAGTATCTGGAGATCTCGCAAGGCGGTCAGCCGCCGCTGCACTATGCCCATCGGTTCCTGGCCCCGGTGAACACGGGCCTGCCCTCCGGCTTCGACCTCGACCAGAACGGATCGACGGAGGACCCGGCCGACGCGTTCGGGTTCGGAGCGTACCCTGGACAGTTTGGCCTGGTCGTGCTGTCGCAGTTGCCCATCGATCAGGCCAGGGCTCGGACCTTCCAGCAGTTTCTGTGGAAGGACATGCCCGGAGCACTCCAGCCGCGCGATCCGCAGTCGTTGCAGCCGTTCTACGAGCCCCGCGTCTGGCGGGCACTGCGGCTCTCGTCCAAGAGCCACTGGGACGTGCCGCTGCACGCGGGCGAAGGCACCATCCATTTCCTCGTGAGCCATCCCACACCGCCGGTCTTCGATGGGCCAGAGGATCGCAACGGCTGCCGCAACCACGATGAGATCCGGTTCTGGGCCGATTATGTCGATCCCGGGCGGAGCGGTTACATCTACGACGATCGCGGCCAGCTGGGCGGGCTTCCGGCGGGCGCCCGGTTTCTCATCGCCGGCGACCTGAATGCGGACCCGATCGACGGCAGCTCGCGCGAGCGGGCGGTGCGCCAGTTGCTCGATCACCCGTTGATCCATTCCCAGCCGGTTCCCCGCAGCCTGGGGGCGGGCGAGCAGGCGGCCCAGCAGGGCCAGGCCAACCCGGCGCAGCGCGGCGATCCAACGTACGACACGGCCGACTTTGCCGACGCCACGATCGGCAATCTCCGCGTGGATTACGTGCTGGCCAGCCGCACGCTCAGGCCCTTGGCGGCCGGCGTCTTCTGGCCGTGTGCGGACACCTCCGCCGCCGCGCTGCTCGACTGCTCCGACCACCGCCTGGTTTGGCTGGAGATCGCCCCCTGAAGAAATGGATGCCCCCCCCCGAAAGGTGCGGGCTCCAAACGGTGCGGTCGTGAGTGGCACGCAACGCCGTGAACCCTCTTGCGACAGTGTAGGCGGCGTTCTCCGAACGCCGCAGGGAGCGAGTATTGGCTCGGCCATTGGCTCTCAGCGGCTCAGGACGTCCGTCGTCCTTGCATCAACGACGGTTCACGTCGTATTGTGGCACCCGGCGCGAGCCGCCAGCACGCGCACCAGCCCGCTGGGCGCCGCCAGGCCTCGCACCAAAGCGTTCGACGCCGCCAGGCCTCAGCGACCGGCTGACGAGCACGGGCAAGCCCGTGGCACCCGGCGCGACCTTGGGAGGGCGCGCCCTTGGGAGGGCGAGGCTCCTGCCGAGCCGGCGCGATCCGCGGGTTCTCGGCTCGGCGGGAGCCTCGCCCTCCCGGAATCACGAAGCCCTGTTTCCATGATGATCTCCCAAGTTGGCCGCACTCGTCGCTCGTGGTGGCAACGCTCGTGGTGGCTGGCCGCTTTCCTGGCATCTTTGCTTGTGGTGGCCGTGCGGGGCGGTGCGATCTGGTTGCAGCGGAGCGCGCTGGCCGAGGATCCGGACGGGTATCGTTTGCTGGCGGACACGTGGTCGCGGCACGGAGTCTTCGGGCTGTCCGACTCTGTGCGCGACACGGCAGCGGACGCCGGGAACCTGCAACCCACGGCGTACCGTCCCCCGGCGTACCCCCTGACGCTGGCCGCCGTCTCCGGGCGGGGTCCCGTCACGCCGATGACCATTGGCGTGCTGCATCTTGGCCTGGGGACGGCCACGGTCCTGCTGGTCTGGTGGTTGGGCCGGTCCTGGGGGCTGGCGCCGCCCCGCGCGGCGCTCGCGGCGGCGCTTGTCGCCAGCGACCCGATCCTGTTACGCCAATCGGCGCTGGTGATGTCCGAGACACTAGCGGCGCTGCTGGCGGCCGGGGCACTTGCGGGACTGACGAGCCTGGCCCGAAAGCCCAACCTGAGCCGAGCGGCAGTCACGGGTTTCTTGCTGGGGCTGTGTGTCCTGTGCCGCCCGACCTTCGTGGCGTGGCTGGTGCTGACGGCCGCCGTGCTGCCGTGGTTTCCGGCGCTGAAAGGTCGCCGCGGTGCGCACCTGCTTGCCCTTCTGGCCGGCGCAGGGCTGGTGATCGCTCCCTGGGCGGTGCGAAACCATCTGCAGCTGGGGCGGCCGGTCCTGACCACGACGCACGGAGGCTACACGTTGCTGCTGGGGAACAATCCCTACTTCTACGCCTGGCTGGGCGATGGGCGGAGGTCAGCCGCCTGGCGGGTGGACGATAGCCCCCTGGAGCGCGACTTGAGTGCGGCGGCGGGGGCGGGGGCCGATGACGAGCTGGCACGGGACCGGACCGCCTATCGCCTGGCGAGGCAGTCCATCGCGGCCGAACCCGGCCGCTTCCTGCAATCCTGCCTGACACGTGTCGGCTGGCTCTGGTCACCGCTGCCGCAACGCGTCGAGCCCCAGGAGTCGCGCGGCACGCGGCTGCTGCGCTACGCCGTCGCGGCGTGGTACTCCGCGGTCCTGCTGGCGGCCGGGGTCGGACTCTGGACGCTGGGTCGGGATGCCTTTCGCCCGCCGTGGCTGTGGGGAGTGCTGCTCTGCGCGGCGTTCACGGCCGTGCACCTGCTGTACTGGAGCAACCTGCGCATGCGGGCACCCCTGATGCCGTTTGTCTGCCTGGCCGCGGCGGCCGGCGGCCACAACCGCCGGGTGGGCGTCTGATTCCGGCGGCCCAGGTCGGACTTTCCGGCCGGCGCGGGATCGCCCGGTGAGCATCCGCGGCGAGGGCATGGAACCAAGCCCGACCTGTGAACGGTCAGCCTCGAGCCGTCGTGCGGGCCGGGTTTCGATAGAGCACCTCGGCCAGCAACTGCGGTGATCCGCGTTCTCCGGGCGGACGCTCCCAATGCCAGTCGGCGTGTGTCGGCAGGTGCCGCTCGTACAAGGGCCAGGGATCGAAGGGTTCGAAGCCCAGGGCGTCGGCCAGCTTCCGCGAGTTCAGGGAAACGTTTCCGGCCCGGGGCGGAATCGGTCCGGCCTCGCGTCGCAGGCAGCCGTTCAGGTGGCGCGGGTCATAACCGCCTACCCGGTTCACGACCTGGGCAATCTGGTAGAGACTCAGGCTGCGCGGACCACCCGCGTGGTAAAGCCCCGCCAGCTTGCTGGCCAGTACCGCCCGGCAAACCCGGTTCAGGCAGTCGGTGTAGGTCGGCGAGCGGATCTCGTCGTAGTAGAGGGTGGCCGGTTTGGACTTGCGGAAGCGGGACTGGATCCAGTCGATGGCGCCCGCGTGGCCGTTGAAGCTGATCCCCATCGGCAGGGAGATGCGCAGCAAACACGCCTGGGGATGGGCCAGCTGCAACAGGTGCTCGGCGGCTGCCATCGTGCGGCCGTAGACAGTCACCGGGTCGGTCCCATCGCGCTCCACGTGGCCCCCGTCGCCGGTCCCCGAAAACACCAGGTCGATCGACAGGTGAACCAGCCGCACCGCGCGTCCGCCGACCACCTCCAGCAGCGTGCGCAGTCCCTGCAGGTTGATCCGCCAGGCCATCGGCGGGTCCAGCTCGCACGACTTGAGCGCACAGTTCCCGGCGCAGTTCAACACCGAGGCGAAACCGAAGCGGTCAAATATGCGTGCCAGCCCGGGCTGGTCCTCCGCATCGCACGCCACCACGTCCGGCCCCTGCAGCCGCCAGTTGTTCACCTGCCGCAGACCGATCACCTGGCCGGGATAACGGGCGCGGAAGTAGTGAAAGGCGTTGTATCCCGCTACGCCGGAGACACCGGTGACCAGCAGCGGCAGCGGCGGATCGGGCAGGTTGGCAACTCGGCAGATCATGCTGGGTGTAACCGTTCACAACCCGGTGGAAGATTTTCCCTGATTCCAGGGGGTCAGGTCGATGTTTTCGGCCAGCGCGTATCCGCGAGGTCGAGTTGATCGGCCGAAAAATGGACCAGACCCCGGCCCGTAAACGGTTAGGCGCTGTTCAACAATAAGTTACCGAAATCACTCATCAGCCGCTGGGCGCTAGCCCACGGTTGGAGCACGAAAGCCGCGGGCTAGCGCCCCGCGGCTGATCCACAAAACCGGTAGGTAATTGTCGTGCAGCGCCTTACTGCTGGGTCGGCCGGCGGCACCCGGTCAAAAGTCGGTCGGCAAGCGCCAGCCCGATCTGGCAGGCCGAGGGGCGATCCAAGCACCCTCTCCCCGTGGGTGAGGGCTGGTGATATTCGCTCTGCGGCAGCAAGCTACCCGCACGCCAACCCTCGCCCGGAGGCCGAGAGAGGTAGTTTGCGGACAGCCTCTCGGGACCAAACCAGATCGTCGCGGAATTGTGCAACGCCATCCGGCTGTTTGCTGCTCGACCGCCGATACCGCGGCCATTATAGTGGCGTGCTGACCAGGACCAACCCCGAGCGGCGTCCACCGCGCCGCGATGCGCTCGTCCGCTGCCAGGAGCCGAAGCGTGAAACTGAATTTTCTCGGCGCCAACCGCCAGGTGACCGGCTCGCGGTACGCCCTGGAGACGAACCACACCCGCCTGATGGTGGACTGCGGCCTGTTCCAGGAACGTGAATTCCAGTCGCGCAACTGGCACCCCAGTCCGCTCCCGCCCGGCGAGGTCGACGCCCTGCTGCTGACCCACGCCCACATCGACCACTGCGGTCTGCTGCCCCGCTTTGTCAAGCAAGGATACCGGCACCCGATCATCACCACGCAGGCCACCGCCGACCTGCTGGAGGTGATGCTGCGGGATGCGGCCGATATCCAGCTGGAAGACGCGGCCTACAAGCGCCGCCGGCATCGCCGGGAGGACCGTCCCGAGAAGTACGCCGAACAGGCCTTGTTCGACCAGCGGGACGTCGACCACACGCTGCCGCTGGTCCAGGGCGTCGACTACCACGTGCCGCGGCGCATCAACGCCCACGCCACGGTGACGTTCCACGACGCGGGACACATCCTGGGATCCGCGATGCTCGAACTGACCGTGGACGCGGCCAGCGGTCCGCGGCGGATCATCTTCTCGGGGGACATCGGCCAGTGGAACAAGCCGCTGCTGCGCGACCCCGTGCTGTTGGACCAGGCCGACTACGTCGTCATGGAGTCGACCTACGGCGACCGCGACCACACGGACGGCGGCAACATCGAGGACCAGCTGGCCGACATCCTGGGCCCCATCCTGCGGGACGGCGGCAAGGTCGTAGTTCCGACGTTCGCCGTCGAGCGTGCGCAGGAGCTGATGTTCTACCTCAGCCGGCTCGTACGCCAGGACCGCATCCCCGACGTGAAGATCTTCCTGGACAGTCCCATGGCGGTGGACGTGACGCAGATCTTCCAGGCTCACCGCGACTGCTTCGACGCAGAGGCCCAGCAGCGGATGGCCGGCGGCGACTCGCCGCTGGTATTCCCGGGCCTGACACTCGTGCGGACCGTCGAGCAGTCCAAGGCGATCAACGCCCACGCGGGACCCGCGATCATCATGGCGACCTCGGGGATGTGCACGGCGGGACGCATCAAGCATCACCTGCGGCAGAACATCGAGGACCCGCGGTCGGCGGTGATCTTCGTGGGCTACCAATCGCACGGGACGCTGGGGCGGCAGATTCTGGACAGGAATCCGCAGGTGCGGATCCATGGCCGCAACTACCGCGTGCGGGCCCAGGTCCGCAAGATCTACGGCTTTTCAGGCCATGCCGATCGCACCGGCCTGTTGCGCTGGGCCGGCCACTTCCAGCAGCCCCCGCGGCAGATGTTCCTCACGCACGGCGAGGAAGAGACCAGTCTCAAGCTGGCCGACGAAATCCGCCGCGCCCACGGCTGGCCGGTCACCGTGCCGCACTACCTGTCGCAGGCCGACCTGGACTGAGTCACCCGTGGCCGTTCACAAGCCGGGGCTCCTGAATAGCCTTGCGTGATCCTGGGAAGAAAGTGCAAGCCGGCACGCGACAACCAGGGTTGCACCCTATTTTTCCGGGAGGGCGAGGCTCCTGCCGAGCCGTTGCCTTGCGCGTCGTTTCGGCTCGGCGGGAGCCTCGCCCTCCCAGAATCACGAAACCTTATTTCGACGTTTCGGCCAATCCACGCCGCCCGGCGCCGCTGCGCAGGCGGAAAAGGTCCAGGCGGTCAGGATCTTGTGGCACAGGCGTAACCGTTCACAGGGCGGGGTCTGCTCCATTTTTCGGCTGAATCGCTCGGCCATTCCCCGACGCGCCGGCCGAAAACATGGACCTGACCCCCTGGAATCACCCAGGGCGGGGTCTGCTCCATTTTTCGGCTGAATCGCTCGGCCATTCCCCGACGCGCCGGCCGAAAACATGGACCTGACCCCCTGGAATCACCCCCCACCTTCTCCCAGGGTGTGAACGGTTACGGCCCAGCCTTCCCGCCTGTGCGACGCCACGGTGAAAGTCCTCTGGGTGTCGCCCTTCGCCACGAGATACGGCCAAGCCCCAAGACGTCGACCTGACCCCTCGATTGCGGGTCAAAACCCTCACCTGCTCATCCGCCCTTGCAGCTGGCCAGGAACTCGACCACGTCGACCAGTTCCTCGATCGTGAGCAGCTTCTGCAGGTCGGCGGGCATCAGCGAGACGTCTTGCCTGCGCAGCTCCTCGATCTGGTCCCGGGGGATTGTCTGCTCGAGCGCTTCGGCCGTCTTCAGGGTGACCGACTCATCGGTCTGGCTGGTCAGGATGCCGGTTGCCACCGTGCCGTTGTCCAGTTGGGCGACGTAGGTCTCGTAACTGTGGCTGATCGCGGCGCTGGGGGCCAGCAGCGAGACGAACAGGGCGTCGCGCGACAGCTTGTTGCCGATCTCGGACAGGTTCGGACCGACCTCCTTGCCCTGATCGGCGATCACGTGGCATTTGCCGCAGGTGCCCTTGTCCAGGAAGATCGCGCGTCCCCGCGCCGCTTGTCCGCGCAGCTTGACCAGCTCGGCCAGCGGCGGCAGCGGCTGGCTGTCCCGGGCCTCGGGCAACTTGAGCCGCTTCCGGGCGCCGTCCCGGATCGCGGCGTCCGGCGCATTGTGCAGCGCGTTGGCCGCGGCGAACTCCAGGTCGCCGCCCAGGCGCCCCGCTTCGACCAGCGCCCAGAGCTCCTGCTGGCCGCCGGGGCCTCGTCCCAAGGCGCCCACGGCCGCCGAGCGAACGGCGACGCTCCTCCGACTGTCCTCCACGAGGGGCAGCAGCAGCGGGACGGACGGCTCGGGGGCCGCCAGCCCCAGGACCGCGATGGCGCTCTGCACGACGGCGTCCTGCGGGTCGTCCAGGGCCGCGCGGAAGGCGTCGGTCTGTCCGTGTTCGACCAGCATGCGGGCCGCATCCACGCCCACCGTTTCCGTCGGCCGAGCCAGGGCCAGCTGCAACAGCTCCGCGTCCAGCTCCCGCAAGGGATACTTGCGCAACAGCAGAAAGAAACGCGGACCGCCCACGTTTTCGCGCAGCCACCGCACGGCCGCCTCGCGTGCCTGGGGCGACGCGTCGAGGGAGAAACCGTCCAGCCGCAGCAGGGTTTCGACGACGATCTCGTCCTTCGCCTGCTGCCCCAGCCCGGGTGGCTGGGCCGCCGCGCTCACCGGCATGAAAAAACCTGCCGCGAGGAAGACCATCGTCAGCCGAATTCGCCTGTCGCACGTCATCTCGTGGTCCTCTCGCATACGCCCGTCGGCACCGGGCAGCGGGGTCTGGCCACAATGGCACTTGGGTGCTGTCAAACAATAAGTTACCGAAATCACGCATTAGCCGCAGGGCGCTAGCCCACGGTTGGGGGACTGTCCCGACTTTTGTGGCATGGATGCCAGAAAAATGGGACTGTCCCCTTCGGCAGAGCCATTGACACAAAAATCCGTACAGGCCCACGGTTGGAGCACGAAAAACCGCGGGCTAGCGCCCGGCGGCTGATCCAAGACACCGGTAGGTAATTGTCTTACAGCGCCTTAGATTGCCCCTGTACCTGGTGAGCCGCAAGGCGCCAAATCAGGTTTCGTGATTGCGGGAGGGCGAGGCTCCCGCCGAGCCGAACACCTCCGTCACGGGCCGGGGTCTGGTACATTTTTCGGTCCATCCGCCCGACCTGGCGAAGACGCGCAGGCCGAAAACATGTACCTGACCCCCTCGCACACGGGCCGGGGTCTGGTGCATTCTTCGGCCCATCCGCCCGACCTGGCGCTGACGCGCAGGCCGAAAACATGTACCTGACCCCCTCGCACACGGGCCGGGGTCTGGTGCATTCTTCGGCCCATCCGCCCGACCCGGCGCTGACGCGCAGGCCGAAAACATGTCCCTGACCCCCTCGCATCCGGCCAAATGCTCAGCCGGGGTGTGAACGGTTACCCGCGGGTTTGCCAGGGAAACCACGCTCCCACTTCACTGGCGGCGACCGCCGTTCCGCTCAACGCAAGTCTCCTGCGGATCGGCCGACCTTTTTGACGCGAACTGCCTTCGAATCCGGCTGGTCCGGCCTCGGAAAAGGGTTGCCGAACCCCCGCCCGGTCTACAGCCCCAACAGCCCCTTGAGGGCCGCGTCCTTTTCCGGTCCCTGGAGAAAGTCGAATGCGCGGAAGTACCGCGCCCGGTGCTCGGCCGTTGTCGTCTCGTCCCGAATCAAATCGGCCAGCAGTTCCCCGGTCCGCGCGGCCCGGCTCCGCCAGACGATCTCGCGTCCCGCCGGCTGCTTCCAATCGGGGCCGACCTTCGCCAGCCAGGCCGCCAGGCAGGCGTCCCACTGCCGGTCGGCGCCGATGCCCAACGCCTCCAGGTACCAGCGGTCCTGCTCGTCGTGCTGCAGTGCCAACTCGGCCCATAGCTCCGCGGTCCGCGGCGCCATGTTGTGGCGCAGGGCAATCGCACACTCGCGGCGGACGGCCGGCGACGGGTCTCGCACCAGCTGCCGTACCAGCGGAATCAGGTCCAGTTGCAGCTGCCGGGCCAGCCGCAGACCGACGATGCGCATCCGCGGGTCCGCGTCCTTCAGCGCCCGCTGCACGGAGTCAGGTCCGCGGCCATCGAGCTTGCCCAGCACCCACAAGGCGCGGGCCCGATAGACCGGATCGTCGCTGTCCAGCATCGGCGCCAGCGCCGGCTCGGCCCGCGGTCCCAGCGCATGAAGCGTGGTCCAGGCGACGTAGCGGGCAGCATCGTTGGGGCTCTTCAAGGCCTCCGCGGCGCCCTCGGGCGTGCCGAAATCGTAGCGCGGCACCGCGTACCGGCCCGCCTGGCCCCGGGCGGTCACGCGAAACAGCCGCCCGCGCTCCAGGTCGCCGGCCCCGTGTCCACCGACGCCCGGATCGTACCAGTCCGCCACCACCAGCGAACCGTCCGGGGCCACGCTGACATCCGAGGGGCGAAACCACTTGTTACGCGTCCCCACCAGCAAATCCACGGTCTCGGCCCGGTAGCCCGCGCCGGCGTCGGCCAGCGTATACGCACGGCAGACGTTCGGCCCGGCATCACAGTGGATCAGCGCCCCCCGCAACTCGGCCGGCAACGCCCGGCCCTCGTACACGGTGATGCCCGTGGGCGAGCCCGCGCCGGTGTGCAGCAGGTTCGGCACCACGCCCGGGTCGTGGAGGTGCCAGTGATAGCTGGCCCGCTCGTCCTCCGGGGCGCCCTCGGCCTGCGCCCGCTTCCACCCCTCGCCCCACCCGGCGCCCGTCAACTCGTCGCAGTAGCCATAGTTGCCGAACTCCATCACGAAATTGATCCGCACCCCTCGGTTGCCGTCGTCGTCATTGTCGCTCTGCCAGAGCGAGCCGAACGAGTCGACCGTTACCTCCCAGTTATTGCGGAAGTTCCAGCCCAAAGTCTCCAGCTGGCTGCCATCCAGGTTGCAACGGAACACCATCCCCTGCTGGTATGGCTTCCGCCGAGCCGCCACCTCGATGCCGGCCAGGTCGACCACCGGTTGGCCCTGGGCGTCCTTCAGCTGGTTGCCGGCATTGCCGAAGTTGAAATACAGTTTGCCGTCCGGTCCAAATACGAAGGCATGGATGCCGTGATCGTGCTGCGTGCCGCTGATGCCGCGGAACAGCACCTCCTGGCGGTCAGCCCGATCGTCGCCGTCCTCGTCAATGAAGACGCGGACCTGGTCGCCGACCGACACGATCGCCCGCGTTTCCTTGCCGTCGGGCGTGGCCAGCACGCAGATGCCGTGCGACGAGACCAGGTCCGGCGCCTGGTAAAAGACCGTCTGCCGGTCAATCCGCCCGTCGCCCTGCGTGTCCGCCAGGATCAGGATGCGGTCCCCGTCGGGGCGCTTGCCGCGATGGCCGCGGTAGTTGACGATCTCGCAGACCCAGATCCGCCCCCGGTGATCGATGTCGATGTTGGAAGGGTTCGTCAGCAGCGGTTCGCTGGCCAGCAGCGCGCACTCCAGCTGGGCGTGCACCTCCAGTTGGGACGCGGCCAGTTCCGGGTCGTGCTGCTCGGGTCCGCCGGCCCCACGGCGACCGGACCGTGAAATCGCGGGCCTCTCGGTGAACACCAGGAACTGCACGCTGGTGCTCCGCCCGCCCTGCTGGTCGGTCCCCCCGGCGTCGAGGCCGCCCCGCGCCTTGAAGCGCCGGTAACCGGCCGGCACGTCAAAGGCAATGACACTGTTGGCGTGCGTGCCCATGCCGTACGGAATCGGCTGGCCGGCGATCTTCAGCGGCCCGCCCGCGGCATTCTGATTGACTCGCACCTGGCCCCAGTCGGCGCTGGCGGACTTCCAGGTCAGCTCCGTCAGCCGCAGTTCGCCCTGGTCCCCGACCAGCCGCGGCTCGGCCCAGTCGGCCCAGTCGCACGAGTACCCGTCGCCGCCGTCGGTCACGAC
>Ga0209398_1000596_pt1 | contig 21759 bp, 12 predicted proteins | sample AshMeaBigSpring_FD_184125 | JGI IMG/M metagenome (GOLD analysis project Ga0209398, IMG submission 184125) | Groundwater microbial communities from Big Spring, Nevada to study Microbial Dark Matter (Phase II) - Ash Meadows Big Spring (SPAdes)... | ecosystem: Environmental > Aquatic > Deep... | reverse complement strand
GCGGAAGGCCTTGGTGCGACGATTCGCGTGTGGGCGGATGAGTTTCAAGACGTATTATTCGAGGTGGCGGACGGGGTCATTTCCCTGGGGGCGGGCCAGCTCACGGATTCCGTCTGGATCGAGGGGATCGCCGAGGGGACGGAAATCCTGGAGTTGGTGACGGAGTACACGCCGTCCGGGGCCTCGCCGATTGTCGTGGCGCAGGATTCGGTGTTGGTGAACGTCAAGAAGGCGCCGCAAGTCGTCGACGTCGTCTTCCGGCAGGTTAGCGCTGCACATTACGGCGACTTGGAGATCAGCACGAACCCCGACGGCGCGTCAGCCACGGAGGAGGGCGACGACGCCCACTACGACGCGAACGGCGTTTTGCGGTTCATGGGTGGCGACCGCCTCTTCCCCGACGCCAAGAGCGTGGAAGACAACAACGTGGCGAACAACATCGTCCGCGTCAGGGCCATTCTGGAAAACGTGACCGACGACGACGTCGCGGCGGCCTTGAACGTGTACTTCCGGGCCTGCGACGTGGATGATCCCTCCACGAACGCCACCATCGACCCGAACGGAAACGGCGCGGAAGGGGGCCGCGACAACCGAGGGCGACTCACAGACATCGCCTTCGAAGGGAACGGTTCATCGGGTGGAAGTCCCAAAGATTCTGTCGCGCCCCTGTCCGATGGCCCTGGTTTCGAAGGGCATCTGCGGACGATCGACGCCGACGGCAATCCGGGCGTCTGGCAAGCACAAAAGGCGACCGTGGAGGCCGTGATTCGCAAACAGGGGAACGTCTACTACGCCGAAGTTGACCTGGCCACGTCGTTTGCGCCGGGAGACAATTTACGGGTAGGCGCGACATTCAACGAAGACAGAATCGTAGAACGCGATTACGTGCCCACGGCCGACGACCACCGCGACGGCTCGCCCCAGCTTTCCGTCTGGCGACGGTTCCATGTCGAGCAAGACCGGATGGCGTCCACGACGAGCGCCGACAGCGTGCAGGGGAATATCACGGAAGTCGCCGCCGTGGGCGGCGCCAGCGGGCAGGCGCAGATAACCACGGACATTCGGCACATCGAAAACCATCCCCTTCTCGTAAACCAGTTTGTCGGAGGCATCCTTCGCCATAACGGCAAAAACTATCACATTCTGGCCAACACAGCCGGAGGCGATGACGGCGTCGTATTTGAAGTCATCGGCGCTCCGGCAAGTTTCGCGAACGGCGCCGTGACGGTTTATGAAGACGACTTTTCGCCGATCGAGAAGCCGATGGTGGAACTGGAGCTTGCGCGGCAGGGACAACTCGTAAATGCCGGCGGAACCCTGCGAACGCTCACGCCCGAGCGATTCGGCGGGCAAGCATTTCCCATGGCGGCGCAAGAGCTTGTAGGAGGGGTGTTGTTGTTTTCGTTATCCACCGACGCGTTTCAGATAACAGCGAACACGACTACGACGATCACCTTTGACATCGGGAACGCCGCCGAGCCGGAACCGGCCTCCTTTCTCTTGTACCGCCCCCTGGGTGCCGCCGTGCCGGAAACAATCGTCGATCCATCGCAAGACGCGGATGGGATGTACGATCTGTTGCAAGCAACCGCGAACTTGAACCAAAACAAGTTTGCGATCGCGTACCTCCAGCCGGTGCTGAGCTCGCTCGACAGCTTTGATTCCGATCCGAACGAGGCCAATACGCTTGTTTCGGCCACGCCGCATCTGTCCAATGTAGTTCAAGAGGCGGAAACCGTTCTCAATCCTTATCGCGGCAGCCACAACGTCGAAACGCCCCTGTTTTGGGTCGTTTACGTTTCGACCGGCTACGAAACCATCCGCGGTCGCGGTGGCGACCCTTCCGGAGAAGGGTATGCTTTCGGAAGCTCAAGCCTGAATATGTCCGTGATCTATTTGGAAGCCATTCGAGATTTCAGCGTCGATCATCCCGCCTTGTCCGAACTAACGGGACGCGCGCGTGTGACCGTTCACGAAATCGCGCACCAGTTCGATGTGGCTCGAACTAACAGTGGGCATCGACCAAGTGAGTCTGATATTATGTTTGAAGGGCTCGCGCCTAACATCGAGGACAAAGCTTGGAACTTTCATGTCGTGGATATCGCGTGGCTGCGGAGCTTTACAAAGAGTCCTAGTTCGGGTTCGTGAAAATGGATCCATCGCGCTTTGCTCTAGCAGCGAGCTGCCTTTGCGCGGCTCTTGTCGTAGTGGTCGCTGAGCCTTCCGGCGCATTTGAGTTGTCAAGTCGGGCAATCCGAATACGTGTTGCACAACTTGGCGCGGCGCCATTGCCGTACCAAGCTGTGCGTTTTCGCATCCATGTTGAAAACATAAGCCGAAGCACCATTCGCAATGTAAGTTCCCCTTTGTGGTGGATCGATCCCGTGGTTGGACCGCCCGATTCGAGCACCGTCGGGAACACGTTCCAAAGAGCATTGCCCGAAACGTTACTTTTTCGCAGGCCATTATTGTTGGCCGACCGGGATTTGTTGTTTGGCGGAACCCGACCACTACCCCAGAATTCCGACTTTCCCATAGGAGGAAAATTATCCGCATCCGCAGCCTCCGCGGCGAACTGGGAGGACGGAAGAGGAGGAAAGACAGAGGAACCGTTTTTCCGATTCCCAGGCAAGTTTCATTTGTACTGTCACTATCGACTCAATGAACGCGAAACGGACTATCTCACGGCCGGAATCGAAGTCCGGGTGGCTGAACCCACGGGCGACGATCTGCGAGTCTACGAGTTGCTGCAAAAGGATTCCACGCTGGCCCGGATGATGATGTCGCCGGTGCATGTGCCCGACCCGGAGACGACGGCTGTTCTGGAAACGCTCGTCAAGCTGTTTCCGAAATCCTCGTACGCCGACTACGCGCGGCTCGCCATCGCCCGCGCGGCGCTGAAGAACTACGATGTTCGGGTGCGGATCACCGCCAGCGAGGAAGATGCCAAGCTGGAAGAAATCGACCGCATCGTCACGGGATCTGATTGTCTCAAGCGTCTGCCACATCTGCAAGTTCGCCCGCTCGTGGCCTGGCTCGCGGAATCGTCGGCGGAACAAGCGGAGTTGACGCGACTGGTGGAAGACGTTGTGGCGGCCCACGACAAGCCGGAGGATTTGCGGCGCGACCTGATTCGTCAACTGGTGCGCAAGCGCACCGAGCTGGCCCACCGCCGCCGGGCGGCGACCATCGAGCACCTGGAGCGGGTTTCCTCGAAGGAGTTCCCCTATTACGACTACGTACTGGTCATGCTGCGCGGGTTCTATATTGCTACCTTGATCGCAAAAGCAGGCAGCGAGCATTTTCTCGCGAATACGAGCATCGTTCACTGGGATACTCCGGTTCTGAATTCCGTAATCGCGCTCGACACGTCCGGCAAGCTGACACGGGTGATGGACGCTTTGACGGGCGAGTATGCCGACTCGCTGACCTGGAACATGTCGAACGGCTATAGCACTCCCGAAGAGTGGAAGGAAATCCGCAGTCGCATCCGACACGAACCGCGGTGAACTGGGCAACGTATGACGGCGCCAGCCGGATTAACTACCAGCGTCACGTGTCGGACCCTTAGGGTCAGACCCTGTTTTCGGTTGGGTAACCGTTCACGGGCCGGGGTCTGGTCCATTTTTCGGCCGACAAACTCGACCTCGCGGATACGCGCTGGCCGAAAACATGGACCTGCCCCCCTGCAATCAGGGAAAATCTTCCACCGGGCCGTGAACGGTTACTGCAACTCAACTCGTCAGGTTGACGAATCGTCCGGGACAGGTGCCCTTCCCCAAGGAGCAGCGGAATCTGCCCGGAAAGGGGGTAGTACGCACATGCCAGCCGGCCTGCGATGAGCAGAAACATCACTCCGCTGCACCCACCCGACGACTTCCGTCGCCTCGTCATCACACACCTCCTCGGCCATCAGGTCAGGGATAGCTGAGAGCCGTTTTCACTGGAAGAAGAAGGGAAAGCGCTTTCCATGAGATTGCATCATCGGCTGCTCGCCATTTGTCTGTTGCTGAGTGTGTCTGCCGTCGCGTGGCCCCAACACGATCTCCACCGCAACGCGGCCCGGGACATTGCCGCTGGCGGAACGGAACTGGCAAAAGCCGTCGCCGTGCTGAACGGAAACCAGGATGACGTCGAATCGCTGTATCTGCTTGCCGCCGCTCATTGCCTGACCGGCGACATCGATACGGCATTGGCATTCGCCCGGCGTGCCGTCGCTGCGGGATTGCCGATCGAGCGACTGCAAGCCGGCCCGCGGCAGGAATTCGCCCCTCTGTACGCGTCCGATGCGTATCGAAAATGGGCCGCCGGTCAGGAGCGACCGCTGATCCACGGTCCCATGCTGGGCCAGGTAACCGCGGACTCGGCCAGTGTCTGGGTGCGGACGGCGAAAGCGGCGGCGGTGACCGTTGAAGTCAAGGCAAGCGACGAGGTTGTTGCCACGGCGTCCACCCGCACTGGTGAAGAATATGATTTCACCGCGGTCGCGAAGGTCACCGGCCTGGCGGCTTCCACCGACTACAGTTACCGCGTCCTGCTCGACGGGAAACCGGTGACGGAACCCGCGACGTTCCGGACGACCGTTGAGCCGGGCAAGCCCGCGAAATTCCGCGTGGCGTTTGGCGGCGGCGCCGGTTACGCCCCCGAGTCGGAACGGATGTGGGATACCATCACCGCTCACCGACCCGCCGCGATGTTGATGCTGGGCGACAACGTCGACATTGACGATCCGACTCATCTTTTCACGCAACTGTATTGCTACTACCGCCGCCAGTCGCGGCCGGAATGGCGCCGGCTGGTGTCGACTGCCGCGGTGTACTCGATCTGGCACGATCACGACTTCGGCACGGACGATTGCGTTCCTGGACCGGACATCGACCAACCGGCCTGGAAACGGCAGGTTTGGCGGACGTTTCAGAATCAGTGGGTCAATCCGGCCTACGGAGGCGGCGCAGCGTTGCCGGGATGCTGGTACGACTTTCACATCGGCGACGTGCACTTCATCATGATCGACGGCCGCTATTACCGGGATCAGAAGGGCGGTTCGATGCTGGGGCCGCGGCAAAAGGCATGGTTGAAGACGGCGCTGGCCGCGTCCCAGGCCACATTCAAAGTCATCGCTTCGGACGTTCCTTTTACGCCGGGAATCAAGCTGGGCAGTCGCGATGCGTGGGACGGCTATCCGGCGGAGCGCGAGGAGAGTTTTTCGTTCATCGAAAGTGAGAAAATCGACGGCGTGATATTAATCGCAGCGGATCGGCACCGGTCGGACGTGCGCAAGATCGAGCGCGAGGACGGCTACGACTTCATCGAATTCCAGAGCTCGCGGCTGACGAACCGGCACACACATGGTGTGGTGAAGACACCAGGTTTGATTTTCGGCTACAACAAGGAGTGTTCGTTCGGCATCATCGACTTCGACACCACTCGCGAAGATTTCACCGCGGCGATGACGATCGTGAACATCGACGGGGAAGTGATGTATTCGATGGAATTGCCGCTAAGCAAACTCTCGCACATCAACCACGGGAGGTGACCCATGTTCCACAAACGATGCGGGTTTTCAGAGGAATCATTGGGTGAGTTCAGGGCGTGTTAGGCGCTGCACGACAATTACCTACCGGTTTTGTGGATGAGCCGCGGGGCGCTAGCCCGCGGTCTTTCGCGGATGAACCGCGGGCTAGCGCCCGGCGGCTGATGAGTGATTTCGGTAACTTATTGTTGAACAGCGCCTTAGCATCATGGCGGTGGATTTTTTGAGGCATGGCTCGGGCGTTCCATGCGGGGAGAGCAGAGGGAATAAGACTGCCCTGCCGGTTTATGCCGGTCACCACCGTGGGGTCAGACCCTGTTTACGGTTTACAACGGACGCGTGGTGTGTTGCACTCGCCGCATGGCTCGTCCACTTCGCATTCAATGCGCCGGCACTAGCAGCGAAAATCCTGGAAACTACTGATTGAGCGGAAGGTCAAGTCTCCCCAACACCCCGATCCGGTTCGCCAGGCCCGTCGACCAGGCTGGATGGAGCCCCAGGTCTCAAGCCAGGCGGTTGCGGAGCATTATGGTGTGGACGTCGGCGCCTACCGACAGCGGCGTTCCACGGCGGAAGGTCGCGATCTGGCCGCCTATTTGGCTCGTTTGGCTCATCGACACACGACCGCCACGCTCCGTGACCTGGCCGCTCCGTTTGGCTTGAACCACCCGGACAGCGTGAACAACCTGATCCGTCGCGCCGAAGAGCATTTGGGCCAGTCTCTCCAAGACAGGACCTTGGCAGCCAGGATTGTCGAAACGGTCGCTAAAACCGAAAACTGGGTCTGACTCCAAGTGTGGGTCCCGGCGGTGGCGGGTTGCGGCTTCGCGCAGCAAGTGGGCCGGTCGGCGATCGACCGGCCCACGTCAAGCCGCGCTGTCCCTGGCACAGCGGCCGGGTCTCAGAAGAGGTAGACCGCCTGGATGCGCAGGCCGTCGAAGCTGACCGTGCTGTCCAAGTTCAGGAAGTTGTTCTCCTGCACGGCCTGGATGAACTCCTCCGTCTTGACCGCGTTCAGCCAGGCGCTGTAGAGATAGCCGGCCGACACGCGCAGCTTCTGCATGGGGCTGGTCCAGGCCACGCCGAACTCCAGGTCGAGGATCGGCACGATGCGGCCGGCCGACCACTCGGCTTCGACGACCGTCTGGTCAAAGTTCTGCCCCTGGAAGTAGCTGGCATCGAACTCGCCGGCCAGGAAGCTGGCAAAGGCCGTGCCGTAGCCCGACAGGCCGCTGCTGCAATGAAACCGCTCGGCGGCCAGGCCGAAGCGGACACCCGCCCCCTCGAATTCGACGTCGGTGAAGACCGCTTCAACGCCGTTGTTCTCGAACAGGGCCCCGAACGACTGCTCCAACTTGGCGTACCGCGTGCCGACGAGGTAGTCGATGGCGTGCACGGGGCCGCACGCCAGTTGGCGGCGGTAGGTCACGTCGACCAGGTCGAAATCGATGTTCAACTCGGCGCCGGCCTCGAGGAAGTCGCTTGCGGCACTGCCGCTCGAGGGATGCGCCACCAGCGACCGCAGGACGTCTGGGGCCGAGGTGAAGATCTCGTCGGTAGTCTCGTTTTCGTAGCGCGTGAAGCTGGCCTCAACGCTGCTCGCACAATCGACGTTCACGTTGAACCCGGCGCGGTAGGCCCCTTGGAAATTCGGGTCGACCGTGGCCACGCGGCCCACCTGGATCGGATTGTTCGCCGGCGGCCCGGTGATCGGTCCGTCGATCGGAACCGCGTAAGCCACCTCGGCATCCCGCGGCCGCAGGTAGAGATAGTCGGCAAAGATGCTGGTGAAGTGCGCGGTCGACCGGCAGACACAATCAAAGCAGGTGTCGCACGGCGGGGCGCAAGTCCCCGCGCAGCCGCCGGGTCCGCACGACGACTCGACGCCGCCGTCATAGTACGGGAGCGACTCGTACGGCGCCGGCTCGACCGGCTGTTCGACGTAGTCCCCGGCGGCCTGGTCCGAGACCTGGAAGGCCGCAGGGTGCGCGTCGGTCACACTCTCGTAGTAGCCCGCCGGTGCTACCCGGGGGTCGCGGCGCGGCGTCGCGGCGGCTGGCCGGCCCAGATTGCGGACGGCGGATACAACGCGTGAATACTCGGCCGCCGAGGCCGAGGGCGATGTTGCGGCCAGGCTCGACAGCAGGGCGGCCGCACAAACGATACAACGCATTTTCATGGCAAAGTCCCCCGATAGGTTAACGTCCGTAAAGTCCTATCGACGGGGATAGCCGCTATTTTCAGAAGAACCCGCAGCTCCGGCAAAGTCTCTCCAGGCTCGCCACCTTGCCGTCCTGGTCATGCATCACGCTTAACCCGGATTATTCATGAGCCGCAGCGCGCCGGCGTCCGGTTTTGGTGGAATTGGGGAGAACCGGACGCTGGCGCGTGCCGGCTGATGTGGGCGGTGTTTTTCGGAAGATGGCCGCAACCTGTTTCTCTGCTTCACCTTGCAACTTTACTCGTTAGGTTGATGAATAATCCGGGCTAAGTCCGACGAGGCTGTCGGATCAGCCCGGATCGGCCAGATGCAACACGGTTCCCCCGGCACGGGGCGGGATATCAGCCGGCGGGCGCCAGCCGGCGGCTTATCCGACGTTTGTCCGATGTCTGGTGCTGCCAGCAACCGCGGGCGGGTGCCACGCGGCTGATCATGGAACCCCGCGGCCGGCGAGATGCCGCGGCCGGCGTGTCGCGAAGCGCCCGGACATGGGTGGTCGAGTTACCGCCCGGGGGTACGCTTCCCCTGGCTGCCGCGACGGCATGACGCCCGGGCACGCTGCGCATGCAGCCGACGCTGGCCAGGATGGGACCGTGCTGGCACCGCAAGGCCAGGCTGGGTTATCGGCCCGCCCCGGTTGGCTGACCCGGCGGCATATGGACGCGGCGGCGAACGTCGGTCTCCAGGACGCCAAAAGCCGCCTCATGCCGCTGGATGGAAAGCTGGAGCGCCGCCAGCAGACGCTTGGCCGTGTAATGGTTCAAGATAATCCGCTGCTGAACGCCAATCGGTTTCTCGGGCACACCCATCGGCTGCGTGTTCAGACCGAAGTCGATGATCAACTCCTCCGGGGTGCCGGTCACCCGGCAGAAATTTGCGTAGCAGCTGATGACCTTCGAATCATCCAGCTGGACCTGCATTTGAGCCTGCTGGGGAGCGCCCTCCGGCGGTTTCGATTCCAGGACGCCGCTGCTGGAGGGGGACGCTTCATCGGACTTGCCCATGGTAACTCTCCCTGAAGAAACGAGTGATGCGTGTGAACGGTGGCGTGTCGCGATCGTCAGGCCGGGGGGCATCCATCGGTCGATCCGCGCCACCCCGGGGTCAGGCGCTGGCCGAAAACGCTGAACGCACCCCGAGTCGGCCGGGATCGTACGGGTCCCTGGCGATTGCGTAATCGATTTAGCGCGTAGCGACAAGGGCAATTGTTCGCGGCGCGGGCGGGGCGCCGGCGGGCCGGTGCGTTTCCGGGCCGCGAACCGGAAGCGCGGCGGCCTCGGGGGAGCCCGGCGATGCACGCCCGGTCGCTGGCGGAGGTTGTATCCGTCAGATCTCGAAGTGGAACGTGCGGGCCAGGAAGCGTCCGAGGCGCCAGCCCAGCGAGCGCGGCTGCGCGGCGATCTTGCCGCGGCCGCGCAGCCCCGGCTGCAACGGCTCGTCGACTTCGGGCAGGGCGGCACGCGCCTGGTAGGAGGTGCTCAACGGGCGCTGCATGCCGGCCGGGTCGGTTCGCGTGGCCAGCTCGCCGCCGGCCTGGCTGGAGAGGCTGGGCGGGGTGGCCTGCAGTTCAACGCGGGCGATATCCTCGATCTCGCTCCGCAGGGTCGCTGCCGGGTAGGCATCCAGCTTGATCTGAACCTCCTGTCCTGGCCGCACGAACTCGATATCGGCCTGGTCGATGACCAGCACGGCCTCGAGGTCGTGCGGATTGCCGATCAGGCAGAGCTGATCACCCGGCGTGAGGTGCGCGCCGTGGTTCACGGTGTCCAGGGGCGAGCCGGCCCAGAGGGGCAGCTGGCCGGGGCGGCGGCGGCTGTCATCCGGCCGGGGCGGGGCAGGCAGCACGGTGCCGTCGGCGGGCGCGACCAGTTGCAGGCGGTCCAGGTCCTGCCGCTTTTCATCGAGCTGTTTGCGGGCCATGTGCAAGGTCTCTTCCAGCTGGGGGATCTGCCGCGCCACGCGGTCGTCCGTGAAGCGCTGCCGGCGGAGGCTGACCAGCTGCGTCTCGTATTGCCCGACCCGGCCCTCGAGTTGGACGACCTCGGCCTCCAGCTCGACGTTGCTCAGCTCCGCCAGGTTCTCACCCTCCCGCACCTGCTGGCCCGCCCGCACGTGCACGACGTCCAGCCGCCCGGGCACGTCGACATACACGGGCTGTGCGCCCCGGGGGGCGACTTCGAGCGAACAGCGCACGTGGTACGGCAGCGGAATCGCGACCACGGCCGCGAGGACGGCCCCCACGACGGCCAGCGTCGCCACAACGCGATGACGTTTCACCTGATGCATCCTCCCCGGGACATGCAGGAACCTGGTGAACTGCCAGAGCGGCTGGACCACCAGCCCGAACAGGCCGGCCAGGGCGATCGTCTGGCCGATGACCTTCAGGCGGTACGGTTCCAGGACCTTGTTGAGGAAAAACAGAATCGAGAACATGACGACCCAGCGGTAGATGACGGCGGCGAGCGTGTAGAAGGCGAACAGCAGCTGGCCGCGCTGCGGCAGGAACGGATCCGGCGGGACCTCCAGGCCCAGGCACCACTGGGACAGCAGCCGCTGCAGGATGCGGCTGGACTTTTGCCGGAGATTGGGAATCTCGATCAGGTCGGCCAGGATGTAATAGCCGTCGAACCGCAGCAGGGGGTTGCCGTTGAACAGGATCGTGCTGATCGAGCAGATGAACATCACGCGCAGCGCCAGGTGGTTCAGCATGCCGGGCTCGCTGAACCACCAGAGGAACGTGGCGATCGAGGCCAGGCCCACCTCGACGTACATCCCGGCGGCCCCGATGGCGGCCCGTTGCCACTTGCTGGGCAGCAGCCATGAGTCGGAGACATTGCAGTAGAGGCACGGCGTGAGGACCAGGAACATCACGCCCATCTCGTGGCATTCGCCGCCAAAGTGCTTGCAGGACAGCCCGTGGCCGAACTCGTGCAGGACCTTGGTCACCGCCAGGGTCAGCCCCAGCCAGAACCAATTGCGCGGACCGAAGAATTCGTGGAACGCGGGCAGCCGCGCGTGGAACACGTCAAATTCGACCGTCACCAGGGTGAGCGCCGCCAGGGCCAGCGCCGCCCAGAGCAGCACGGCCAGGGGCGAGAATAACCACCACACCCAGCCGTGCAGAACGCTCAGGAGCCGGTCCGGATCGATCCCCTTGAAGCGGATGGCCAGCACGTTGGCCAGCTTGGACCAGAGTTCCTTGCGGCGCAGTTCGTCGTGCCGCTGCTTGAGCTGTTTTCCCTGCCCCGGCGCATCGGCGATCACCAGCCCGCTGCGATGCAGCATCCCGATGAACTGCTGCAGGTCGTGGAGCGTGATCTTCTGCGGCGCGAACTGGCGCTCGAAACGCTGCTTGATCTCCTGGAAGCTGACGCTGCCGTCCAGCATCTGCAGGATGGCGTACTCTTCTTCCTGGAAGCGGTAGTATTTCAGCCCCACCGGCTCCTTGACCACCCAGTAGGAACGTCCCTGGTAGCGATGCAGGCGCGCCGTCAGGTCCGGCCGCATCCGCAGGGGCAGCGGGCGCAGGGCGCTGGAGACGAGACTATCGGCCAGGGTCACCATCGAGGCGAAAATTCAGGGGGACAGCGCGACCCGCGCCACTGGCGGGGTCGACAGGCAGCAAGTCGCTGGACGTCGTTGCGGTTCCTGGCGCCTCCGACGGTCCTGGAGCGGCGGCTTGTTCAGACCCCCGGCAGGGCGTGCCGGGGCGGCCGTTTCAACGGTTGGGGGCGATCGCCATCTCGGCCCGCATGCCCGGGTTGACCAGCCACTGGCCGTTCTCCCGGCGGTTTTCGATCTCGCACCAGACGCGGAATTCACCGCTGGCCTCCACCAGCGGGCTCACGAAGGCCACCCGGCTGGCAAACTGTTCCACGCGTCCCCGCGTCAGCTGGACGGCTACCGACACGGGCCGGTCGATCAGTTCGTAGGGTGCCCACTGGGCGGTGCTCATGAACCCTTCGACGCGCAGGGCATCCATTCGCACGATGCGGACGACCGGGGCCCCGGGATCGAGCCATTCACCCTGGCGGCGGTGGACCTGGGCCACGACGCCCGCCAGGGGGGCCTCGATCCGGCGCCGCGCGAGGGCCTGCTGGGCCGCCTCCAGCTCCGCGGCGCGGATGGCGACGCTCTGCCGCGTCACATCGTACTCCAGCTGTGCCAGCTCGATCTGCAGCAGCGAGCGGCGGTGGGTCAGCAGCAGGCGGCGCACCTCGGCCGGGGTGACGGTGCCGCGCACCTGCTGGTTGGCCTCGAGCGCCTCCTGGTATTCCGACTCGGCCACCTGCGCAGCGGCTTGCGCCGCGCGCACGCTGATGTCGTTCTCGGCCTCCTTGCGGGCCACGTCGTACTGAGTCTGGGCCACGCGGGCCGCGATCGCCGCCTGCTGGTCGTCGACCCGTCCCAGCAGCGTGTCCTTCTCCACGGCCAGGCCCTCGCGCACCTCCAGCGCGACCAGCACCCCGGGCTCCCGAGCCGGGACCTGGGCCTCGTCGATCAGCGACACCACGCAGTGCGGCAGGCGGAGCGTGTCCGGAGACTCGGCAGCCACCGCGGACGTTGCGGCGGCCAGCACCAGACAGGCCCACCCGGCCAACCAGCACGACAATTGCGGCGAGAACATGGTCGAACACTCCGCAGAAACGCAAATCAGAAGAGCAGTCGCGCCTGGACGAATTCGAGCACCTCGTGGAACCAGACGTAGCCCGCGGCGCGGCGGCCCGCGTGCAGCTTGGCGATCACCGTCGCGCCGGGGCGCGGGTCGGGCACATCCTGCTTGTCGATCGCCACGCGGAGGCGCACACACTGGCCATGTTCGTCGTGCAGCTGGGACACGGTATGGATCTCCTCGATCCGGCCCTGGTGGACCGTGCCGGGATCGGTGGCCAGGATGTAGTCCACCTCCAGGTTGGGGTTCTCGGCGTAGGCGCGCAGGAGGTGGCCCATGCGGTCCTCGGGCAGGAAGACCTCCAGCTCCCAGGGGCCGGTCGGATCGGCGACCTTCATCGCCACCTGGCCCGCCAGCACGGGACGGTGGAGCAGCAGGTCCTCGACGTTCCAGGTGACCACCTGGCCGTCGCTGGGGCTGGTTACCTGCAGCCGCTGGCGTTTGGTGAGCAGCAGGTTGATCTGCTGGTCCAGGCTGAACAGATCGTTCTTCAGCTGTGCCAGCTGGCCGGCCAGCCGATTGCGTTCCTCCACCGGCAGCGTACCGGCGTCGAGCATCGCCCGCTCGACGGCGAACAGCTGTTCCCGCGCCGACTGGCGCCGGCCCTCGAGGTCGGTCAGCTGCAGGTCCAGGTCGGTATTCCGCAGTTCGACCAGCAGATCGCCCTCCTGCACCTGCTGTCCATGCCGGGCGGGGACCTTTAGGACCACCCCGTCGACGTCGAAGAAGACGTCGCGCTTCTGGACCGGCTGCAGGTTGCCCCGGGCCTGAAGCTTGAAGTCGAGCTGTACCCGCCAGAGCGCCAGGAGGGCGGAGACGATGGCGATCACGACGGCCAGCGTCTTGGGCAAGGTGCGGGCCCGCACCAGCCAGCTGGCCCGCCCCAGCGCCCGCCAGACGGGCATCAGGAAAAGGTTGTTGTGCTCGATCGCGTTGGAGAGGGCCCGTGCGCTGTGCTGCCGCACCAGCTCGACGCGGGGCTGCAGCACCTCCCGCCGCTGGGTGCTGTCGATCTGCTCGATGATCAGGGCCCCGAGGATCTCCCCCTCCGCCGCGTCATGCTCGTCGGCGGTGTCCCGGCCCAGCTCGTCGTCCCGCCGCGGTTGCGTCCCCTGCCGGGCCAGCGGCAGGACGGCCAGTGTCTTGGTATGCGCCTGGTCGATATAGGCGTCGAGCGCGTCCTCCACCTGGGGCGGGAGATCCTGCGGCGTGCCGTCGTACCAGAGCGGTTCACCGGTCGCCGCGACCCGGGTGGTGAGCCGGCCGAGGAGGCTGACGACGTTCGAGCGGGAATCGAAGTTGTCCTGGCCGCTGACGGCCTCGACCAGCTGCTTGTTCCCGCGCCGCACGGCGATGGTGAGGCGGTCGCAGCCGATCAGCCGCCGCCCCTCGTTGGCGATCGTGTAGGCCGTCTCCCGCACATCGAGGCTGTCGTGAATCACCTTGGCGAAATAATCGACCTGGGACCAGAGCGACTGCCGATCGCCGTACTGGCGGAGCTTGCGGCTGTTGAGCCATTCCCCCACCAGCTCGCTCATCTGCACCAGGAACCGGAGATAGCCTTGCTGGCTCTGCGGCTGCGCGTCGGGCCGCTGAAATACCTCCAGCACGCCTTCCACGCGGTCCTCGCTGACCAGGGGGGCCAGCACGAGCAGGGCGTTGGTCGGATTGCCCGCCTCGTCCTGCTGTCCAGAGCCCGACAGGGGGGCGACCAGTTGCGGTTGGCCGCTGCTCAGCACATGCTGCAGCAGCCGCAGGTGCCGCACGCTGTCCTCGCTGCGATGGTCCAGCAGGTGCTGGCTGAGATTGACCTGGTAATCGAGTCTCAGCCGGTGGTCCGCTGCCAAGGTCCAGACCGCGCCGCCAATCGCCGCCAACGCCGTGACGATCCGCTGCATCACCTCGCCGTAGTACTGCTCCGGCGCGAGATCGCTCTTGGACAGCCGCGTGATCTCGTGTACCAGCCCGCGGATCTGTTGCTTCGTCTGCTCGATGGTCGCGGCGTCGACCGATGAGGAATCGCTGCTCATGAGCCTGGATCGAGCGACGGGAAAGGGTTGAGGCGGCTCCGCACGCGAGGCCAACCTCCGCGCAAGCCCTTTTGCCATTCTAATGTCTGACGGTTTGCTGGCAACGGGAAACGGCCGCGAGCGGCCGTTCCGCCGCGCGGGACCGCAGGCGGCGCCGGGCAGGCGCGGACGATGCAGACAGGCCGGGATCAGCGTCGAGCAGGATCCGGTGGGAGGGGCGGAAACGCCCATCTCGCCGCGGCCACATGTCGCGGACGCATGCGGCGACTCGCGCCGTCCGATCTGCCGGCGCCGGATGCTCCGCGTCGTGGCACACGCGCCCTGGCGGATTCTGCGGACTCGCGCGATCGCACCGATCGTGGCAATTCAGCGGAGCCGCGGTTCGGTCGTGGTGAAGAGTTCGAAAAAACGGGTGCGATCGGACCGTCGCGCGCCGACCGCGCGCGTTTGCGTGGCGGGCCCGCCGCCGGCCGCCGTCACGCGCCGCCGGCAAGCTACACTTGGGCAACCTGCGGATCCGTTCCGCCAGCGCGGGGCGGGCCCTGCCCCCAGGACTTCCTCGAACCTCAAGGGATCGTACGATGGCCGTGTTTCCTTCGCTCCGTCCGCATGCGGACGTGGACAGCGCCACCGAACCGATGGGCCGGCTGGACTGGGCCCAGTTCGCCTGCGCCTTGGTGGCCCTGGTGGGGGCCTACCTGCTGATCGCCTTTGCGGGTCCCGCCAACGCGGGTTCCGCCCTGACACGTTGCGGCATCTGCGCCGGCGGCATCATCGGCTGGGTGGCCGTCTTTGCCATCAAGCGCCGGCGCGACGAGCCGAGCTGAGTCCGGCCGCACGACCAGGGGCGCGTGACGCTCCGAGTTGGGAGGGCGAGGCTCCCGCCGAGCCGTTGCGGCACCGACATGGGAGGGCGAGGCTCCCGCCGAGCCGTTGCGGCACCGACATGGGAGGGCGAGGCTCCCGCCGAGCCGTTGCGGCACCGACATGGGAGGGCGAGGCTCCCGCCGAGCCGGCGCGTGGAGCGGGATTTCGGCTCGGCGGGAGCCTCGCCGTCCCGGAAGCACGACACGCTATCGAGTCGACCGTCCCGCCGCCGCGCTCTCACGGCATCCTGCCAGGCGATCGGGTTCCGGCGGAGTCCAGAATCCGGCTGCCGCGCCCAGCGAGGCCCACGTCCAAGCGGCCGGTGCCGATATCAGCTGGGCGTATCGAGATAGGGATCCTGTCCCAGTTCGCGGTGCATCTTCTTCCGCTGCTTTTCGTGGTGCAGCAGGATCATCCGCTCGCGCAAATGGCGCCGCTCGACACGCCGCTGGGCGCGGCGAAACTGCCGCGACAGTTTCGGCAGCTGTCCGGCGGCCGCCTCGCCGCGCTGCTTCCAGCGGGCCGCGGCCTTCGGCCCCAGGCCCGAGGCGATGATCTCATCATCCAGGGCCAGGTACTGCTGCACCGTCCCCGGATCGCCTTGGCGGCCGCAGCGGCCCGCCAGCTGGCGGTCGATCCGCTGGGCATCGTGAATCTCGGTGCAGACCACGTGCAGGCCACCCAGCGGGCCGACGCCCGGACCGAGACGGATGTCGGTGCCGCGCCCGGCCATGTTCGTCGCGACGGTCACCTTGGAGGGCTCGCCCGCGCGGGCGATGATCTCGGCTTCGGCGGCGACATGCCGGGCATTGAGCACCTGGTGAGGGACGCCGGCGGCCGTCAGCAGGCGCGAGAGCAACTCCGACTTCTCGATACTGCGCGTGCCGATCAACACCGGGCGCCCGGCCGCGTGCAGCTCGCGCACCTCGGCGACAATCGCGGTCCATTTCTGCTGGCCCGTGCCGTAAATCTTCGGCGGCAGGCGGCGGCGGCAGACGGGCCGGTTGGTCGGCACGGGCACGACCCGCAGCCGGTAAATCTTGCGAAACTCGCGGGCCGACGTCCAGGCGGTCCCGGTCATCCCGGCCAGGTGCGGGTAGCGGAGAAACAGGTCTTGCACGGTGATCCTCGCCGCCTGGCCGGTGTCGACCGTGACCTCGACCTGTTCCTTGGCCTCGATCGCCTGGTGGATGCCGTCGCGCCACTTGCGTCCCTCGGCCAGGCGGCCGGTAAACTCGTCGACGATCACGACCTCCTCCTTGGCATTCACGACGTAATGCTCGTCGCGGTGAAAATCACGCTGCACCTTGATTGCCCGCTCGACATAATCGTAGATGTCCAGCAGCCCGACGGAACTCATCTCCGGCGGTTGCGGCAGGGCCCGCACCAGCTGGCGGCCGGGATGCGTCAATTCGACCTTTCGTTTCTCCTGGTCGTACGCATAGTGCTCGCCTTCCGCGAACTGCGGGGCGTGTGCGGCGCTCCAGCGATACGTGGCCTGGACGTGTTCTTCGACCGTGTCGCCGGCCGCGCTGATGATCAGCGGTGTCCGGGCCTCGTCGATCAACACGCTGTCCGCCTCGTCGACGACGACGAAGTAGGGTTCCCGTTGCACCGGCCGCTCGCCACCTTGACCGTCCAGGTCGCCAGCCAGGTTGAGGAACCCCGGCCGTTGCTGGCGGATGCGGCGGACCACCAGGCGGTCCCGGAGGAAATCGAAGCCGAACTCCTTGGCCGTGCCGTACGTGACGTCGCAGGCGTATGCCCGGCGCCGCTGCGCGCGGTTCATCTCCGTCTGCACCACGCCGACCGTCAGGCCGAGCCGCTCGTAGACCGGGCCCATCCATTGCGCATCGCGGGTGGCCAGGTAGTCGTTGACGGTCGCCAGGTGGGCCCCCTTGCCCGCCAGCGCCCGCAGGTAGAGCGGCAGTGTGGCGGTGAGCGTCTTGCCCTCGCCGGTCTCCATTTCGGCGATCGAGTCGTGGAACAGGGCGATCCCGCCCAGCAGCTGCACGTCGAAATGCCGCATCCCCAGTGAGCGCGTGGCCGCCTCGCGGACCAACGCGTAGGCCTCGGGCAGCAGCCCCGCCAGCGGCTCGCCGCTGCGGGCCCGGTACCGCAGCGACAGGCTTTCCTTCTTCAACTGCTGGTCGCTGCGGCCGGCATACGCCCGCCCCAGCTGCTCGATGCGGGGTAACAGCCCTGACCAACGGGCCAGTCGCCACCCAGTTCGGCCGCGGGCCAGCCCTTGCAGCAGGCCCACGAGGCCGCCGGACCGTTGCCCCGCCACGGTGGGCGTCGCCTCCGCCGCGCCCGCGATCGTCCCGTCGGTCGCCAGTCCCTGGGCGTCCAGGGTCTTGCCTTCCGCTGCACTCAAGTCGGGTGGATCCCCCTTACTCAATTACGTACCGGCCGGACCGAGACCCGCCGAAATCCCCCGGCGCGGCGGTGGCGATCCGCCGCCGCCCTGCCTCGTCTCAACGTACCACAAACCCGTGCCAGATGCCGAATCCCCGTCGGCTGCCGACACGTCGTCCACGTCCCGGGTTTGTGAAAGTCCCAGGGGCGAGTCAGCAGATTTGCTTAATCGGTTCAACCGGGATTGCCGACATAAAGAGCACAGGCGTCAAAGTCGACCCAATAGTTACATCCTGCGCGTCCGGCATGACAGCATGCCGGCGTGTGTCTGCCCGGATTGGGATGGGTTTGGTGCCACTGCCGGCTTGACCCGCAGTGCCCCGCCACGGGTGGTCACGCCCCCTGCCGGCCTAATGGTCGGGCAGGGGGCACCGATCGGTGGATCGTGGCCCGCGCACCGGGCAGCGCGGCGGGCCACCAGGGCGAAAGGTGAAATCGATGCGTTCTCCTGACAAGAGAAGTTTTGGTCGGCAGCCAGCGGGATGGTGCTGGCTGCTGCTGCTGGCAGGTGGGTTCTGCGGCAGCTGGCAACCGGCGGTGTTGGCCGGCCCGCCCGCGTCCCGCGGTGCTGGTGGCGCCGCGCCCCCGGTTTCCGGTTCGCCCGCCCATCGACTGGCTGCCCGCGACGTAGGCGAGCCGGTGTGGGACCCACTCGGCTCGGCCCCGCCAGACGAGATTTCGTACGGCGAGGGCCCCATGGCCTACGCCGACGCGGACGGATACTTGGACGGCGATCCGGACTTCGGCACCCCGTGCACCGATCCCTCCGCGGGGTGCTGCCCCCGGCGCTGGGGGCTGTGGGGCGGCGTGGAGTATCTCATCTGGTGGGAGCGGGGTACGCAGTTGCCGCCGCTGGTGACCACCAGCCCGGCCATCACGCCGCGCGAGGTCGCCGGCGTGCTGGGTGAACCGCTGACCGAGACCCTCTTTGGGGGCGAGCGGGTGGACGACAATTCGCGGTCCGGCGGGCGGCTGACTGTCGGCGTCTGGATCGACGCGGCGGAGACCAGCGGGATTGGAGCGCGTTTCTTTTCCCTGGAGGAGGGCAGCGTCGGATTCGCCGCGGACGAGAATGATTTCGCCATCCTGGCCCGGCCGTTCTTCAATGTCGTGACGGACGAGGACGATGCGCTGCTGATCAGCTATCCCGAGGAACTGCGCGGGTCGGTAGACGCCCAGGTGACGTCCGATTTTCTGGCGACCGATGTCTTCTTCCGGCGGGTCTTTCGCGAGACGTGCAATTCCCGCACGGAGTGGCTGGCCGGCTATCTCTTCACGCGCATCGACAATGACTTGCGGGTCGCCAACGAGCTGGAGTTCATCTCCGACGGCGGACGCGTGCCCCAGGGATCGATCATCGACACGCTGGACGTGTTCGACGTCCGGAACACGTTCCATGGCGGTGAGATCGGGATCATCCGCCAGTCGCAGGACGGTCCGTTCATGCTGGAGATCATGACGCGGATTGCCTTCGGCAATATGCGCCAGGTCGTGGAGACGTCGGGCCGCACGATCACCGTGATCCCGGACGTGAATCCCGTCTCGACGGAGGGAGGGCTGCTGACGCAGACATCCAATATCGGGACCTTCGAACGCGACGTATTCACGGTGGTTCCGGAACTTGGCGTCACGCTCTCCTGGGCCCTGTCCGAGTGCCTGGACCTTTCGGTCGGCTACTCGCTGATCTACTGGAACCACGTGGCCCAGGTGGGCGACCAGATCGATCTGAACGTCAACCTCACGCAGCAGACGGGCCAGCCGGTGGGGCCGCTGGCACCGGAACTGGTGGTCCGCGATTCCGACTACTGGCTGCAGGGCGTCAACCTGGGCCTGCACTGGCGATTCTGAGCCTGGTTGGCGGCGCGGACACGGATCAGCACACCAGGGCGCGCGTGGCGCCTTGAGGCCGGTGTCCTCCCGCCAGGCCGCCATCACGCCGGCGCGGGGGCCGGCGAAAAAGAGGGCCGCCCGTCGATCGGGCGGCGCTGCACCCCAAACCAGCCGCCGTGCGTGCTACCTCCGACGACGCACCAGGGGTAGGAGTGCCACGAGTCCCAGGGCCAACAGCACGAGGCCCGACGGCTCGGGCACCAGCGCGTCGAGCTTCACGTTCTGGCCGCCGGTGAAATCGAATCCCGCCACCAGCCGCTGGAATCCCGGCCCGGAAAAGACGACGTCGTAAGTGCCCGGGGCGAGTCGCAGGCTGTACCCCCCGCTGGCGAACGTCGTGGTGCTGCCCACGGAATTGCTTGTGCCAGGTTCAAACGCCTGGACCGTCAAGCCGCCCACCGGTTCGCCGATGTCGGGCGTGTAGAACCCGTCCTGGTCGACGTCCAGATACGCCACGCCGGTCAGAAACGGATTGCCGTTCGTAAAGGCGAAGTTCTGCACCGTCAGCACGGCGTTGGGCGCACCCGGAAACAGCCCATAGTCGCCTGCAGAACGGACACCGAGCCCCACCTCCTGGAAGTCGGGCGACATCAAGTTCACGCGGTGCCCGCGGCCGGGCACGTTCCGGTCGACGAACAGACTCGCGTGGTGGTCCTCGATCCGTTCGGCATTGATGGGATGGGGTCCGGAGCTGGCCGTGACGGCGAGATTCTCGCCGGAGCCGGCTGGTGGCGGATCGAACGAATAACCGGCAACGGTCATTCGGCTGGACGGCGTGGTACCGGCGAATTCATGGTCGAAGGCATCGTTCGCCAGAAGAGTATCGGCATAGTCGCTGGCGGCGTCGATCAGCAGCAGGTTGAAGGCCAGCGGCTGCTTGGCTGCGCTGGAAATGGTGCCCGCCACCAAACCTTCATTCAGGTCAGGCGTGGCGGTCCCGTCATCGCCCCAGGGCAGCGCCGACAGCCGCGTCACCTCGCCGTTCGGATTGGCTCGGGCTCGGTTGATCAATTCCAGCATGAACTGTTCGAACTCGGTCGGCTCTCGCGATTCGGCCGGCGAGGCCAGGAGCAGAACCGCCAACAAGGCCATCATCCACCGCTGCACAACTCGTGTCATCAGCATCCCCTCCGTACCCACGCATCTTGCCACCCCGGCACATCGCCCCCGTGAGGCCGGGTGCCGTCCGCGGGCGTAGCGGGCAACCGTTTCACGCGGTACTGCCATCCCCGCCGCTCGAAATGTCCCACAAGTTTATCCTTGCCCAGCCCCCCCCGCAAGCAGAATTGCCCTGGCTGGATGTGGAATTTTCCCGCGTGAGCGGACAGTAGGTCGGTTGCGATGGGCCAGGCACCCCCGTGCCTGCCACACCCCGCAGAGGACATAAGAGACACAAGGCGATATTGTGCGACCCACCGATTGACGGCCCCACCCATAGACGCCCCATGTGTAAACCGGGCGGGGTCTGGTCCATTTTTCGGCCGACTATAACCCCGTGCGGGCAGGAAGGATCCGTCTGCCCGTGCCGCCCCAACACCGTCGGCATGGGCGATCGCGTGGTCGCCGCTGCGGCCAGGCGTTTCGCTCCCGACCGCGCGAGGCATCGCAGCCGGCACACCCGGTGTGCCGAATGCCCCGCGACGGCACCCTCCGCGCGCCTCAAAAAGGCTGCGCAATTCTGGGAGGGCGAGGCTCCTGCCGAGCCGAAGCCGCGGTCAACGCATCGGCTCGGCAGGAGCCTCGCCCGCCCCCAAAAAACGTCTTGCTCCTGGCCGCGCGAGGCGTAAGGCGCTGTTCAACAATGAGTTACCGAAATCACTCATCAGCCGCCGGGCGCTAGCCCGCGGTTCATCCGCGAAAGACCGCGGGCTAGCGTGTCGCGGCTGATCCACAAGACGGGTAGGTAATTGTCGTGCAGCGCATAACTCCCCTATCCGGGCACGCGCCGGCCGAAAACATGGACCTGACCCCGTGGCGTCCCCCGCCGAGCTGGGGCCGGTGCCCGCTGCCGGTTCTTGGGGGACTGTCCCGATTTTTGTGGCATGGATGCCAGAAAAATGGGACTGTCCCCTTCGGCAGAGCCATTGACACAAAAATCCGTACAGGCCGGTTTCTGGGGAAGTTCAGG
>Ga0209398_1000594_pt1 | contig 21797 bp, 25 predicted proteins | sample AshMeaBigSpring_FD_184125 | JGI IMG/M metagenome (GOLD analysis project Ga0209398, IMG submission 184125) | Groundwater microbial communities from Big Spring, Nevada to study Microbial Dark Matter (Phase II) - Ash Meadows Big Spring (SPAdes)... | ecosystem: Environmental > Aquatic > Deep... | reverse complement strand
TACTAAAGTGAAAGCAATTAAAATTGTTCGTGCTGCCAATATCCCTATTTTAGATAGCATAGATATCGTTTGGCCAATGCGTGCTCCTGTAGGTGTTCCGCAAGGTTTGTTAATGAACAACTCTATTATTTATCAAGTTAGCCGCGCCGACAATGGTAGTCGATTATTACCTGCAATTCCTAACTTGGTGGGTATGTATACCAATTGCACACCTGTTTTGGGATCAATAGGCAACTATGCATGGATTGATTCTAATAAAAATGGTCTGAACGATGAAGCTGCGGCTGCGGGTTTGAATGGTGTAAAAGTGTATTTATACAACTTAGGTGCCGATAACGCAATTGGCGGTGGTGATGATGTTCTAGTGGATTCGACTATAACAGCTAATGATTTTAGTGGGAAAAAAGGGTACTACAAGTTTGTGGAAGTGCCTTCAGGCAAATACTATGTACATTTCGCAACCGATTACGACCAATACATAATAACACCGTCAGTAAACCAAACCCCTAAAACCGATAATAATTCTGATGCAAATCCAACAAGCGGAAACAGTGGCATTATAACCATTAATGCTGCCGGTACCGGACAAGATAAAGACAATACAACCATCGATGCCGGTTTTTATCCAACCGGAACATTGGGTAATTATGTTTGGAATGATGTTAATGGCGACGGCATCAATAACGAAGCTGCTTCAAAAGGCATCAACGGAGTTACTGTTAATTTGTTAAAAGATGATGGTACGGGTAATTACACTTGGTATAAAAATACGGTTACTGCAAATGATGCAAGTGGCAATCCCGGTTATTACAACTTTATAATCACTGAAAGTGGCAACTACAAAGTATTGTTTCCTACTAACGTAAGTGGAAAGAGTTTAACTGCTCAAACTACAACCGCAGGTGTTGATAACAATAGTGATGCAAATGTTGCCACGGGTTATACCAATGTAATTGTAATGAATGTATTTGGAACCGGTAAAGCCAAAAATAACCCTACAATTGATGCTGGATACTTACTTTGCGATAATGCTACCATAGCATACACTGCTAATCCATATTGTCCAACTGGAACGGCTTCGGTTACACTCACAGGCGCTACAGGTGGTATATTCTCGTCTACCAATCCTGCTGTAGTAGTAAATCCAACAACAGGCGAGGTAGATTTAGAAGCAAGTACTGTGAATAATTCTTATCCAATTACTTATAGTTATGGTGTTGGTGGTTGTGCTACACAAACCACCGGTTGGATTGCGCTTTACAATTGTTATGTAAGTTCCGGGGGAACAGGTGGTGTAGAAAGTAAAAGTCTTGGAGACATCATCACTCGTAGAGAAATTGCCAATGCTAAATCCGGAAAGTATGGCCCTGTTGATTACGTTACATTGCCTGTAGCTGCAAGTAAGGTAGAAAAAATGAGCACCTTTGGTAGCAAACAAAATGGCACACTAGGCGCATTGAATACCTCGTTAACAGCCTTAATGCCTGCTGTAATAGGCTTTGAAGGACGTTATACTTCTCCAACTGATTTGACTAATTTTACGAACGCCAACGAAGTGGTAGCAATTGACTATCTCCGCAACCAACAACCTAAAGCCGTGGCGTTTGCTACAAAAACCACTGGTGAAGTATATAACCACACCAAACCAATATGTGATAGGCTGAAAGGTGCTGAATTGAAAAACATAGATAAAATAACCGTTAGTGGAATTAATTTGGTACGTTACCAGCTGAAAAATTCAGATGGTAATACCGAGTATGCAACTAGCTTTTCTGTAGGTGTACAAAATGGCCGCAATAATTTTAGCATACAAAGTAATTGGTTAACGCAAGATTATAATAGCGATGAAATAATGTACAACTTCCAATTGTGGGCTGTTTCTCCTGAATTGGTAGAAACTTTGGCTACCGACTTGTTGGCCAAATTAACGACTATTGCACCTGTGCAAATCAGTAACGAAAAACAATTGCCTGCTACATATATAGCTTCTGGTAAACGTATTGTTGATAATTTAGAGTTAACAGTTAACAATAACAGCACCGCTACTACAGGATATTTTGCAATAAAAGAAAGAGCAAACGAACAAGCTCAAATTACCTCTCGCATTGTTCCTTTTGCAATTGCTCCAAACACTGTTAGTAAAGTTACTATTGCTGTGAATGATACTTACGAGAGTGATATAACTATGTTTATCAATAATCAAGTGCAGGATTTGGTATATATGTCTGACGGAGCTTGGGCGGTCGATTATAATAAAGCTACTACCAACGTTAGCAGTTTTACTGTAAACAACGATGTAGCACGTGTTTATAACTCCAACGAATGGCCTTTGTTACGTAATGTGCAGGTAAAAGCTATTACACCTGATTATGTTACAGTTTCTAAAGTATTAAAAGGTGGTGCGGTTGGTGTAGATGTTAGTGCGTATAAATCGTTGAAATTTACAGCTCAAGGCGGCAATAGCTTGCGTATTACGTTGGTGAAAAAATCAATAGCCAATTGGGATGATCAATACAGCTTGGTAGTTCCTTTAGCAATTGAAGAAAAAGATTATTATGTAAGTTTATCCGACTTTGTAAGCAAAACCAAGAAAGTGTTCAATGCAAACGATATTTCTACTATCGTTATGAGTATTGAAGTTGGTACGGGTAAAACAACTTCAATAGCCAATAGCTTTAAAAGTATTAGCTTCTCCAAAGAGGACGCGGTATACGTAAATAGCTTAAGCTCCAAAGAGGTACAAGTATATCCTAATCCAGCCACTAGCAGCTTTACATGTAGCTTTAGAAGCGATAAAAATACTTCCTTAACGGTTAAACTGACAGAATTGACCACCGGAAAAGTTATTTATACCAAAGCCGTACAGGCCACAAGAGGTCTTAATAAGGTACTGGTAGACTTGAATACGAACGGTTCTAATCTTGGGGCGTATTTGCTAACGGTTAATGGTGCAGATGCTGTTTACCAACGCAAAAACATCCTGTTAAAACGTTAACAGGGCCTAAATAAGCACGTAATTTGTGTTAAGCGGATTGTTGTAAAGCAATCCGCTTTTTTATTGCAATGAGAGAGGGTAATTGTGATTGGGTAATCTCCTTGTCATGGGAAATGGCATAAGTGATGGTATAGGGAATGTAGTTGCCTAATAAAAGCGCTTCCTGATGTTCAGGTAGGCTTGTTCAAAAATTTGACATGTAGGGGTGGATACACAGAATAGTGGGGATATTATTTTTCTGCCAAAGCAAATAATTATTCCAAAATTGGCTTAACTTCATAAGAGCGAACGCGATATCGCTCAACAACTTCCCTCGTCATTCTCCTCACACAAAACGATTGCTTTATGAAAGTTTCTATCATTTTACAAGCCAAAGGCTTTGAAGTATTTTCTATTGCTAGCAATGCTACAGTGTACGATGCATTAGTGTTAATGGGTAAAAAAAACATTGGTGCTGTACTAGTCATCGACAACCATCAATTAGTAGGTATTTTGTCGGAACGTGATTATGCCCGAAAGATTATTTTAAAAGGAAAAACTTCGCACGACACCTTAGTGAAGGAAATTATGTCTGTTAATGCCATTACCATTACAGCACAAGAATCTATTGATGATTGTATGAACTTAATGAGTCAAAACCATATAAGACACCTCCCGGTAGTGGAAAATGGAATTGTACTAGGTATGGTTTCAATTGGCGATGTAGTAAAAACCATTATTCAGTTACAACAAGATACCATTCATCATTTACAAAGCTATATATTGCAATAATTGCTTATTTGATAAATGACGAAAAATTTAATAACATTTTAAGGGCTATTCGTCAATGCTTGCAACATCAAGGCAACTTAACGCTCTAGTGTTTGCAGGTACATTAAGAACAAATAAACGACACTTAAAATTAAAAAAGCAATTGAAAGAATATTGGAAAATTGTTTTGTTTCCTTGCTTTTGTTCGTTGCAGAATTAATTATAGAATATTGGTTAAACCAAAGCCAGTCCAACTTTCTGTATTTACGTCCTCGAGAAAAAAACAGCAAGGTTTTCCAACTTATTATAACAATGCCTGCTATAAAAAAAGTTATAGTATACAGTTTGTTCATAAGTAGAATTAGATGATATGTTGCGTAAATTTACGGAAAAATACCCATATAATGCATATTGGTATGGTGTAATATGTAGATTTGAAAGCTTATATAGAACAGTTTTATTGATTTTATGATATTTCTTAACGATTAAATATTATTGACTTGCGTTAAGAAATGCTTTAAACGAATAGGGTTCATGTGTATCAATCAATGAAGGAATTTCGTCCTAATACAGCAACTTGTTGGATAAACTCATTCTAACTTCACCGCACTTGACTCAATTCTAATGTGGTAAAGTATTTGTAGAAAAGTATCTGAATTGGTAAAAAGAAAAATAGTGCAGGGCATAAAGAAACCTGCACTATTAGTTAAGTAGCATTTGTTGCAATTGCATAAACATTTAGACGTTAGAAATTGGCTGAGGTCTCTTTGTTTTGTTGGTACATGCGAACCAATAAAATACTGATTGCATAAACTAGGTGTACACATCCAAATCCAATTAATAAATCCACAAAATGAAATTTAATCGGCGTAGTGAAAAAATGTACCATTTCTTGTGCAAATTCTGTAGAAAGAATAGTGGTGCTGATGTTCATAGCTCTTGGTTTTATGATGATAAAATGCGTTACTACAAGTAAACAATTGCAATACACAGGCAAGTGAAATCGTCATCCAATAGCTACAATTCACAAAGTAGTATTGTGGTTAAAAAGATTGCTTTAAATGCTCTCTAGCACTAAGTTACAATTATTTGTTAAAAAGGGCAAAATATTTTCATTATTTTTTTTAAAATAAATAATTATAAACGCAAAAAAGTGAAAAATTGGCGTCTCTTTTGCTTGTTTGGCTATTTTTCTGCTATTTAGCTTGATTTTGGTATCGATTCTTTCTTCTTGTACTGTATGTAGTATATTTTTAATAAAATAAGAAAATACGAAATTACCAACGGGCCAAAAATGAGTCCAGTGATACCAAAGTATTTAAGTCCTACCACTACACCCAATACAGTTACTACGGGGTGCACATCGGCCATTCGTTTTGCCAAAGCAAAGCGAATTAAATTGTCGCTCATGCCAATAGCTATCGTTCCCCAAGCAATTAAAAAAACACCTTGCCAGTCTTTTCCTGTACTGAGTAAGTAAACACCAATTGGTGCCCAAATTAATCCCGTCCCTACCAAAGGAATTACCGATGCAAATCCGGTTAATGTTGCCCAAAATGCAGCATCGTTGATACCTGTTATCCAATAGCCCAAAAACGCAAGAAAACCGTGAATAACGGCAATGAGCGGAATGCCTAACGCATTGCTAAAGGTTTGCGCTTTTAATTCGTTACCAAACATGCCCACAACCGAACGTTTAAATGGTGCATATAGCACTAGTAGTGCTTCCATTTTATTGGTATTTTGTATCATGAAATACAAGAAAAAATACATCATAATCATTGAAGAAAAAAAGTTGACCCCTGAATTGAGTATACCCGATACAAGTGGTGTAACGGCTTTTTGCAGTTGATTGATGTTGCTAGCACTAATGATATTGAATGGTAGTTTTTGTTGTAGGGTGTGGGCAATGTGTTGTAATGGTGCAATGATGACCTGCGGATGTTCAATAAGGGCGCTTGCTTTACTATAGAGTAAGGTGCCAAATACCACAATTGGTAATAAAATAATAAAAAAGGAAACCGTAATAATGACTATCGAAATCCACGATTTTTTCCATCCTCTTTTCATTAATGTATCCACTAAGGGCTTGCTGATAACATAAAACATGACGCTTGCTAAAAAAGCGGTAAAAAACTCAGCCAAGCTATACAGTAGAAGGAATCCAAATAATAGAATAATGCCTAAAAAAAGCGAACGGTTGTTGTTGCCATAGTGGGTAGTGTTGGCCATTTTACCAATTTTTTGTACACACGAAACTACAAAACCCCGCGTTTTTCAAGTAGATTGTTTGAAAAACTGAGTGGAGAATAAGTGTCCAACTTTTTTCGCACGTTTTGCTAAGTTGTTTGTGGTAATTGTGCAGAAACAATTATTAGCATTGTTGTTAACGTAAGCTTGTCCATTTTGCAGTCAAGCAAATTGCTTTTGATTTATTCAAGCATTTGCTCCGCAAGATGAAAGCAGCTTAGGATTCCTTATCAAAACAATTGCCCATGCGGCAATAACGACTGTACAGTTTTTCGTATTCCGGTACAATGTTGTGAATATCAAAACGGCAGGCTTGTTTGTAAGCGGCCTCTTTCATGGTAGCTAGTAGGGCATCGTTTTGCAACAACGTTATTGCATGCTTACTCATAGCTGCTACATCACCTACATCGGCTAAAAAGCCGGTAACGCCTTGTATATTTATTTCGGGTAAGCCCCCTGCATTGGTACTAATCACTACTACGCTTGCCGCCATTGCTTCTAGTGCCGATAATCCAAAACTTTCGTACTCACTAGGTAATAAAAATACATCGCTCACCGCCATAATTTCTTCCATCTGTTCTTGTTTTCCTACAAAACGGATGTCTTCAATTACGCCTAGGCTTCGGCTAAGTTCTTCTGCACTGTGCCTTTCCGGTCCGTCGCCTACCATCAATAATTTGGCGGGCAATTGCTGCCTTACAGCTGCAAAAACGTTGATTACATCATCAATGCGTTTTACTTTTCTAAAGTTGCTGGCATGTGCCAATATTTTTTCGCCGTTAGGCGCAATTACTTTCTTAAATGCATCGAAGGGTTTTTTGTCGAACCGTTGTACATCCACAAAGTTGTAAATCACCTCAATGTCTTTGGTGATGGGAAAGTTTTTGTAGGTTTCGGCTTTAAGGTTGTCCGATACGGCGGTAATAGCATCGCTTTGATTGAGCGAAAAAGTAACCACCGGTTCGTACGTTTTGTCGCGACCAACCAAAGTAATGTCTGTTCCGTGCAGGGTGGTAATCACCGGAACATTGCGTCCCGATTGTTCCAAAACTATTTGTTTGGCCATATAGGCGGCACTTGCATGCGGAATAGCATAATGTACGTGTAGTAAATCTAAGTCGTAATTGGTAATCACATCTACCATAGTGCTTGCCAATGCCACCTCGTAGGGTGGATAATCGAATAGGGGATAGGTGGGCACCCTTACTTCGTGATAAAAAATATTGGTATTAAACACATTTAGCCTAACCGGCTGTTGGTAAGTAATAAAATGTACTTGGTGACCTTTGTCGGCTAGGGCTTTGCCTAGTTCGGTGGCCAAAACGCCACTGCCGCCAAAAGTGGGATAACAAACAATGCCTATACGCATATTGCTAATTGGGTGGTTTAGGGTGGTAATTGTGCAACCAATCTGCTGCTAATTGGGTTGACGATTAACACAAAAAGATATTGTGCAAGTAACAACTAAAATGGCAATAGTGGGTATTCTTTTCTACGTAAAATGGATAAACGGGAGGGGGGAAGCAATGCAGAACGTAGGACTGAAAAAATGAAAAGGGCATTTAAGATAGTTGCCCCAACCGTGAATGCCAATGATTTGGCTGTTTGGCATGCGTAGGTTATTGGGGCAAACTATGGGTGGGGGGAATGGGTGTGTTTGAAGCAAAATAGGCGTAAGCTTACAAGCTATTTAGCCTTTTGGGGCTTGGTTAGCAGTATTGGTAGCTTGCTTTTTGGCGGCCAATCTATTTTTTGCCCTCGTGTTGTATTGTAGTATCAAGGCATTTATTTGGTTGGTAAGTGCGGTGTAAGTGCCTTTGCCTTTATCTAAAATGGTTAAGGCGGCTATTTCGTCTAGCAATGCCCTGAACGATTTTTGCAGCTGTGGCAACAAATCGCCCACGGTGTTTAGTTGGTTGTTGTTGCCTATTGTTTGGCTGCGTTGTACATACTTGACATCAAATGCCTCGTTTTGGGTATTGATAAAATCGGCCCAATCTTTAACATTCAGTAAAACAAGTGCTGCTTTAAGGTCGGCATTGGTAGTTACATCGTTATACCAATTGCGTAATATGGTTGTTTGAATAGCCAAGTTTTCGCGGGGTATTTGGCGGCTGTATTTGTTTAAGCTAGCAACAAGTTGTTTACCTGCGTTTTTAGTAGCAGGCGAAAAATGTTTGGCAAATCCGCTTACTACATTTTTAAAACCGATAACGGCTTCGTCGCGGCTAAAATCCAATCCAATTACTTCTTCGGTTAAGGTATTTAGGGCAGCACCACCGTAAGCCGCATCGGCACTATTGCTTATTTCGGTTAAAGCAGCTACTGCGGCATCTATTTTTAGCTGTTTGGCATTGGCATTGTTGCAGGATTGCAACACATTTTGTACCAATTGAAGGCTTTCGCCTTGCTGATACAAATCAAATCGTGCTTTTAAGAAAGTTTCCATGTTGGTTTAAATTTTTGGTGACAACAAATATAAACATTCGTGTATTAAATAAAAAAGCAAAAGTGCTTTATTGGTATTGTTTTCCATGAAATATTTGTTAAATAATGCTTTTTAAAAGTTGGGTTGGGGCAAAAAATGTTGCAGGAAGCCTTTCCAACGGTTGGAAAATGCCCCTGCAACTTGCATGGAGCAAAACCAACTGTTGGAAAAGGGCTATGCAACTTGCAGGAGGCAAAACCAGCTGTTGGAAAATACCCCTGCAACTTGCAGGAAGCAAAACCAACTGTTGGGAAGGCCTTTTGCAGGTTGCAGGGCTAAAATCCAACTTTTTGGCAGGGGCTTTTCTAAAACTGCGGCTTTAATGCTACTTAAAATAATACAAACCAAACACTTCAGCTACATGTGGTTTAGCTGCTACAACATTGTGTTTTCCAAAATAGGGTGTAGTCTATTCAATGTTATTATACAGTACACGAAACATTTGTATGCCATTAACTGTCATCCTCTTCATTGTTGTGCGTAGCCCTTATCTCAGTACTCGAAAGCAATTTCAATAGTCTTATAGACTCAATGTTAATAAGAATTGTAAAAGTGTTTTTAGTAATGTTGAAAAATCCACCCGTTCTTTTTTTTTCTTTCATTGATTTTCTCAATAAACAATGTTGCTGGAACTGTTAATAAACAATACACTCCTGCCCCAATTACAGGCATAAAAAGAGCTCCTCGCATTGCTGAACCTGGCGAACTACCTCCATTATCTACAACCGCTATTCCTCCAAAAGTCAAGGTAGTTCCCACAATTCCAAACACAATCTTCTGCATAGGATGAATCTTTTTTACTACAGTGATATCTGATAAAGCAACTTTAATTATTTTATCTCTCTTATTACTCAGTTTGATGAAAATGGCATCTTCACTTACTCCGGCTAATACTCCTCGAACTTTATCGGTTAAACTGTCGTTTGAGTATTTGATTAATAATTTTGTTCCAATAGAGTATATATCGCTATTGCCTTTTTTAAGAGCGATGAAGCTTGAATATTTATTGGGTTCTGTTTTTTGAGCTAGTATGCAGAACGGGACAAAGAGAACGGCTATGAATAAAGAAATGTATCGGTTCATAAAGTTTATTGTTTAATAGATACAGCCCCTGCCATACAAAGTTTGCGGGCAGGGGCTGTGCTGCAAATTGAAAGGTTATTCTACTTTAAAATAATAAATTCCAAAGCCTTCCTTTACGATTCGTTTTCCTGCGGCAACAACATCATATCCAAAATAAGGTGTCAACCACTCAATATTGTCATACGGAACATTAAACCCTACATACAATTGTGCTGCAAAGCTGTGGTTGGCGGAAGTGCTTTTTAGTCTTTGCGAAAATAATATGCAATGAAAGGTGAATTTGGCCTACCATTTTCATCTTTATTTATCGCTACTGCTGTTATAAAAATCCAACCTTCTTTGGAGAGTAAATTTATAGCATCGATTGCATTTTTAAAATTGTTGATAATTTTAACTAAAGTGGCTTTAGAGAAAGTAGTACTGTCATTTCCATCTTTTAGTTTATCAAATTTGCCTTCAAATTGTACTATTTTAATATTGCCCAAAATATCTACAGTTGCATTTAATTGCAAAAACTTTGGTTTATTTTGGATTGTCCGAATATATCAGTTGAAAGAATTATGGATGCTAAGGCTATATATATACTTCATAATTAAAATTTTAAAACAAGAGAGATTTTAATACTATCGCCCTTGTTAATTATATATTATTTGCTTATTATGAATTTAAAAGTTCGTATTTCGCCATTAGAGTAATGTGTTCTCATAATATAGACACCATTTGCAAGACTGCTTGTAGCATATGATTTAGAGAAATCTCCTTGCAATTGTTCATTGTAAATAGCATGGATTTTGCCAAGCATATCAACTATTTCAACTTTTACAACTTTTGTAGTTGAAAGTGAACCAGAAACATTTATATGAGTACTAGCTGGATTTGGACTCAATTTTAAAGAATTGATAACAGGGTGAGTATTTATAATACCACGGGGTGAAACACGATTGGCTCTATTTCTAGTGTATTTTGTACTTGTACAAAATGTGTTTACTTCCGAGGCATTTGCTTGTGAAATTATACCACCTAAACAACTATTTGGATTGAAAGAACCACCAGTAATTACATTGCTTGTTTGCTCAATAGCAATAGGGTATTTCATAATCATCAAAATGTTTTGAGCCGAGGGATTAGAAACTCTTTTGAAGTTTAATATGAATTTCAAATAAAATTTAGTTGGTACGTCGGGGTTTGTTCCTTCAATAAACTGATATACAAATTGATTGTCGTTGCTCAAGCATTGAATTGGAACATATTCAGTTCTATACTCCCACCTGCCGCTTTCGGCGTCTTTGCCTTCTAAAAAATTAAACCCTGCCCCATACGTAGATGGAGGATTTGCAACATTAGTATTTGATAAGCCAACATATGCCACTTGAGCATCTTGCAATTGCAAACCCGAAGTTGGGTTAATTATATATTTAAAAGCCTCTTTCAATTTAAATTGAAGTGTCCATAACCCTCGCCAAGGTGGTAAATTTGGAATCAAAGCCCTTTGTCGTCGTAGTAAAAATTTAGGGGTGTTAAGTAAATTAAAAACTCCTAAAGATTCGTTGTAAAACGGATAAATATCTGGGTCGTTTTGAGCGTCAAGAGAACCAGGGTTAGTAAAAGTTATATTATGGTACTGGTTAGATGTTTGCATTGTTCCACTTAGTTTCACACTCAAATTAACAGCCATTGGCATAAGTTGCACTGTTTGTGGAGAAGTTTTACCGCCACCTGAAAAGAAGTCTAAAACCCCAACTGCAGATTTTAACCAAGGAACTGCCGCTAAGCCAGTTTTTAAAAATTGATTGTCTTTGAGTGAGTTCTGAAAATTAGTTAATGCAGTTAGAGTAGAAGCAGAATTAGGAATGGTTGTAACAACATTTTTAGTCTCGGTGATAAAGTTATCAACACTGCTATATCCTTTTTTAAATTTATCTGCATCATTCACAAAATCTTTAAAACTGTATGAACCACTATTGTTGACAGAACCCTGACCATTAGCTATACTGGTTATTGTTCCTGTTATCGAACCTTGCAAATTAATCGTAGAGTTTTGTATTAATTAAGACATGATATTTAACTTTGATTTATATTTACAGGTACAAGGGTCGTAATTCATAGGGAAATCAGCATAGAACCATTTTGTTCTATCGTTAACAAAAACAGAAGCAGACTGTCCAACTGGGTTTTTGGTATGTGTTGAATCCAATGCTCTAGTTCCGCTTGTTAAGTCAAGTAAAGCACTTTGATAAAGTGTGGTAGCGTCGAATCTAATTGAAATCTTCATTCCATTATAGTCTGCACCTCTACATGTTTTTAAAAGAATCCTTAAAACGCCTGTGAATTTATTATAAAGGATAAAGTAAGTATGTTCAGGTGTTTCAGGCTTCAATGTATTTTGGTCTGTGTACCCTAAATCCCTTCTTATTAATTCCCAACCATCTTCAGGCAACATGTCTTTAGATTGTCTTAATATTTCGAGGTTGTCTATTTTGAAAAAAGGAGATTCAACTAATGTCAATGGTTGACAAGTTGTATTACTTTGAAAATTTTGTATTCGCCAATTGAAATAAAGATTTCTTTTCGATGGCAATTGGCTATTCACCGGTGCTGACGGATTTGTTGTTATGCCATTATTAAGGCATTGACTGAAAGCAATTTTTGATAAGATAATTATCAGAAAAGTTAATTTAAGTTTCATGATGTTAATTTTTAATTCCAATAAATTGTTTTTTTATGTACTTTAATTGTCCACTACTATTTAAGAGAGTGGTATCAATAATTGTGTAACTGAATATCAAAGTATCTTTTACGCCTCTTACAAGATTACCATAACCTTTGATACCCAAAGAAGGTAAGTTTCCGCTTTTATCTATTGCAATATTTTTGTACCCATTTGAAGCAATGATTCCTTTTATTTCAGGTCTAGAATACCCATTGAAATTCTGCGTTGTGTCCAAATAACCCTTTGGTAAGTTTTCAACTGAATAAGCGCCATTACCCCACCAATTATATCTTGAACCAATCCAAAACTTGATTGCCACTGAAAAAGTATCATTAATATTATCAATGTTATACCCTTTATAGATGCCTACTAATGGACTTTGAATTGAGCCGTTATTCTCCAATAAAACAAATGCTTTGGTTAATGTAAAACTTTCAGTATTGCAGTTTGAGTTGATTGCATTTCCTTTTAGTATTACATTTAACCTTTCAGGGTTACTGAACCTTAGGTTGACTGTTTGACTAGTAAAGGTTCTTGGGTCGCTTCCTATTGTCCAGGCTATGTTGCTGTAAGGCTCATTTGGTTTAAAAAAAATGTCCTTATCAACAAATGATGTATCTGTCTTTAATAAAGTGTCTAATACATACTCATAACTTTCAAATCCTCTTTTTATACCTGAATAGTTTTTACATACTTCATGGTTTTTTTTACAGCTTATAATTGATAAAATAATTCCAGCTGCCAATAAAGTTTTTTTCATCAATTTATTAATGTTTAGATTAATGTAATAAGGTTTGAATTTATGACAATATTTGCGGGTACAGTCCTGATTTCATTGCCAAATTGTTAAAATGGTCGGATTGCATTTCCGCCACGTATATATTGCCGTCTTTCAGTTGTGCGGCTTTGGCACTATCAAAATGCAAGTTTTCGTCGTAGATAGCAGCTTCTGCAAAAGGAATATCCATAATGTGCAAGTTGCTATCGGTGCGCAATGTTTCCAATTGTTGTTCGTTTACTGTGGCAGGGTCAAATTTAAAATACACGTACTGCGTTAAATCGTCGGCAGTTTCCGTGTTTACATCAAAAGTACTTAACTGTTTTGCATACGTGGATTGCTTACGTGTTTTGAGTACCTCAATGGTTTTGCGAATGTTTTTAATGGAGAAGGGGTTGGTTTTTTGGGGTAGCTGAATGGTTGGTATGGGTTTTTGGGGTAGCTGTTCGTTGTTTGTGATCTCTGTTTTTTTACAGCTAATGATACACATTGCTACTAGTAGACCCAAAATGGTCATCGAAATTTTGTTACTCATGTTTTTTGTTTTGGTTTCGCGGGCAAAGCTAGCCGCACCAATGGCACAAGACAAGTCGTAATAGTACTACAATTTGAGGGTTAAGTGGTTGTAAAAGTGGGATTATCGCTGTTTTTTAGTGATGCATTGGCTTTATTGGTATTAGGCATTGAGCATGGCCATTTCTTTGGTTATGTGATTGGTTATAATACTAAGCCCATATTGTAACGAAAATACAGTCAATTCTTGCCGGTTAGTAACAGGCAGTTTTTGTGTTATTCGATAAAAATACGTGTGCAGTGTTTTGGTAGTTACATGCAAAAGCATTGCAATAGTATGGTATGGTAACTGCGATGCGGAGAGTGCCAAAAATTTTTGTTCCGCAGGGGTTAGTTTATATTGTGCTATTACTTCGGCACATTTGCATAAATACTGACAACGCCGTTGGTATAGTTGGTACAGTCTTACCAATCCTAGGCGGCTATCTAAATACACAGGGTCGTGATCAATATGTTGAATACAATGCGGAATAATGCTGCCCAAATCGTATTGCCACACATAGCCGTCGGCACCGGCAAACAGCATGGTAGCTATTGTAATATCGTCGTCGGCGGTGTGTATGCCTACAATTTTGATATTGGGATGCTTTAGTTTTATAATTTTGGTTACTAGTGCGCCATCTATTGTGGGTAGGTATACATCTACAAAAAGTATATTCGGTAGCGTTTTTGCTGCTTGTAATATATTTAATAAACACAAACCATCTTCCACACATGAGTGTACCGCCCCCAATTGACAAGCTTCTATAATGTTTTTAATGCCAAGTGCATTTGTAGAGTGGGCAATACCAATTTGTAGCATGTGTTGTAAAAATAGTGAATGCAAAAGTAGCTCCATAATTCATTAATATCATGACTATAATAATGAATTAATGGATGGTTTTGGTTGTTTTTTGTGCACAACCAATAAACCCTTGCTATTTTTGTGGGCAAATGCTGTGGTATGTTTCAACGAAAATTTTTTGCGTGGCTGTTCGCTATGGTACTTTTAATAGTAGCGATAGTAGTGTATTGGCGTTATTATTTTGTATATGCTACCGGTACCAAAGCCGGGATATTGAATACTTTTCAAGAAAAAGGCTTTTTGTTTAAAACCTACGAAGGCAAAATTATTCAAAGCGGGTTTAGAGCCAATATTCAAAGCAATGAGTTTGAGTTTAGCGTAACCAATAAAAAAGTAGCCCGCCTATTGCTTGATAATAGTGGATTGGAAGTAAGGTTACACTACCAACGCTATTTGGGGGTATTGCCTTGGCGTGGACTGAATGCCTATATTGTAGATAGTGTTTACGACATACGCGATGCCAACGGACAATCTGTTATTAAGCCAAAGTAGTATTGCTGTTGCCTCCTAATTTAGAGGCTGCAATTTCGGGAAGCGATACCTTTTTCTTGAGTGTGTAGTCAAAGCAAAGCATGCCCGTTTTGGCCTTACCCGCTAAGCATAGCTTACCATTAGCATCGGTTGTAAATAGTTGGTAGTAGATATCGAATCCTAGTTTTGTAAAGTTGGCTGCGGTTACTTGTATGGTTACTACCTGACCGTAGCTAAGTTCCTGCTTAAATTCAATAGCTGCATCGCACATAATTAAGCCACAACCCTCTACCGAAAGTTCGCTGTAACCATGCGATTGCAAAAACTGTACACGAGCTTCGTGTATCAACGATAAAAAAGTGTTGTTGCCAACATGGCCGCCATAATTTAAATCGGTAATACGAATTGGTAAGTTGGTACTGAAAGCAAAGTGTGGTGGTAATTGAATTTTAACGCGTTCCATGTGGAGTATTTTAAACCTTGTTTTAAAGATACTTTTACTAATCTCAATAATAGTGATGTCGGTGGGCTAAAAAGTAGTTTCTGTCAAAAACTGAATGAGTTGGGCAGTGGCTTTTTTTCGGTGGCTGTACTTGTTTTTTTCTTCCATCGTCATTTGAGCAAACGTTTTAGTGCTGCCATCAGGAATAAAAATAGGGTCGTAGCCAAAGCCATCTTCTCCGGATAGTTCTGTGGTAATCGTGCCATTGCAAATGCCTTCAAAAAAATAGGTTTGTTGGTTCAAAATCAACGAAATAACGGTTCTAAATCTAGCTTTGCGATGGGTATTGTTGCCCAATTCGCGAAGTAATTTGTGTATGTTTTCGGTCGATGTAGCGTTTGCACCGGCATATCGTGCACTAAGAACGCCCGGTTGCCCGTTCAAGGCTTCAACCTCAAGTCCGGTATCTTCACTAAAACAGTTTTGTTGGGTCAGGCGATGAATGGTACTACTTTTTTCAACAGCATTCGCTGCTAATGTATCGTGGGGCTCCGGAATGTCTATATCAATGCCGGCTTCCCGTAAGGTAATAATGTTGAAATGAGTACCTACTACTTTTTTTATTTCAGCTACTTTGTTGGGATTGTTGGTGGCAAAAATGAGTGACTGCATATTAAAAAATAGGAATTTTTTTGGGGATGAACAAATGACAGCTGGGCTAACTGGCTTTTAACCACAACTATTCCAAGGGGCTTTAAGCAAAAGTAGTTTTCAATACTTGCCAAAGTTTCATTTTTTCTGCTTTGATAAGTGCATCGGTATTGTTGTTGCTCAGCGTGCTAGCGCTTGCTTGAATGAAAATGCATTGGTTAAATGGTTGTGCTTGGTAGTCGGGTATCATAAATGGCAAGGCCAATTCTTGTGTGCCAACGCCAAAAAGCAATACATAACGCGGTTGCAACAACAGTTGTAGTTGCTCAAAAGTGCAAGATTGGTGTTGTGTATTTACAATTGCCACGTCATTTAAATTCATTTTCAGTGCTGCCAAAAGCTTGCCAAGTGTGTTTAACCACTCATCGCGCAGGTGAACCGCCTCATTATCGCGAACAAGCAATACAATGTTTTTGGCATTATTGCCCAAAAAACGATTTTGTGGTACGTGATTCGTGGGTATCTTTACACCCGTTTCTGCTGAAACGATATTAGGTGTAGGCGTAGGACTTGGTAAAATAGGTTTGTTAGGAACAGCAGGATTGATAGCCGCAACATCATCGGTTATTACCAAATGGTCTTTAAACAATTCGGCAAATACAAATTCGGGTAATTGCAATTTTTCTAAACTCATACCTCTCGCCAATATTAACAATAGTTAGCTTTTGTTTTTTATTTTTATTTGCAACAAATATATAGTTATGCCGGCTGCCAAAGACATAAAGATTACGAAAATAACGAAGAGTAAGATTAATGACCTTGATTGGAATAATTTGCCATTTGGAAAATACTTTACCGATTACATGCTAGAGGCCGATTATGCCAATGGCGAGTGGGTGAGTGTAGCCATCAAACCTTATCAACCCCTCACCCTCGATCCGGCATTAACTGCATTACATTACGGACAGTCTATTTTTGAAGGCATCAAAGCCTACAACAACGTAGATGGTGAAACGTATATATTTCGTCCACACGAAAATTTAATTCGCTTTAATAAGTCGGCTGATAGAATGTGCATGCCCGAAGTGCCCGAATGGTTATTTATTGATGGAATGCGCCAATTAATAGAACTCGAAAAACAATGGATTCCAAACAAGGAAAACCATGCTTTGTACGTTCGCCCATTCATGTTTTCAACCGATGCGTTATTAGGAGTAAGGCCTTCGCTAACGTATAAGTTCATGATTCTCTTGAGCCCAACAGGCCCATATTTTGCAGCACCCATGAAAATTTTTGTGGAAGAAAAATACACTCGTGCAGCACCCGGAGGAGTGGGTTTTTCCAAAAATGCAGGCAATTATGGCGGTAGTTTGCGAGCCGCTACCGAAGCCCAAAAAATGGGATACGACCAAGTGTTGTGGACCGATGCACACGAACACAAATGGTTGCAAGAGGTGGGTATGATGAATGTGTTCTTTTTAATTGATAACAAAGCTATTACCCCTAGTTTGGAAGAAGGTACTATCTTGAAAGGAGTAACACGGGATAGTGTCATTACAGTGTTGAACGATTTGGGGATAAGTGTTGAAGAACGACCTATCAATATCGACGAATTGGTGCAAGCATACGAAAGTGGCCGATTGCAAGAAGTGTTTGGTACAGGTACGGCTGCTACCATAGCATTGATTCAAGAATTGTTTTATAATGGCAAGCAAATGTTGTTCGATGTGCAGCAATGCGAAATTGCCAATAAAGTAAAAAATATTTTAAACGAGGTGCGTTACGGCCTATTACCCGATACGCACAATTGGCTAGTAAAGGTGTAATTGTATTAGTTTTTAACAGTTTGCACAGTATTGTGAAAAAAATGAAGTAAAATATTTGGAAGTTAACAATAGCTGTGCTACTTTTGCCGTCCGAAAAATTTAAACACTGTAGAATGCCTACCATACAACAATTAGTAAGAAAAGGCCGCGAAATTATCAGAGCTAAAAGTAAGTCAAGAGCCTTAGATGCTTGCCCTCAACGCCGTGGTGTTTGTACAAGGGTGTATACCACTACCCCTAAAAAACCAAACTCAGCTTTGCGTAAAGTTGCCAAAGTACGTTTGACCAACAAAATTGAGGTTATTGCCTATATTCCAGGTGAAGGACACAATTTACAAGAGCACTCAATTGTGCTAATTCGTGGTGGTCGTGTTAAGGATTTGCCGGGTGTACGTTACCACATTGTTCGTGGTAGCTTAGATACTGCCGGTGTGAAAGACAGAAAACAAAGCCGTTCTAAATACGGTACTAAAAAGGCTAAAGCCAAAAAATAGTACAAATCATTCATCGTCAAAGAAGTTTAATATTATAAGCCATGCGTAAAGCACAAGCCAAAAAATTACCATTAGCACCAGATGCTCGTTTCAACGATAAATTGGTAACCCGTTTTGTAAACAACCTTATGTGGGAAGGAAAGAAAAGTGTTGCAATCACTATTTTTTATGATGCGGTAGATAAGGTGTCTAAAATAACCGGCGAAGATGGTTATGAAATTTGGAAAAAAGCAATTGCTAATGTTACTCCTGCTGTTGAAGTACGCAGCAGAAGAATAGGTGGTTCTACCTTCCAAATACCAACGGAAGTTCGTGCCGATAGAAAAATATCTTTGAGCATGAAATGGTTAATTCGTTACAGCCGCGAAAGAAATGGTCGTACAATGGCCGATAAATTGGCAAACGAAATTGTTGCCGCTAGCAAAGGTGAAGGTGCTGCTTTCAAAAAGAAAGAAGATGTACACCGTATGGCAGAAGCTAACAAAGCTTTCTCTCACTTCAGAGCTTAACCATATCTGTTGAATATATTTAAAGCCTCCATTTGTGAGGCTTTTTTCATTTTAATCATTTTTTCAACTTGAAGAAATGTGTATGTGAGTAGAACAATTTTATTGATAAGCAGTTTTAATAGTAGTATATGCCGAAATGGTAGTAGTACTACTAGTTTTTTCGTCGTTTATTTGCAACTAGGAAAATATAGATTGTTAAACGGATGATAGCAGCATAAAATTACATGTACCAACTTACTTTATATAAGGAAATTGTAGCCATTATTTTGTTGGTATTACTAGTACTAAAAATAGTTGTGTTTGCTTTTACCAACAATAAAACAATCGCTTCCTTTTTTTGGAACGAAAAAGTTATATTAAGGCATGCTACTTCCTTTACGGAAAAAAAGCTGCGTAAACTAGCCAATACACTTACCCTCCTTTTGTTATTGGTTGTATTTTCTTTTCTATTTGTTTACACAATTTTTAATTAGTTGGTAAACACGCTTAGTCTACTACTTCCAACATTTTTTTCAATTAATTTGCTTTTAACAGAGCAATGTATACTAAATGCCTGAAAAAAGCGTTTTTATACTTGCGGACGTCATTGTTGTCAATTGTGGCATTAATATTGCCTTACAAGAAAATGAATTTTCGTTCGTAAATTTGAGTTTCAATATAATTTAACTGTTATGCAATTTCAAAAGTATTTTTTTGCGGCATTGTTATTGGGCACTTGTTGGGTAGCTTGTACGCCTCACAAAAAATTACAAAAACCTGCGCCTGAGCCCGTAGCTCCCGTAAGACCGAGAGTGGAGCCTGTAATTGAAAAAGATCCGTTAGTACCTTTTAATAGAGACCTATTCAACAAGCTTTTGGGTAACCAAATAGACATTAAAAAGGTGCAGTTTTACATAGACCAAGAATTGGTGTTAAATCGATACATGGAAAACGGAAAATTGGAAGTAACCAACGGTATCATCAAGTTTGTAAATGGAAAAAATGTGAATGAGATTGTGATACCCGCAAACACCCCTTGTGTTGCAGAATATGTGGAAGGAGATGCTATTCGTGTGAGTTTTGACAAAACAGGTAGTACATTTCGTTTTCAAAATAGCAGAACTGTTTCGCCCGAATTTTTTTCCTTTACGGGCATTAATTGGCGCGATGGAACCTGTGAGGTAGATTATGAAGGGGCAAGATATAGGGTAAGCTGTGGTACATGTTCTGCCGTTAGCGATGCTAAACTAATGGTGAAGCAAAGTGTAGTGGATAACAATGAAAACAAAAGCCGTAGAATTATGGGTAACAGAGTTGGCGGTGGCTTCTAAGTATAGTTGCTCACGATTCGCTATTTACATAATTTATTAATGCAATTGCATACGGGAAGCACATCAAATGGCTTCCCGTTTTTTTTTGAAGAATTATTGTTGCTATATGCAGATTGTGCAATACAGTTTATTTTTTTTATGGGTTTACTTTACAACTTCATTGACATAGAATAGTTGCGGAGGTTGTTTCTACAGCCTCCAACCTTTTTTATAAAACTCCACCTTGTTTGCTTTCCTTTTCCTCCCTTTTATTGCCTTAGTAATCCAATTCTATACTGAACTAGTTGAATAATGTTTCTGTAGTGAAGTATAATTGTAACCTCACCCATTAAATGAATAGTTGCGGCTAATTTGTGGTGTGCTTGAAAAAAGCAAGTATCTTATTGTGTAGGAAATAATCATTTAAGCAAGTTGTGGCAACTTACTTAAATGATTATAGGGGTAATGAAAAGCTTTACACTTGAATATAAAAGTAATTCATCTTGCCGGTTCCATGTTGCGTTATTTCTGCAATTAATGCAAATAAGTACTCGTTATTTTGTTTGTTTTTATGAATTATATATATAGAATAAAATTAATAAACATATTGAATATTAATTTCATATATCGGCTCAATTGTTTAAAAAATGATAAGGGGTGCATAAAAAATCCAACTTTTGTTGCAGAGTGCTGAATATGTTATTCACTTTGATGCATCTGTTATATCTAAGTTAAATTCGGCTTCATAATTTTACCAATATACCATTTTGTATACCATACTTCAATTATGAACAACAAATTAATATTGCTGATTGAAGATGAAGTTGTGTTGGCAAATAACTACAGGCAAATTTTGGAATATTCGGGCTTTGATGCGTTTGTTGTGCATGCCGCAGAAGATGGTTTGAATTTTTGTAAAAATATTAAACCGGATTTAGTGCTTTGTGATATCATGTTGGGTGATATGGATGGCTACAGCTTTTTGACACATTTTATAGCAATGGGGCACCAAGATGTGCCATTTTTATTTTTGACAGCCATGTCAGACAATATCAATTTGCGCAAAGGAATGATGCTAGGTGCAGATGATTATTTAACCAAGCCTATTTCAGCCAAAGACTTGATAGAAAGTATTTATTCTCGTATTCACAGGAAAAGTCAGCTTTGTCATAAATTATCTGAAAAAATCCAGTATTATACAAATGCCCTAGCATTGAAAGATGATAGTTTGAGAAAAGTTGCCTTTAACGAATCGCACAAAATTCGTGGGCCATTAACCACTATCATGGCAATTATTACGTTGATTGATAGCAGTACATTAGATGAAGAAAGTGCTTTGCTTTTTCAAAAACTGATGCCTTTGTGTCATGAACTTGATGCAGTAATTCATGAAAGTGTTCAATACATAGAAACCGCAAATATTGCGTAATTTCCCAAAATTGGAATGTTCAATCTCGTATTGAGAAAGTCTTTTTCAAGTATTGTAAAAAGGATAAATGAGTTTCAAGTACTTTGTAGTTAGTATCTGAAACCAATAGCGTCCTAAACGATTAAAAAAGAGAGAAAGTTATTTGTAACTCAAATTAGCTTTGAGGTTGCAGAACAAAGAAAACTTTCTCTCATGTCAAAAATAACTTTGTTTGC
>Ga0209398_1000593_pt1 | contig 21832 bp, 17 predicted proteins | sample AshMeaBigSpring_FD_184125 | JGI IMG/M metagenome (GOLD analysis project Ga0209398, IMG submission 184125) | Groundwater microbial communities from Big Spring, Nevada to study Microbial Dark Matter (Phase II) - Ash Meadows Big Spring (SPAdes)... | ecosystem: Environmental > Aquatic > Deep... | reverse complement strand
TTCTCCCTTCTCCCTTCTCCCTTCTCCCTTCTCCCTTCTCCCTTCTCCCTTCTCCCTTCTCCCTTCTCCCTTCTCCCTTCTCCCTTCTCCCTTCTCCCCTCCTCCCCATGTCTCACCCGCCACTCCGTCGCGTGATAGAGAGTTGCGCCTGGCCATGCGGTCTTTCGGCGCAGGGATGTGCGCCATTGCGCAGAGCCGGGCATGGCCGCGCCGGGCAGGGCGCAAGGGCGTAGGGAGTGCGACAGAGGACAGAGCCGCCGCTGCGTCGAATAGAGTAGGCTTATCTAGAAATCAGCATATTGCGTAGAAAGCTCTTGCTTTTGTCGCTGGAGAGGGGCGCGCCCGGCTTTCTATAATGAAGCACAGGGGCGACCCCAACGCGGGGCGCCTGCCGGTGTCCACTGCAAGCACAAAACGGGAGAACGACCATGAAACGCCGTCTAGATCACCTGACTTCTCGTCGCACCGCCGCCTGGGGCGGGCGCGCCCTGCTGTTGAGCCTGCTGTTGCTGGCGTGTACCCTGGGTGCGGCGCTGGCGCCCACGCCCGCCCACGCCCAGTCGGCGGATCTGCCGTTTGCGCCGGATGTGAATGGAACCGTGAATGCCATAGCAAGGCAAGCAGACGGAAAGATCGTAATTGTCGGTGAGTTCACGATGGTAAATGGCGAACCCAGGCAACACATCGCACGTCTGCTCCCAAGTGGAGATTTGGATGAGTTTTTTTCTCCAAATATTTCTAGGGGGGGGCAAGTGGCAGAGGTGTATTCACTTGATGTTCAGGCTGATGGGAAGATTCTGGTCGGAGGCGCTTTCGCATTTGTCAATGGAATCCCGAGGAATTTTCTTGCTCGATTGCATTCAGACGGTTCCGTTGATACATCGTTTGCTCCAAACTTCGACTACATAGTCACGTCGACAAAGATACAACGGAATCAAGATATTCTGGTTGGGGGGATGTTTGGCATTGTTAATGGCGAAACACACAACCGAATTGTTCGTTTGCATCCCGACGGATCTGTTGACAGCACTTTTACGATTTCATTCGGAACCGAGGTGCTTGCCATCGTAATCGATGATAGTGATAACCTCTATTTTGGTGGTTATGGATTTGTACGCCGCTACAATTTATCCGGAGTTCGAGATAATGCGTTTTTGCCAACTATTAACGAACGTGTAGAGACCATCTTGTTACAACCGGACGGGAAAACTGTGATCGGTGGTCGATTCTGGATCGTGAATGGTCAGTCACGTCTATACATTGCCCGTCTGAACCGAGATGGTACGATTGATACAGAATTCAATGCATCAGCTAACGGGCACTTGTACACGCTGAGCCAGTCGTCTTCAGGCGGCACGTTGGTGGGCGGGGGATTCACGGAATTTAGCTCTGTGAAGCGGAGTCGAATTGCTGACGTGGACCCTATCAATGGGCAGGTACTCCCTGGATTTTCGTTCAACATCAGTGGCACTGTCAAGTGTTCACTCGCATTACCTGATCAAAGCATCCTAATCGGCGGATCTTTCACCCAGATCGATGGGCAGCCGCGAAACCGCCTGGCACGTCTTTCTCCTAATGGACGGCTTGACGTAGTGCTTGGCATCACTGCCAACAACAACGTCTACGCATTTAGTAATCGTCTAGACGAAGCCATTGAAATAGGTGGCGCCTTTACGACACTCGATGGACAGTCGCACGCCGCGCTTGCTCGTCTCACGCCCACCGTCACCGTCGACAGCGCCTTCACCCCCACCGTCGCCGGCGCGGTCTACAGCCTGCTCACCACACCCGACGACCACCTGCTGGTGGGGGGCGCGTTCAGCGCCATGAATGGGGCGCCGCGCACGAATCTGGCGCGGCTGCTGCCCGACGCCGCGCTTGACGAGGCATTCGCGCCCAATCCTGATGGCCCCGTCTACGGCCTGCTGCGCCAGGCTGACGGCAGTGTGCTGGCGGCGGGGAGCTTTATGCAGATCGGCGGCGGCAATGTCCCACGCCTGGCGCGGCTCGACGCCGCCGGCGCGCTCGACCCTACCTTTGTCCCGAGTCCATCGGCGGCTGTGCGCGCGCTGGCACAGCAGCGCGACGGCAAGCTCGTGATCGGCGGTGACTTTACCAGCGTGGGCGGGCAGCCGGCGGTGCGGCTGGCGCGGCTGACGGAAGCCGGTGCGTTCGACGCCAGCTTCAGCGCCAGCGCCGCGGGCGGCGATGTCTACGCCATGCTCGTACAGCCCGACGGCAAGATCGTGGTGGGCGGGGCGTTTACGCAGATCAACGGGCAGGCGCGCCCCTACCTGGCGCGGCTGGAGGCGAACGGGACGCTCGATGCGGCCTTTGCGCCGACGACGACGCTGGGCGGGGCGGTCTATGCGCTGGCCTTGCAGCCCGATGGGCGGCTGATCGTGGGCGGCGCCTTCACCAGCGTGAGCGTGGACGGGACGCCGGTGACGCGCAACCGGCTGGCGCGCTTTGAGGCCGACGGCGCGCTGGACATGATCTGGGACGCCAACGCCAACGATACGGTCTACGCGATTGCCTTGCAGCCGGACGGCAAGGTGCTGGTGGGCGGCGCGTTCACGACGATGGGCGGGCAGCCGCACGGTCACATTGCGCGTCTGAGCAGCGACCTGGCCGCCTTTCAAACGCTGGCAGTGGCCAGCGACGGCGACAGCGTGCTCTGGACACAGGCCGGCGCTGGGCCAGAATTGACGGCGGTGCGCTTCTACTCCTCGACCGACGCCGTCAATTATACAGCGATGGGCGAGGGCGTGCGGCTTGACACCGGCTGGACGATCACCGATGTGGCGCTGCCGCTGACGCAAAATGTGTGGGTGCGCGCCTACGGCGAATATCCAGGCGGGCAGTCCAACGGCTCGACCTCGGCCTATGATTCCGTGCGCGTCGCCTATGTGCGCGCCGCCGACGTGGTGATGACAACGCAGGTGGTGGGCGGCGCCAGTGTGCCGGGAGACTGGGTCTTTACGGCAGCGGGCAAGCAGGCGGCGGGCAACGGCACGCTGCGCACGGACGCGGGCAGCTACACCGTAAGCTACCGTGGCCCGGCGGACTATACCCTGACCGGGGTCAGCGGGGCGTGCAGCCTGGCAAACGACGTGATTACGCTCAACGCAGCGTTGGGCGCCAATACCTGCACCTTTACCTTTACGCGCGACACCGGGTCGATCACCTTTGCCAAGACGGTGGAGGGCGGGACGGCGCTGGCTAGCGCCTTTAGCTTTACGGTGGGCGCACAGACGGCCAGCCACAACCAGGCGCTGGTGATCGAAACCGGCGTCTACACCGTGACGGAGAACGGACCGGCCGGCTACCAGGTGCGCACGACGAGCGGCGCGTGTGCGCTGGTGAACGGCGCCATCCGGCTGACGGTGACCAAAGCGGGCGGGACATGCACCGTCTATAACGCGTGGCCGATCACGCTGGCCAAGCAGGTGAGCGGGGGGACGGCGGTGGCTAGTGAGTGGCAGTTCACGGTGGCCGGGCAGACGCTGGCGCCGGGCAGCCAGGTGGTGCTGGCGCCGGGGAGCTATCCCGTCACCGAGAGCGGGCCAGCCGACTATACGCTCTACAGCGCCAGCGGCGACTGCGCCATCGACCAGGGTGTGGTGCAGATCACCGTGCCCGGCGCCACCGGGCTGTGTACGATCACCAACCGCCGCGACACGGGGCCGATCGCCTTTGTCAAGACAGTGGAGGGCGGCGCGGCGACGCCGGCGGCCTTTAGCTTCACGGTCTTGACGCAGACCGTGCCGCACGGCCAGGCAGCAACCTTCGAGACAGGGGTGTACACCATCACCGAAAATGGGCCAGCCGGCTACACACTGCGCCATGCCGCCGGCGTTTGTACGCTGGTCAATGGCGCCCTCCGCCTCACGGTCACCAAAACGGGCGGCTCGTGTCTGGTCTACAATACCTGGCCGGTCACCTTTGCCAAAGTGGTGGAAGGGGGCGACGCGCTGCCGGCAGCGTGGAGCTTTGGGGTCAACGGACAAACGGTTGCGCCGGGGGCCAGCCTGCTGCTGCCGCCCGGCACCTACCCGGTGACGGAGAGCGGGCCGGCGCGCTATTCGCTGGCGGCCGCCAGCGGCGACTGTGCGCTGGTCGACGGCGCGGCAGTGCTCACAGTGCCGGCGGCGGCCAGCAGCACGGGGGTGTGTACGCTCACCAATCGCCGCGACACCGGGGTGATCACCTTCCAGACCACGGTCGAAGGCGACGGCGCAGTGGCAGGCAACTTCAACTACGGCGCTGGCGGCCAGGAAGCCAACGGCGACAATGGACAACTGACGCTGCCCACTGCGGTGTACACGGTCACGGTGACCGGCCCGACAGGCTTTACCCCGCGCATAGCCAGCGGCGTCTGCACGCTGGTCGGAGGCGTGGTACAGATGACGGTGGAGAAGCCCGGCGGGGTGTGCGCCGTCACCATGACGCATCCGGTCAAATTTGTCAGCGTCGTCGAGGGGGGCACACGCAACCCGGCGGCCTACTCGCTGCGCATCGGCGACCAGGTGATCTTCCACAACCGCTCACTGCTGCTGGCGGCGGGCGTCTACACACCGACGCTGCAGGGGAGCGTCTCGACCTATACGCTGGTGGATGCGCGCGACGCCTGCGACCTGGATGCGCTGGGTCAGACGATCATCATGACGGCGCCCGGCAACGGATTGTGTACGGTGGTGCATCGCCGCAACACCGGCGCGGTCACCTTTACGCGCATCGTGCAGGGGGGCGACGCGCAACCCAGCGACTGGGTGACGCTGGTCGACGGCCAGCCCATGCCGCTCGACACGCCGGTTGTGCTCGACACCGCCACTTATATCGTCACCGAATCCGGCCCGCCCGACTATGTGGTAACGGCAGCCTCCGGCATCTGTGCGCTGGACAAAGGGCAGATCAAGCTCACCGTCACCGATGAGGGCGGCGAGTGTGGGCTGGTGAGCACGCGCGGCATCGGGCCGGTTGGCTTTGTGATGTATCCGGGCGGCGGCACGGCGCAGGCGAGCGAGTGGAGCTTTGTCGTCAACGGCCAGGTCGTGCCGCACAACGGCGCGCTGCTGATGCCGGTCGGGCTCTACACCGTGACCGTGCAGGGGCCGGCGGGTTACACCGTAATCGGCGCCTCCGGCATCTGCAGCCTGACCGAGAGCAACGACGTACAGATGACGGTGGGCGTGGAGGGCGGCGCGTGCAATCTGCAAAGCGCGTATGACGGCGGCGGCGTGGGCGCCATCGGCTTCTACGCCGCGCCCAGCGACGATGCGCCGCCCGCCGCGTGGGGCTTTGTCGCCAACGGCCAGGAGGTGGAGCACAGCCAGACGCTGTTGATGCCGGTGGGGAGCTATGCGATTGCGGTCAACGGGCCAGCCGGCTATCATGTGACGGGCGCGACGGGCGTCTGTGCGCTGGTGGATGGGGCGGTGCGGCTGACCGTGACCGTCTTTGGCGGCGCCTGCACAGTGCAGACGGCGCCCGACGCCGCGCCGCCGCCCCAGTCCGACTTCGCCGTCTACCTGCCCGCCGTGACGCGGTAGGCAAACGTCAGGCGTCAAACGTCAGGCGAGTGACGCCTGACGTTTGACGCCTGACGACGACAACGGATGCAGAAAAGAACGGATAGGGCGACGCCCGCGTAGTCATCGCCTCCAGCGTGACATGCTCCCCATTGAATCATTTTCTCGATCATTACCCCTTGCAGTTTACGACTTTTGTGATCGGTAGCGATTCTGCTGGTATAAACTTGTGATTTTGTCGTTGTACCTGACCATCACCGAAGGCGGGAAGGATTGGGCGATTTGGCGGCGATCACAGAATCAAGTATACTCAATTTACTTCGCATCAGGACGGCGCCCTCGACGACGCCGAGTGGCCAGCATAACCCCACGGTTTGCTTGCATGGATGATCGCCAACCGGTAGGTAATGGTTGCGCGGCGGAAGCAGAGTATGGCATGAGCAGACGACGCAAAACGCACAAACACGCAATCCGACGCCACAACCCACGCCCCGCCAATGTAGGGCGATTTGGTAAATCGCCCCTCCCGGCCCATGTGGAGCGATTGCGTGCATCGGTTTGCGGGGTGGAAGATGGGCGATTGGGCAAATCGCCCTACAGGGGTGGCGTTCTGCGGGTGGGGAGTCAGGGGTGCGCGTGACCGCTTCACTGTTGTTTGTCTTTAGCACGCTGTTGGCCGTGGCGATTTCCCCACAGCCAGGCGAAGCGTTGCCGGCGGGCGCGCTGCTGCTGGCCGGGCTGGCAGGCGCCTGGCTGTTGGCGTGGGCCGGGCGTCCCCGCCCCACGCGCACGCCGCTGTTGGGCGCAGTGGGGTTGGCCGCCACGACGATGGGCGGCGCGCTGGCGATCTATGCGCTGCGCACCGGCGGGCTGGCGACCGATGGCGCCGGCGCGGCCGTCAATCCGAATGTGCTGGCGGCGGCGTTGGCGCCGCTGCTGGCGCTGGGGGCGGCGGGCGGCGTCTGGCTGGCGGCGAAGGGGACGCACACGCGCCGCTGGTGGTGGTGGGCGGCGCTGGCCGTCTGGGGCGTACTCTGGCTTGGCGGGGCGCTGGCGTTGATCGCCACCGGCGCGCGCGGGGCGTGGGCGGCGCTGCTGGCGGCGGCGCTGGTCGCCGCCGCGTGGGCGGGGCGCCCCTGGGCAATGCGCCGCTGGCGTTTCGCTGGACGCGCTATCGATACCGGTCTGGTCGGCGCCGCTGGCGCCGCAGCGGTGCTCTGGCTGCTGCTGCTGATGATGCAGCCAGCGCCGCCCCTGGCCGGCGAGCGCGTGGCGCTCTGGCGCAACGGGCTGGCGCTGATCGGCGACGCTCCCTTCACCGGTACAGGGCTGCGCAGCACGATGATGGCGCTCTCCACCTACGTCTATATTCTCCACGTCGGCTATATCTCCCACGTCCACAATCTCTATCTGGAAATCGCGGTGGCGCAGGGGCTGGTCGGGCTAATTGCCTGGGGCTGCCTGGTGCTCACGGCGCTGGCCGCGCTGGTGCAGGCGCGACGCCGCCAGGTTGTGCCAGTGGCGCTGCAGGCGACGGTGCTGGCGGCGTTGGTCGCCCTGCTCGTGCATGGGCTGGTCGACGCCGGGCTGTACGCCTCGCGGCTGGCGCCGCTGCTCTTTGCGCCGATCGGGGCGGCGTGGGCGGCCGGCGGGGTTGCGCATGGCGCCGGGCTGGAGGCGCGCAGCCGCCGGCTGGTGGGGACGCTTGCGCCGCTGGCCGCCGTCGCCCTGCTCTTTGCCTGGCCGGGCAGCCGCGCGGCGTGGCAGGCCAACCTGGGCGTCGTCGCGCAGACGCAGGCCGAACTCTTTTTGTACACGTGGCCGGAGTGGTCGATCCAGGATGCGCTGCGGCGCAGCCCGGCGGTCGACCTGGCGCCGGCGATTGCCCGCTATCAAGCGGCGCTGGCGGTCGACGCCGCCAATGCCACCGCCAACCGCCGCCTGGGGCAGATTGCGCTGTCCCGCGGTGACCGCGCCCAGGCGCAGCAGAGGCTGGAGGCCGCCGCCGCGCGCCAGCCCGACCATCCCGCCACACGGCTGCTGTTGGGCGAGCTCTATGCGCTGGCCGGTGCGCCAGCACGCGCGGCGGCGCTGTGGCAGCCGCTCGACCTGAGCATGGGTCAGCTCGACGGGCGCCGCTGGTGGATCAACGAGACCGGCACGCCGGCCGATGTAGCCGCCTTCGATGCCGCCGTGGCGGCGCTGCGCGGGGAATAATGGTGGGCGATTTGGCAAATCGCCCATGCGTGGTGTGAAGCAGGGCGATTTGCCAAATCGCCCCACAAGAACAAATACGCTGGCGGTTCGTCGTAGCCACTGCTCCGGCTGCCAGGGTCATCGGTGGGAGGGGCGCCTTTGCAGGAAGGTGCGGGCGGCGCTTGGCTGGTGGCAGGTGACAAACCGGGTTTCTTTAAGAAACTCGGTTTGTTGGGAAGGAAAGGTGCGGGCGGCGCTTGGCGGGTGGCTGGTGACAAACCGAGTTTCTCTCAGAAACTCGGTTTGTTGGGAAGCGGCGCCGCCAATAAATACGTCAGCAGTTCGTCGTAGCCACTGCTCCGGCTGCTGAGCGTCACTAGAAACTGACAACCTTCCCGGAAGCTAAAAGGCTTCCGGGAAGGTGAGGGCGGTGCTTGGGTGCGGTCAGCGGATTTTGGGAGCGGATTGAGCAGACGGTGAGAGCGGATTGGGGGGCAACCGCCTACTGCCTACCGCCCACTGCCCACTGCCCACTGCCCCAACTAGGAGACTCTATGTCCGTATACGTGGTGCAAGTGAAGACAGGGCGCGAGGTGCTGGCGGCGGCGATGTTGGAGCTGCATTTGGGGCTGGCGGTCTATCTGCCACAGGTGACACAGCGCCGGCATGGGCGGTCGGGGCTGGCGCCGCTCTTTCCGGGCTATCTGTTTGTGACAAGTGAACCCGCGGCCTTTGTGCGCAGCGCGGTCGATGCCCAGCCGGGGGTGGTGCATGTGGTGACGATTGGCGCCACGCCGTGTGTGCTGGAGGAAGCGGTGCTGGCGGCGCTGCAAAGACGCGTGGCGGCAATGAATGCGGCGGGCGGGCTGCCGGTGCATCCCTACAAGCCAGGGGACGTAGTGCAGTTGCGCAGCGGGCCGCTGGCAGGGATGGAGGCGATCTTTGTGGGGCCGACGACGCCGAGCGAACGCGTGGAGATTCTGGTGCGCTTTTTGGGGCGGACGCAGCGGGCGCGCGTGGAGGTGAGCGAGCTGGAAGCAGTCGCCAATCCACGTGGGGAGCTGCATCCGCCGCGGCGGACACGGGGACATGGGCGGAAGATCAAGGGGTAGAACACGGATCAAGAGAATGTAGCGGATCGGACGTTGGGCGAGATGATCCGTGTCGCATCCGCTTTGGGGCACAAGACAGCACTACAGCGGATTTGGAAAGGAACGAATAGGGCGTCCACATGACGATGGCTCTGGATTATCCGCTGCTTTCTCCATCCGTTGTAGTGTTCGCCCCTATCGTGGGTTCTGTATTATCCGCTGTTTTCTCCATCCGTTGTAGTGTTCGCCCCTATCGTGGGTTCTGTATTATCCGCTGTTTTCTCCATCCGTTGTAGTGTTCGCCCCCATCGTGTTGTAGCAGACCCGGCTTGGCGAGGTGTAATTCAAGTTGAGCACAAGACAACACTACAGCGGATTTGGAAAGGAACGGATAGTGCGTTCACATGGCGACGGCTTTGGATTATCCGCTGTTTTCTCTATCCGTTGTAGTGTTTGCGCCTATCGTGTAGCAGACTCGGCTTGGCGAGGTGTAATTCAAGTTGAGCACAAGACAACACTACAGCGGATTTGGAAAGGAACGGATAGTGCGTTCACATGGCGACGGCTTTGGATTATCCGCTGTTTTCTCCATCCGTTGTAGTGTTTGCGCCTATCATGCCGTAGACCTGGCTCGGCGTTGGCGATTGACGCGGTGGGGTGCTGGCACTACAATGGCGATGGCAACGCGGGGTTGGGTTGACTGGGCTTGGCCTGCCAAGGATCGGACGACAGTATGCTGGCACGGTTGATTGATGAAGCAATGGAGCGCGCCGTCTATGCAATCATGGAGGATGAGGACGCCTATTGGGGCGAGATCCCAGGGTTCCAGGGCGTGTGGGCGCGACACGCTACGCTGGAGGGAGGCCGACGGGAGTTGCGCGAGGCGTTGAGCGATTGGATTGCATTTCGGTTGAGTATTGGCTTGCCGATTCCGGTCATCGCCGATCTTGACTTGAGCCAGATTCGGCAGCCGGTATAGCCCCTTGACGAAGAATAGTACGCGGATTTGCACGGATTGGACACGGATAAAAGCGGATCAGAGGGAATGGTACGCGGATGTTCACGGATTGGACACGGATGAAGACGGATCAGAAGGTATCCGGAAGAATCCGTGTTGCTCCGTGTCCAATCCGATTTGATCCGCGTCCCATTGTTGGAAATCGACTATCAAGCGCTGCAGCAGTTCATCGAGCAGGTCTTTGTGGATCACTACGGAACGGCGGAAATTCTTGACGTGCGTGTCGCACATTTCAACCCCGATGTGATCGATGTCACCGTTACGGTCTGCGCGCGCCAGCCGGAGATGGATGGCACGGTGCTCCAACTCAACGATGCTTTGCGGCGCGAAGGGTTGCGCGTGGGGATCCGCGTGACGCAGGCGCCCGAGACGGGCGCAACCTCCAGGCCAGGGTGAGATTTCGTTTTTGAAGATGGATATCACGTTGCACGTCCCAGATTCTGTTATACAGGCGATACGATTGCCCGAAAAGGGGTTACAGGACGGGCTGTTGCGCGAACTTGCCGTGGCCTTGTATGCGCAGGCGGTGCTGCCCTTTGGCAAAGCCCGTGAGTTGGCAGGCGTCACCAGGCGTGCGTTTGCCCACATCCTGGAGCAGCGCGGCGTGGCGCGCCATTATGGCCGCGATGAACTTGCCGATGATCTTGGCTATGCTGGCGGTCTGTCACTGCGGCTTGAGGTGAACGGCGATGGCTACCTGGCCTCGGCGTCCGGTCTCCAGGGTGCAGTGGCCGAAGGCGATACGCGGGAGGAGGCCATCTTCCATTGCAGCGACGTGCTTGCTCTGATCGTTGCGTATCGTGCTGAGCGGGCGCGGCATGATGGGGAGGGAGCCGACGATGGCCAAAGGTGATAATCCGTGCCCAATCCGTTTTGATCCGCGTGCCATGCTACTTCTTTTCTGCCGATGATGACTGAAACGACGACTGAGTCTGTTCCTACGATTGTGATCGAGCCGACGCGCGGGCTGGCGGCGCTGCAACTGCGGGCGCTGTGGGAGTACCGTGAGCTGCTCGGCTTTCTGGTGTGGCGCGATGTGAAGGTGCGCTACAAGCAGACGGCGCTGGGGGTGGCGTGGATCATCCTGCAGCCGCTGGTGAGCATGGTGATCTTTACGGTGCTCTTTGGCTATCTGCTGCAGGCGCCCTCCGACGGCGCACCCTACGCCGTCTTTGCCTTTGCCGGGCTGCTGCCGTGGAATTACTTTGCGGGGTCGCTGACGCGTTCCTCGCAGAGCCTGGTGGGGAGCGCCAACTTGATCACCAAGGTCTACTTCCCGCGGCTGGTGATCCCGATCAGCGGGGTGTTGGGTGGGCTGGTGGACTTTGGCGTAGCGAGCCTGGTGCTGGCCGGGCTGATGGCGCTCTACCGCATCCCACCGACCGCCAACATCATCTGGCTGCCCGCCTTTTTGCTGCTGGCGCTGGCGACGGCGCTGGGCTTTGGGCTGTGGCTGGCGGCGCTGAATGTGCGCTACCGCGATGTGAATTATCTCGTGCCCTTTCTGGTGCAGATCTGGATGTATCTGACGCCGGTGATCTACAGCGTCACGCTGATTCCCGAGCGCTTCCGCTGGCTGCTGGCGCTCAACCCGATGACGGGCGTGGTCGGTGGCTTTCGCTGGGCGCTGCTGGGCGGGGTGATGGAGACGGAGCCGCCGGGGATGCTTTTTGCGGTGTCGGTGCTGATCACGCTGGTTGTGCTGGTGAGCGGGGCGATCTTCTTCCGCAGCACGGAGCGGACGTTTGCGGATGTAATTTGAGACATGGACCATTTCTACCTGAACCAAGCGGTTGCCCCTAGAAATGCGGATGTAGCACCCATAGTGGCGGTGGTGATTCCGTGTTATCGAGTCACTGAACACATCATGGGAGTGCTTGCTGGCCTCGGGGCTGAGGTGCAGCAAATCTACGTTGTAGACGATGCCTGTCCCGAGCATTCGGGGCGGCACGTCGAGGCACAGTGTACCGATCTGCGCGTTCGTGTGCTTTACCATGCACAGAATCAGGGGGTTGGTGGCGCAGTGATGACTGGCTATAAGGCGGCAATTGCTGGCGGCGCAGAGATCATCGTTAAGGTTGATGGGGATGGTCAAATGGATGCAACGTTGATCCCTTTATTTATCGCCCCGATTCTTGCCGGTGGAGCAGATTACGTCAAAGGAAATCGGTTCTACGATCTTGATCTGATACGCGGAATGCCCAGATCACGCATCTTCGGCAATGCTGTGCTGTCGCTGATGACTAAGCTGTCGACTGGCTATTGGGATTTGTTTGATCCGACAAATGGTTTTACAGCAATCCATGCTGCCGTGGCAGAGTGGTTGCCATTCACCAAGATTAGTCATCGCTATTTCTTCGAGACTGACATTCTATTTCGCCTGAATACTTTGCGGGCCGTGGTGATTGAAGTACCGATGGGTGCGAGATATGGCGCTGAGGTGAGCAATCTGAAAATATCTCGAATCATTGGTGAGTTCCTAGTCAAACATATTCGTAACGCCGTGAAACGGCTCTTTTACAACTACTATTTGCGAGACGTTTCCTTAGCCTCAATTGAGTTGCCGCTAGGGATTTCATTGATCGTTGTCGGTGTGTTGTATGGGGCTTATCACTGGATTCAGTCGGCGCAAGTTGGTGTTACGACACCAGCTGGCACGGTGATGGCTTCAGCTTTACCTATTTTGCTAGGAATGCAATTCGTCATTGCTTTTCTTGGATATGATATCGCCGCTGTGCCAAAACGCCCTCTCCAGGGTGTACTTCGCCTGAGACGGTTGAGGGAGACTGATGGAATCTGAATGAGAATTCGGTGTAGATCTTTGGTATCTGGGGATCGGTGTATAGAGTCTCTATCATGTTTGGGCAATAGAGATGATTGAGTAGCTTCATGCAAGACTTTGGCAAATATAAGCAAAGCACAGTTGATCGCTTTCGGTCAATTCTTGTGGCAAATCCAGCAGGGACTTATGACGAGGCGGCGCTACCAGCATATACCAATCCAAATCCCTTGATGCGCTGGCTGTTCTGGCAGCGTATCAAGATCGTCTTGCAGTATTTGGAGACTATTGATGCGCTGGGTAGCGTCATGGATTTTGGGTGTGGCCTTGGCGTAATGCTCCCCTATCTGAACCAACGCGCAACCGAAGTCATCGCAGTAGACAAAGAAGTCGGGCCGGTGCAGCAGCTTGCCAGAGAAATGCAATGGTCGAAAACCATGTTCCAATCAAACCTATCCCTGCTGTCAGCTAAATACCACAACGGCCTTAATATAATCCTTGCTTTGGATGTCCTTGAGCATGTAGACGATCTAGAACACACGCTCGAAAGTTTTTCGCACCTTCTCAGGAAAGATGGACGGTTGATTGTTTCTGGCCCAACAGAGAACCTCTTCTACCGGACAGGGCGTAAACTGGCGGGGTATTCTGGTGACTATCACTGCCGCAATGTATACGCAATCGAACGTTCGGCGAGTTTGCGCTTTGTGACGTCGCGCGTCGCAGTATTGGTACCTGCCATGCCATTATTTATCATCTTTCAAGGCCGTCCGGCCTGATTTTCAATGACTATTCAAGGACTCCTCCTGGTTGTTTTGACTGCCGCATTTACAGTCAGTGGCAATCTCATGATGAAATTGGGTATCTCATTGGCAGGCGGTGTTTCCCTCAATCATTCTGAACTTTGGTCTGAGCTTTCTGGCCTGATCAGGCAGCCTGCCTTCGATCTTGGCGTACTGCTGTACCTTATTGCTACCCTCCTCTGGTTTCGAGTCGTTTCAAAAGAACAGTTGAGTCTGAGTTATCCAATCCTTGTAAGTCTCTCCTTGGTTTTTGTGACTCTAGGCGCCGTTCTGATCTTCCATGAAGACATTGCGCCACGACAGATATTCGGGATATGCATTATTGCTGTTGGGATATTGCTCGTCTCCGGTGCCGGGGCGTAATAGTATTGTGCGACCGCAGAAAGCAACAGGGGATGTCTGGTGAAAAAGGAGAGTAGACGACCGTGGGTTTCCGTTGCATTTATAGGGGTGTCTTTTCTGGTTCTGGCGATCATGTTATTGCCGACATTCCAGGTTGGTGCATATCAAGACGATGCACTTTACATCAACCTCGCCCATGCGTTGGCCGAGAACCACGGCTACGTCGACCTGATGCGTATCGGTGATCCACCGCACACTTTCGTACCGCCAGTCTATCCGCTGATGCTTGCGCCATTGCTTATAGTTTTTCCTTATGAGTGGCTGGAGGTTGTTAATTTCTGGCCCTTACAGGTCATGTCAACCCTGTTGGTGCTTGGCGGGATCGGATGTTTTGCGGTTGTGCTTCGCGAGCGAAAGATTGCCGAGTGGTTGCTAGTGCTTGCACTAACCGCGCTAGCGCCTGTCACTGTAGGTATGGCGCGGCACATCATGACTGAAGCCCCCTATTTCTTCTTCTCGATAGCAGCATTGGCTGCGCTTCTGACTTGGCAGAATCGGTCCCGTTCGTTGGCCTGGATCATAGTTGCGCTGGTTCTTGCAGGTTTGGCGAGCACAACCCGCCTCATTGGCCTCAGCTTGCTGGGTGCGATCTCTTTCTTCCTCTGGCGACGGCTATCACCTTTCCGTTGGCTGGCGGCTAGCATGGCACTATTTGCTCCGATAACTATCTGGTTTGCTCGCAATGTCGTACTTGGTACTGCGGTTGCTGGCGAGTATGCCACCGGGCTTACACCCACATCAACGGACGGATTCGCCTACGCGTTGGCTGCTAACTTCACGTCTATCTTGACTACAGTACTACCGAATGGGCTCCTGCCGGGACTGAGTGGGCCACAAGCTTTAACAATTGTCACACAGTTGGGAATCGGCTTTGTACCGGTAGCTATGGGCGTTGGCGTCACTGGTGTTGTCCTCATCGGGTTCCTCTATGCTCTGCAAAGCCATGCAGAAGACTGGGTTGTCGAGCTCTATCTTGCGTTATATATCAGTATTTTGCTGGTCACCCAGTTCGCCCTTGAAGGCGGCGAACGCTACCTGGCCCCGATCTTCCCATTCTTGGTGCTCTACTTCTGGCAGGGCGCCACGTGGTTGCTTCAACGGCTGCCGGGTTTTCGCTCGCCGGTGAGGGTGACCAGAACAATGGCCGTAGTTGCCGCTCTGTTCGTGGCCCTCTACCTGGCGCGTGGCGTCCAGGCAGTGATGCAGCCGGTGCGCGACCGCCTGCCCGATGTGACGCTGGGCACGACCTGGTTGCGCGAAAATGCACCTCAAGATGCCGTTATCATGGCAACTGGTCCGCGCGAAGTCTATCTATATGCCCAGCGCAAGGTCATACCATTTCCGGCGTCTACTGCCGATCGCGCGGTTATGGCACAGCGCATAGCCTGTAGCCAGGCTGATTATGTGCTGGTGCGCCCTCGAATGGCGCCCGGTGCACCGCAATGGGATGACGCAACAACTCAGTTCATTGCACCGGCGCTCGATGCCAGTCACGCTGGCTTTGCGTTGGTCTATACCAGCGAAGATGAGCTTGCCCGCGTCTATCAAATTCTGCCTTCAGAGACCACAAAATGTGACGCGGCGCCCTGACCGCTGGAGTTGCCCAATTCTATGTCTGACATTGCTATCCGCGTTGATAAGCTGAGCAAACTGTATCGCATTGGCGCCGCCCAGGCACAGCACGATACGCTGCGCGACGCCGTGACCGGAATTTTCCGGCGCCGCCCCTCTCCGCTGGCCCATCGCCCCTCTGACACCGACCTATGGGCTCTAAAGGATGTCTCCTTTGAGGTGAAACAGGGCGAGGTCGTCGGCATCATCGGGCGCAATGGCGCGGGGAAGAGCACCCTGCTCAAAATCCTTTCGCGCATCACCGAGCCGACGAGTGGGCGTGTTACCCTGCACGGCCGCGTTGCCAGTCTGCTGGAGGTGGGAACCGGCTTTCACCCCGAACTGACTGGGCGAGAAAATGTTTATTTGAACGGCGCTATCCTGGGCATGAAGCGCCGCGAGATCGACCGCAAGTTCGATCAGATCGTGGCATTTGCCGAGATCGAACGCTTTCTGGACACGCCGGTCAAGCGCTACTCCAGCGGCATGTACGTGCGCTTAGCCTTTGCGGTGGCTGCCCACCTAGATCCGGAAATCCTGCTGGTAGATGAGGTATTAGCAGTAGGTGATGTGGCGTTTCAAAGAAAGTGCTTAGGGAAAATGGGAGACGTGGCGAGAAATGGAAGAACCGTACTATTCGTAAGCCATAACTTAGCAGCCATTTCTGATCTGTGCGACACGTCAATTCTATTAAGTGGTGGCCAAGTTGACAAGATAGGTCCATCTACCGTACTCGTGGACGCTTATATTAGAAACAAAGTCAATGCTGGACGATTCGACGTCAACTGCGATTTAGGTGCCATGAGCGCATACACCTCCTGTAAAATCTCATTCGTGGAGACCAGGAATTCCAGCGGTATGGTGACCTCGAACTTCAGCTATGGAGAGGACGTAGTTGTGAGGGTGGGTATTGTTGGAGGGAGGGGCAAAGAGATCATTTTGGGCGTTGGCATACGTGATTCTGGTGCACATCAGGTACTACACTTCAATAATCGCGATGATGGGGCCTCACTGACAATTGTTCATCCTATCTCGAGTGTAGAAATGTGTTTCAAAAACACGCTGAATACAGGGGGATACTATATCACTGTCTGGATCGGGAATTCTTTGCTAGCAACTGAGGACTACTTGCAGGATTGCCTTCACTTAAGCGTTGACAACTCAACTAGTGGCATTTTCCTAGCAAAAGGAATGATCATTCAGCACGCCACATGGGCAGTTGCCGATCGGATACCGAATTTGGAGTATGGTCATGCAACGGATTAGCGGATGTTGCCTTTTGTGGTTTCGTCAGTTGGTAGACGATAACCGTCTCCAGAAACACCGCGCAACTGATAACCAGCCTACGCCCATTGGATTTTACCCTATCTCGACAACATGTCAGATACCGAGACTCGGAACGATTTTCGAAATGTACTTTGGTCAGAGAATTGACGGCTGTTTCGTTGAAGTTGGTGCCTACGATGGTGAATATTGCAGCAATACAAGCGGTCTAGCAGATGTTGGCTGGAAAGGGTACTATATTGAACCAGTACCACAGTATGCTGAGCTATGCAAGTCAAGGCATTCGCGCAACTTAGCCATCACTGTCTCGCAGTTTGCAATAGGCGATCGAGAGGCAAAAATCAATATCCATGTTGGCGGTCCGCTTTCGACTGTAAGTGACCACATGAAGACACACTTCGAATCATTGTCTTGGGCTCAAGGACAACTCACAGGCATGCAGATAGAGGTAGAACAGCAGACTCTCGATCAGTACCTTGTTGCGCATAACATTACGCAAGGCTTTGACTTACTAGTTGTTGATGTGGAAGGTCAAGAGTGGAGTGTCCTCAGACAATTCAACTGCGAGTACTGGCGTCCTAAGATGGTCATTATTGAGCTACACGATCAAAACCCTGACTATGCGTGCATACATGCTGAATGTAATCAGGTCGTCCAGTATTTTGAAGAGCATGCCTATAAGGTAGTCTACAAGGACTTCACCAACACAGTATACGTCCCAAAGTGTTCGTATCCGCTAAATTCATAGAAACGACTGCCGCAAGGGTAGATGAAGGGTAAATTTTGGCAGAGAACATGTGGGACGCTAAACGCGGGAATGTCGGGTTCGCCATTCGCAGGTAACGCAACTTAGCTCTGAAGGTATTGAAGATAGACGCAGATTTTTCATAGGATAATGAAGACCGCTAATATTCGATCCCGATATGACTTTTTCGTGATTTGGGGCAATGGCATTCACATAGCCGATCAAATCTTGGACACGTTGCGCTCTGACGTTTGCCTGAGTATGTTGTCGATTGAATTGCGACACATAGACAACATGAAAAAATTTGTATTCGACCTTTACGGTTGCGACACGGTGCCCATCGAGCATTTGCATGCCAAGTTGCGTTATCTTTTCGATGTTCCTCCTCTTTGCATGATCGTTCTAGTGAAAAACTCCATGCCAGAAGAAGTTCTGGTAGGAGAAGGCGCGTTTCGCAAAGTACAATGCCAACGAATCAACCGAATCAAATGGAATATCCGCGAAAAATTCAATCCGCGCATTAACGGTGTCCGCTCGGAACATCATGTGGTCCATGCCTCAGATTACGAACAGCAGGTTGATTACCTATTAAGACTACTTGGTTACCCTGAAGGAATCCGCCGCATTGACGACAGTAACGATGGTTTACCTTTTCGAAAACCATTTCACATTCCAAAGCCAACAACATTTGTGTTTCGCCGCTCCGGAATAGACTATTTGAGAGCATCGATTCTTTGTAGGGACTCAAAGGAGCGTATTTATGCACATGACACGCCGATTCAGAATACTCCGCATTTTCGTGCCCTCGTAGAGGATGCGGGTTTGTATTTGAAATACCTGCAAGAATTTCGCTTTACCTATTTGAAGGATGATTACTCGTGGCATCGTTTCTACGAACTGAGTAGATTGCCTACGGATGCGATTCGGCAGTTGGATCCTGTATTGGTAACCGCAGAAGATGGTTACTTTCGAATTCTGGATGGCGTTCATCGTGCAGCTATTGCTCTTTATCATCAACTAGATAGCATCCGATGTGTAGAACTGAATCCATAGATCCTCATATCGACCTTCTGGCATTACTTGCTGTGCTAGAAAATTACATTTTGATTAAGAAGGACGACTTTTTCCCGCTGTACGTAAAGGGCAGTGATATCGATCTCTTGGTATTTGATCGTGAAGAGTGCGTGAAGCGGGTCGTTGAGTACTACAACCTGCAGTTAGCTGGCGAGGGGGAATTGAGAATCGTTGACACAAGTGATCATTGTCACCTCGATTTTCTATTTGACGATACCTTGGATTTACGACTAGATCTAATAGACAATTTCGACTTTTTTGGAAACATTGCCATAAAGCCGGCTTACCTGACAAAACTCTTTATCGACAGACACGAAATCAAATATGGCGGATATGCAGTTTGGGTACCCTGCCCCGAAGATGACCTGACGCTCCGATATTTTGAATATCTGGAGTGGTTTGACCGACGACCGGATAAGATCAAGCACCTTGAATATATATCCGCAGTACAAGACCACGATTTACAGAAGCGCTTCTTCGCCAATACACACTGCTACATTCAATTTAAACGAAAGACTTGGCAGGCGTCCGTCCCTGCAGGTGACCGGGTTCAGTTTAGGCCAGAGTCACGCCATGAAGCACTGGTAGGTGTGATGACAGGGATTAGGTATTTAGTATCCTCTTCAGTTAGGAGATATATCGCACTCATACTTCGCTTCAAGGCATAGGAAGATGATTATTGTAAAACTCATGGGAGGATTGGGCAACCAGTTGTTTCAATATGCAACCGGTCGTGCCGTAGCACTGCGCAAACAAGTATCACTAAAGCTCGATCTGTCATGGTTTGATGCAAACAGCGATGCAACCAAGCGCAGTTTTAGACTTTATCACTTCAATATTGACTTCTCGGCTGCTTCAGCTTCTGACATCGCAGAAATTACGGGTATTAACCGGAACGATTTGCTGCAGCCCATGTATAGACTGCAGCAGAGACTCCGTCCGTACTATCGCCGCTCCGTATTCCTCGAAAGGTACTTCCATTACGATCCCAACATTTTTCGTTGTGAGAAAACGGTGCACTTGATTGGATACTGGCAGAGCTTCCGATACTTTGAAGATATTGAGGGGGCCATACGTAATGAATTCCAAATATCCACAGATATTTCCCCTTCAACCCGAAGTTGTCTGGATGAGATATGCGGGCTCAATTCAATTAGTGTTCATGCAAGAAGAGGTGATTACGTCTCAAATGCGTCGTATCGGAAAATACATTCGGCATTGCCTGTTGCGTACTATGAGTCAGCCGTACAGAAGATTGCGCAGGTCGTGAAAGATCCAAGCTTCTTTGTTTTCTCAGATGATATCGCATGGGCCAAAGACAATCTCAATTTCGGTTATCCTACTCGCTTTGTGGAGCATAACAATGAGCTAAATGACCATGAAGATCTGCTGTTGATGATGTCGTGCAAGAATCATGTTATTGCGAATAGTACGTTCAGCTGGTGGGGAGCATGGTTAGCTTCCAACCAAAATAAAGTTGTTGTCGCGCCGAGGACTTGGTTTGGCACAACTGAACGCAATCCTAAGGATCTATTACCTAAAGATTGGATGTTAGTGTCGTGAATGAGCGAACAGATCCCAGAGTTTCCGTGTTGATGCCTGTCCACAATGGAGCGCGCTACGTTAGGCAATCAATAGACAGCGTTCTGGGGCAGAATTTCGTAGATTTTGAATTCATAATCATTGATGACGGCTCAAGAGATGAAACTTGGGAAATCATAAATTCATATAATGATCCCAGAATTCGATCTTTTCGGAACTATGAAAATGTGGGCTTACCTCGCACCCTGAATCGTGGTCTCAGTTTGACACGCGGCGTCTATACAGCCAGGATGGATTCTGACGACATTTGTCTTCCTAATAGACTGACTGAACAGACTCGGTTCCTAGATGAACATAGTGAGATTGGGTTGGTTGGTTCTCAGGCGATAACAATTGACAAAGATGGTAATTTCTCCGGAATCTTGCGCTACCCAGAGACTGATGGCTACATACGTTGGTCATTATGCTTTCTTGATCCGATTATTCATCCTACAGTAATGATGCGAAGCAAGTTAGCAATAGAATCAGGCGGATATTCTGTTGATTCCAAAGCTGACGATTACGATCTTTGGTGTAGAATGAGCGATCGAACCTGCCTAGCAAACCTGCCGAATACACTCTTGCTTCTTCGCAAGCACGATGCAAACTTCACACAAGTATGGTCTGCCGATGTTGATAGAGACGCAATTCGCGTCAGTCAGCGGGTATTAGGCCAAATATTGCATGGCGAGTTGACTCTCGAAAATGTTAGTTCTCTTTGGCATCCACAGGTTGCATCACTGCCAAACGCCATGAAGGCAATTGACACTGTTTGCCAGCTACATCGGACCTTTTCGCGTGATAGTCGGCTGACGTCCACTGAACAACGATTGATTTCATGTGATGCAGTAGCTCGAATCTTCGGGATCGCTTGGGTGCAACGGTCGATAACAGTCATAGATTATGCAATCAGAAAGATGCGTGAAATCAACTCATTAGTAGTCTCGATTTCGAGTCTTGATGCGGAAGGCTCACTTGCACTAAGAAAGGAGATATCAGAAAGACAATATGCTCTTGCGAGAAATAACCTAACTACCACTCGAATCTGGTTTCGCCTGCTTCAGGCTTTAGCGCAAGATCCCGATATCTTCATGCGAACAGTGCGGAATGGACTTAACTACGTCAGGCTAAAGCATCTCCCAAGATATGCTTATGCATCAGCTCATGGTTATGATCACGAGTCATAGCTACCTATATACTGGACCTTACCGGTAATCGTCACTCCTTAATGGAACCTGTCCCTGCAAATATACAGAACCCTTGCGACTTTAAAATTTCATATACCGATGTGTTGCGTTGGCGAGTGACCCCGTCGGAAAGAATGCTATTCTATGCCTTAGCTCGACTTTGTCCATTTATGTAGCGAATGCCAGCGTGTCCGTCAGGCGGTCGAATAGCGCCCTTGGGATTTGCACAACGTCGGCGTTGTTGGGCGACAGCCAAATAATGTCGACGGGCCACAGGTGCTGTCGCACGAAGGCCAGGGTATCGGAGAACGTCGGCACCTCCTTTGTATACCAGGCGGCCTGGCGGGGCGCCGGTGGTTGGCCTTGGAGCAGGTGATGAGCAAACAGCGTGACCAACGAGAAGAGTCCCAACAGGGCCGGTGTCGTGCGCAAAATCGCCAAATCCGACCATTGGCGCTGGGTTTCGATGCCGAGCTGGGCGCGGGCCTCCTCGAAGGTGACTTCCAACTGCCAGCGCAGGACAAACCATTCAA
>Ga0209398_1000592_pt1 | contig 21865 bp, 15 predicted proteins | sample AshMeaBigSpring_FD_184125 | JGI IMG/M metagenome (GOLD analysis project Ga0209398, IMG submission 184125) | Groundwater microbial communities from Big Spring, Nevada to study Microbial Dark Matter (Phase II) - Ash Meadows Big Spring (SPAdes)... | ecosystem: Environmental > Aquatic > Deep... | reverse complement strand
ATAACAGTTGAAGTAAACCTATGATTCTTAGTCTTACTTTTATGTCTTTCTGAGCACTTTCTAATAGCTAAATTAGCACTGTAAGTAGAACTTCGCAGATCACAGTTGCGCTTTACTTCACGGCTTAGAACTGATTTATCTTTGCCTATTTTGTCGGCAATTTGGCTATAATTATAGCCTAATTCCATTAAGGATTGAATTGTGTACCTTTGTTCATCGGTTAGGTGACTCATATTTGAACTTTTTTGACCGGGAGCCAAATTAAGAAACCTATTCCATTCAGGCAGGGGGAAGGAATTTTTCCCTCTCTCTTCTGAAAAAAAAGTTCTGTAATCGGCAACCCCTAAAAGTTGCATTTATTACTTGAATTCAAGAAATAATTAACTTTACCCAAAAATAAAACTGATTGGCAGATGAATAGGACTTATTTTTTCATCCTCCTACTTTTCGCTTATTGTAGTATAAAAGCACAAACTATAGAGAGAAAGGAAAAATTTGGCAAAGTACCGGAAGAATTGCTACAACTAAAAGTTTATGCAAAAGACACGAATGCCTACGCATTTGTAGATTATAGAATCTGTGAAAATGAATTTAATTATGATCCGAGTACGCTTGCTATCCATCTGGTAGAAAGATGCCATGAACGCATAAAGATACTCCATAAAAATGGCTATGATCAAGCACAAAAAACCATTTTTCTTCGGAAAGCAGTGGGTCAAAAAGATGATGATCTAAAATTATTCAGAGCTTGTACCTATAATTACGAGAATGGGGAAATTATAGAGACAAAAATAAATAAAATTGATTTGCTCACGGAAAACGATAACGAATTTGGAATTTCAAAAAAAATGGCTTTTAAAGATATAAGACCTGGATCGGTAATAGAGTATGAATACGAAATAGAACGAAAATCTATATTCCAAACCACTCCTTTTTATTTCCAATCTACCATACCCGTAGCTTGGGCGGAGACATCTATGCTTATTCCGAATTTTTTTGAATATGTCTCTATTTCAAACAATTTTGAACCCTACACGATACATACTAAAGAAGATCATTTGGCCTGGGGATTAGGTCATACCAGGGGTACCAAATTTAGATATGCACACGAGTATCAGCCTGCCTTTAATCCCCGTGAAAAATATATCTATAATCTAAATGATCATTTAGCAAGAATAGAATTTCAAATCCAGGCCTATACCCCACCAAACGGACGGAGACAAGAATTTTTTTCTTCCTGGGGTAATCTTTGCAACCATTTTATCGATGCCGATAAACATGGTTATTATACAAAGCAGTTTGCATCTGATGGCCATAATCTCGAGACTAGTATAGAAATAGGAAGTAAAGACAATGATAGTTTAGTAAAAAAAACATATAATTTTATAACCTCTAATTTTAGATGGAATGGCTATAATTCTGTATATAGCGATAAAACAATGCGGCAAATGATAGCCGATAAAACCGGCAATAGATCTGCCATAAACCTAATGGCCTGTGGAATATTGAAAAAATTAGGTGTAGATGTCTATCCGGTCCTGTCAAGTACGAGAGAGTATGGAATGATAAGCACCATTTACCCCATTATAAGCAAATTCAATACTACCCTATTGACCCTAAGATATGGAGGAAAAATGGTACTGATGGATTTTTGCCATCCAGGCTATCCATTGACCATTATAAATGAAGAACTACTAAATGGAACCGGTCTAGCCATAATGGCAAAAGATAGCTACAAATGGATATCGCTAGAATCTGATGTAAAAACTATAATTGTCAAAGAATTAACCGCCGAGATAAACCCTGCTACAGGAATGGTAAGTGGTGAGTGTAATGGATCCGTATCAGGATCTTACGGTATGGAATTAGCAGAAGATGCTAAAAGCGATATCCAAAAAACACTCAGGAGTCTTTTGATTATTAATGAGGAATCCGATCCTAATTTGATGGAATTAAGTGGAAGAATACCACCAGAGCGGCCAGATATTTTTCTCTTTCGCAGTAAGTATGAAATTCATAATGGTGCGACGGTGGCCGGAAATATTATTTATATAAATCCATTTTTATTTATAGCAGATGATAGTAACCCATTTTACCAGCAATACAGATATTCGGACATAGAACTGGGAAGTCTTATAGCCGAAAATTTTGTAGCACGCATAAATATTCCACCCGGATATACTATAGATGAAGTCCCGGAGGAGACTAGCCTATCCATAAAAGATAACGCTGCCCTATTTAGCTACAATGTCCAGATAGATACTGATAAAAATCAAATAAATGTCATTTATAAGAATAATCTCAAAAAAGTGAAATTCCCGGCAGAAGAATATGCTATATTGCAGGAATATTATTCACTTATTAGCCAATCCGTATCCAAACAAATAGTTTTAAGTAAAAACCAGTAGAAAAAAATTGATACTCATTAATGTGTAAGCTATCATTTATCTATGCTCATTTATTAGTAATTATATTAACCCTTCACCCTGCGGCTATTAATTACAAGGCAGGGACACAAAATGTACATAGTATCATTCACCACAGAGAAGAAAATATGGACATAAAGAGTCCTTCCGAATATTTTCATACTGTGAAGATGCGTCTTCAGATAAATGATGATGAAGGACTTGCCGCAGCCCAATTAGTTTTGGAAGAAGACTTGTTTATGAGCTTAGACTTATTTTCTGCTACTATATCCTATGCTCCGGATGGATATTTAAAACGCTTAAAAAAAAAAGATCTTATGATTATTCCGTATAAAATTGATGGATCTTTTTACAGCGATTCAAAATATCACATCGCTGATCTGAAATACCATAAATTTCCTTATACCATAGACTATGAATACAAACTTCACATAACAGGCTATATAGATATCCCTATCTGGCAACCGGTCACTTCACATCAAACCGTAGATAAATCAATAATCAAAATTACCTGTCCAGAGAATTTGCAAATTAACTATCGAGTCTATAATTATCCATTTAAAGTGAATACTTTTCAGGAAAATAAAACCAAAATTATCACCTGCGAATATCATTCTGATATCTGTTATATCCAAGAAGAATTAATGCCCCACTACAAATCTGTTTTTCCCTATATAGATTTTACACCAAACGTGTTTGAAATAGATGATCATACCGGCGGTCTTTCCTCCTGGGCAGAATTCGGACAGTTTTACTATGATCTAAACAAAGGGCGACAAGAAATCCCCCCCTCCTTAAAAACAAAAATTACGAAAATAATTGGAGGTGAAAATGAACCATCTAAAATAGTAGATATACTCTATCAATATTTACAGACTAATACGAGGTATGTCAATATTCAGCTAGGTATAGATGGATTTCAAACGCATACAGCTAAATATGTAGCTGATAACGGCTATGGAGATTGTAAAGCACTCACTAATTTTATGCAATCTCTTCTCGCCTGGCAGCACATACAGTCCTATCCGGTACTCATCTATGGCGGAAACAACTACTCAGATATAGACCCTAATTTTAGCTCCAATCTATTTAATCACGTTATACTCGCCATTCCCACAGACAAAGACACCTGCTTCCTCGAATGTACCTCACTTACCTCACCACCTAATTATTTAGGAAACTTTACAAGTAATCGCTATGGCCTATTAGTACAGGATGGTAAAAGTAAGTTGATTCGTACTCCCAGCTATCGTTATAGTGACAATAAGATAAAGATAGATGCTAAGGGCAGTATAGATGTTAATGGCAATTTATCCTTAAAATTAATGAATGACTACAATGGAGAATCGGCATCAGAATGGATGCATTTTAAAGGTTCTAATAGCGATAAGTTAATACAATATTTAGAGTTACATGAACCATTGAATAATGGAATTTATAAATCTGCTAAGATAGATGAATGCACTTTGACCCCACATTGTATTCAGCTCAGAACTGATTTAATCATTTATAATGCGCTATTAAATACCACTAAACGCATCACGATTCGTCCCTATTATCCTGATCTTCCTTTTCCTCTTACGCTACTGGATACGGATAGAAAAAACATGATAGATGTACCCACAGGCTATCAAATCAACTTATCGGGTGAGATAAAAATTCCAGCATACAACGAGATAGAATATCTTCCCGAACCGGTACGTATAGAAAGCCCATTTGGACTATATGAATTAAAAATCACTATCAAGGAGGGACATTGTCTATTAGACGAGCAGATAGAATACCTGGAAGGCAGATATGAAAGAGAAAAAGTATTTGATTATAATTTATTTATTACTAAAATAAAAGAAGCCCGATCTGCTGCCATAGTACTCGCTAGATAATAAAACTCATTCGCCTGATTGGGCCATTTTGATCCTATAAGTCCATTATAAGTGGGTAATGGCATTACTTGCCATAGCTAAGTACTAAGCAATCCTGGCTATTTTATCTTATTCATTAATCGTCCTGCCGGCCCTATCTTCCTTTGCTGCCACAGTAAGACTGTCTAAGGTCATATAATAGTATTTGCGAAGTCTATTTGGTGATACTCCTCATGATAGTAGTAAATATTCCGTAAATTTTACTACTGATGGCTTAATGCTTAAGTGCCTGGGCTGATAGCCTGGGCTCAGCCACCATTATCTCATACAGAAAAAGTATTTATCTCTTCATCTATCCGCGCAGGACTCTTATAGGTGAAATACAAACTCACCGCCACAGATACAAGCATATAGAGTGTAAGGAGCTGTCCGGCTATGCTCACATATTTTTCCATATCATACCATCCGCCCATACGGTATATTATACTCAAGCCCAGCGCAGATGCGAGTACTTCCCACACCGGGGCGCGTTTACTGCGATCCATCAGCTCCGTATAGGCATAGATGGTGAGGAAAACAAACAACCCGAATAGCAGCAGATCATAAAAAGCATAATTAGCCAAGGTGGCAAAAAAATAACTGATTAGCCCAGCTACAATGCCAAATTTTACACCTACCCATATCTTGAGACTGGTAGTGGCCGGTGTTTCATATTTCTTAAAAAGATAGAGATATTCTATCTTCTCAACCGGATATCTATCTAATACATCTGCTGGGCGCCAGCCGGTGGGCATAAACCATATACGGGCTTTATCTAGTACACCTTGGGTATGATAGGCATCCTTCAGCATCAGCAAGAAATGTTGAAAATTTATCTTTATCGGATTCCAGGTATGTGCCGGTCTAGTAATTCCATATACCGGTGGTATATCTGCCCTCTCCTCCTGATAGGTACCAAACCACTTGTCCCAGAAGATAAATATCTGCCCATAATTTTTGTCTAGATATTCGGGATTAAAAGCGTGATGTACGCGGTGATGGGAGGGTGTCACTATCACCTTTTCCAGCCATCCCATTTTTTGGATATGCTGGGTGTGATACCAAAACTGCATAAACAGGTGTAGCGGAGCCACGATGGCTATTACCTCCGGTGGTACGCCTAACAGTGCTGCCGGCAAGAGCATAAAAAAGAAAATATCCAGCATCTCCGATACACTTTGCCTAAGTGCACAGGCCAGGTTAAAATCCTCACTGCTGTGATGAATGATATGCCGGTTCCAAAAAATATTTATCTCGTGGCTCCATCTATGCACCCAGTAGCCCTTAAAATCTATAGCCATAAACGCCACTAGATACACTACCCAGCTATTGCTAATATGTACTAGTGCCAGCCGCTCATAGAGCCACGCATAGCTGAGTATCACCACTGTGAGGCCCAGCACATCTTTTACCACATTTGTAACCCCGGAACTCAGGCTCGAAATCATATCCATATATCTCACCGTATCCTTACCTCTATACCAGCCATAAAGTTTCTCTAGCAATACCAGCAGAATAAAAATCGGCATAGCTATCAGTAGTATTTTACCATACGTTTCCATAGCACCTTGCTTTTGCACAAAAATACGGTATTCTTGTGAGTAATCACAGCTTATTAGAGAATATTTCTTTATCCCTCAGCGAGCGGCCATTCTCTTTCAGTGAGTGGTAATAAATAGAATAGCAATACCTAAGCTTCAGACTTAATTTTTGAGCTTTATAGTGCTTTGGGCGATGCCGCGGTATCGCCGTCAGTGCATATTTTAAGTCATCTGTTCTTAGCTTCTGACATTGGGTGCTGCCTCATTCTGTGGCCGCGGCCGGGGTACTCCGGACTCCGCTATCGCTCCGGTACCGCTAAAATCCCTTTCTCCTCCCTTCCCTAAGGCCACCCGGCCAGACTTCTTTTAGCGGCACTACATCCTCCGTCCCCCTATAGCAAGGGGTATGCTTACTCTTATCCCAGCACGCTACCTTTTTTTATATAGATGGTGGTATTTTATTGAGGGGGCATTGGCTCATTTATAAGTCCGCAGTTAAAGGCATTCAGAGGGCGACCTACTGGCTTAGTCTTCCCTGCACCTTTATAGGCATAAGGCTGGACATCAAGCGGGAAGACAGCAGTAAGCTGGCTAGTTGATAAATCCTATATCAGGAGGCACTAGGTTTTAGAAGAGGATGCGGTACAGGGTATATACCGGGATAGGCATCCATGATGGGACTCAGCCATTTTCTCACGCTTTCTATCTCTTTTCCTTGTCTGGCGGCATAGGCTATTAATTGATCTTCCTTAATCTTTCCCAGGCCGAAATACTTGGCTTCCGGATGGGCCAGATACCATCCGCACACCGATGCGGCAGGATACATAGCCATATTTTCGGTGAGACAAATGCCGGTATTCTCTGGTACTTTTAGCAGCGCAAACAAAAATTCTTTCTGGGTATGATCTGGGCAGGCAGGGTATCCGGGTGCCGGTCTTATACCTCGATATTTTTCGGCTATTCTATCTTCGTTATCTAGGTTTTCGTCCGGCGAATAAGCCCATATTTCCTGTCTTATTTTATGGTGCATCATCTCGGCCAGGGCTTCGGCCAGGCGGTCGGCCAGGGCTTTGAGCATAATAGCACTATAATCATCTCCGGCTTCTTCATAAGCCTTTACTTTGGGCTCTATCCCACCTCCTGCGGTCACTGCAAAAGCACCTATATAATCGCGTTTTTCTGGTCTATCCGGTGCTACAAAATCGGCCAGCGAGAGACTGGGCAGATAAGCGGTTTTTTTTATCTGCTGTCGCAGACAGGGAATTATCCCCAGCAGTCTATCGGGGTTTTCAGGATCATATACCGCTATATCCTGGCCTACCCTATTGGCCGGAAATAATCCTATCACCGCTATGGCTGTTAATGTTTTATGAGCGATGATTTCGGCTAGCATTTTTTGGGCATCGGCAAATAGTTTTTTGGCTTCGGTGCCCACTATTTTATCTTCCAGTATTTGGGGATATTTGCCCACCAGTTCCCAGGATTGAAAAAAAGGTGTCCAGTCTATATAAGTAGCCAGTTCGGCTAGATCTATCACATTAAAAACTTGTATTCCCAGCTGAGCAGGTATGGGTATATTATAGTTATCCCAATCCGTTTTCCATTCGTTAGCACAAGCTTGGTCGTATGTTAGATATTCTTTATTATCGCTTTTATTTAGCTGTCTTTCTACTATCAGGGCATAGTCCTTTTTTAGATCGTCCAGAAAATGCTGTCGTCCCTCATCACTGAGCAGGCGATTCACCACGCCCACTCCTTTAGAAGCGTCTATCACGTGTACCACCGGAGCCTCATATTTAGGTGCTATGCGCAGGGCCGTATGCAGGCGGCTGGTAGTGGCTCCACCTATAAGTAGCGGTAGCCTCATCCCTGCTTTTTGCATCTCCTCCGCCACGTGCACCATCTCATCTAGGGAGGGGGTTATGAGACCACTCAGTCCTATGATATCGGCATTTTCTTTTTGGGCAGCCTCTAGGATACGGCTGGCAGATACCATTACACCGAGGTCTATCACCTCATAGTTATTACAGGCCAGCACTACGCCTACTATATTTTTACCTATATCGTGTACATCTCCTTTCACGGTGGCCATAATTATTTTACCGGCTGCACTGCGCCCACCGGCATTTTTTTCTTCTTCCATAAAAGGGGTGAGCCAGGCCACCGCCTTTTTCATTACCCTAGCACTTTTTACCACTTGTGGCAAAAACATTTTTCCAGATCCAAAGAGATCGCCCACTACATTCATACCCTCCATAAGCGGTCCTTCTATCACATTGAGCGGACGCCGCAGTTTTATCCTGGCTTCTTCGGTATCTGCATCTATGTATTCGGTAATACCGTGTATAAGGGCATATATAAGTCTTTCTTCTATGGTATTATCTCTCCATCGCAGGTCTGTCTCTTTGGCTTGAGATTTCCCCCGGTATTTTTCAGCTAGGATGAGCAGCTTTTCAGTGGCATCAGAAGCCCGATTAAAAAAGACATCTTCTATGCCCTGTAGTAGATCTTTGGGTATGTCCTCATACACTTGTATCATACCGGCATTTACGATACCCATATCCATTCCAGCCTTTATGGCGTGATAAAGAAATACGGTGTGCATAGCCTCTCTCACCAGGTCATTTCCTCGAAAGGAAAAAGACACATTAGATACCCCGCCGCTCACTTTTACTCCGGGCATACGGTATTTTATTTCGGCAGTAGCTTCGAAGAAGGCTTTGGCATACTCGTTGTGTTCTTCTATTCCGGTAGCCACAGCAAAGATATTAGGGTCAAAAATAATATCCGAGGGCGCAAATCCCAGCTCATTGGTGAGGATATTATAAGCCCGCTGGCATATTTTTATTTTGCGTAGAGTAGTATCTGCCTGGCCATCTTCGTCGAAGGCCATCACTACTACTACAGCACCATAGGCTTTTACTTTTCTGGCTTGATCTATAAAAGCGGCTTCTCCTTCTTTGAGAGAAATACTATTTACAATCCCTTTGCCCTGGAGGCTTTTTAATGCGGCTTCTATTACCGTCCATTTGGAGGAGTCTATCATAAAAGGCACCTTGGCTATATCCGGTTCGCTGGCTATGAGATTAATAAATTTTTTCATAGCCGCTTCGGCATCCAGCAGGCCTTCGTCCATATTTATATCTATGATCTGTGCCCCTGCTTCTACCTGCTGCCTAGCCACCGCCACGGCTTCATCATATTTATCGTCGAGAATAAGCTTAGCAAATTTTCGTGATCCGGTTACATTGGTTCTTTCGCCTATGTTTACAAAATTTGTATCTGGTCTTATGGTGAGTGGTTCTAATCCGCTAAGGGTGGTATAGGAGGATATCGGCGGGGGAATGCGGGGCATAAAATCCCGGCTTATAAGGGCTATTTGGCAGATATGGGCGGGGGTAGTACCACAGCATCCGCCCACGATATTGAGCAGGCCATCGCGGGCAAATTCATTGAGCTGGCTGTGCATCATTTGGGGCGATTCGTCATATTCCCCGAAGTGATTGGGCAGTCCGGCATTGGGATAACAGGAAATATAAATAGTGGCTATGCGGGCGAGATCGGCCAGAAAGGGCTTCATCTGGTGAGCACCCAGGGCACAGTTTAGCCCCACACTAAATAGATTGCCGTGAGCTATAGAATAATAGAAAGCTTCCACGGTTTGGCCCGAGAGGGTGCGCCCGCTGGCATCCGTTATGGTACCAGACACCATAATGGGCAGGTCTCGTTTTTTTTCGCACAGCAGGTCATTTACTGCTTTGAGGGCAGCTTTGCAATTGAGGGTATCGAATACGGTTTCTATGAGAAAAATATCAACTCCTCCTTCCATTAATCCCAGAGCTTGCTGATAGTAGGCGTCGTATAGCTCCTCAAAACTGATGGCTCGGTATCCCGGTCGGTTTACATCGGGCGATATAGAAGCGGTGCGGTTAGTGGGACCTATCGCACCAGCTACAAAACGCCTTTTGTCCGGTGTGCGCTTATTCATTTCATTTACGGCTTCTCTGGCCAGACGGGCTCCTTCAGTATTAATGGCATCGGTGAGAAATTCGGTGGCATAGTCGGCCTGCGCTATTACGGTAGCGCTAAAAGTATTGGTTTCTATCATATCGGCTCCGGCTTCTAGGTATTGCATATAGATCCCTTTGATTATTTCCGGACGGGTTAAATTTAGCAGATCATTATTCCCTTTGAGATCTCGGGTGTGGCTGCGCAATATTTCATTTCTAAAATCAGCTTCACTCAGCTTATGACGTTGGATCATGGTTCCCATAGCCCCATCCATAATCATTATACGATGGGATAATATTTCTGTTAATTGCTTTTTAATATTCAAAATAATCTCCTCTATTTCATGCCTCAAAGATAAGCCCTTGTAACTAATAAAAACAATGTTCATTTTTGCAGAATTATTTTTTTATCTAAAAGACAGCGATGAAAGTAACGGATCATATAAAAAATAGCAGCAAGCCCTTTTTCTCCTTTGAAATTTTGCCTCCTCTCAAAGGATCGGGGATGAAGGCGGTAAATGATATGCTGGATCCCCTTATGGAATTTAAGCCCCCATTTATTAATGTTACCTATCACCGTTCGGAATATATATACAAGAAAAATCCCATCGGTGGCTTTAATAAGGTGATCGTACGTAAGCGTCCGGGCACCGTGGGTATCTGTGCAGCTATTCAAAACAAATACCAGGTAGATGCCGTACCTCATCTCATCTGCGGAGGATTTACCAAGGATGCTACTGAGGATGCCCTCATAGAACTCCATTTCCTAGGTATAGATAATGTACTCCTGCTGCGCGGTGATGCTATCAAGAGCGAATCGGTTTTTATACCCGAAGAGGGCGGACACAGCTATGCCCTGGATCTGGTAAAGCAAGTGAGGGATATGAATTGTGGAAATTATCTGGATGATGAATTGCAAGGCGTAGTATGTACCAATTTCTGTGCTGGAGTGGCCGGCTATCCGGAGAAACATTTTGAGGCACCAAATATGAAAACCGATCTAAAATATCTGAAAGCAAAAGTAGATGCCGGTGCAGATTATATCATAACTCAGATGTTTTTTGATAATGAGCACTTCATTAATTTTGTAAATATGTGTCGCGAGGAAGGCATAAGCGTACCCATCATTCCTGGTATAAAGCCCATCACACGCAAGAAGCAGATAAGCACCATACCCCGTACATTTAATGTGGATATACCTGAAGATTTGCACGATGCCATAGAGGCTTGCGAGTCTAATGAAGCTGTGGAGCAGGTGGGCATAGAATGGTGTATCCACCAATGCCGTGAATTGCTAAGTATGGCCGATACCAAATGTATCCATTTCTTTACGATGGGCAATGCTAGGCAGATCACCGCTATATTGCGCGGTCTGGTCTAGAAAGCGTTTTATAGGCTAACCCTGCTGTTTTGCCCTCGGTGCTATTACAAGAGGCAATTATCCATTATTTTTCACTCTTCTCTTTCCGGGCTAGTTTACTTTTTGTATGCGCTCATCCGGCAGCTTGCCCATCCGTTTCATTTTCATAAATACCCTAGCTACAGCCACTACATCTTCAGCACAGTAATCTACTATACGCTCGAGATCTTTTTCCTGCCAATAAACGTGGGCTATATCCGATCCATCTATGCTGGATTTCCAATCCGGCAGGTCTAAAGCCGCTACCAGAAGATCCAGTGAGGTATAGTTTTTAAAATCGCCAAATTTCCAAAGCTGAAAAGTATCTAAGTGATTAATCTCCCAGGGTTTTTTATCCGCTATATCCAGCAGGTCTGGCAGGGCAATATCATTTACGATAAGTCTGCGGCACAGAAAGGGTATATCAAACTCTTTGATATTATGACCACAGAGGGCAAACTGCTGCTCGCTTTTATAATGCGTTTGCAGCAGGTCGGCAAATTCGCTCAGTAATTTTTCTTCATCTCTGTGCGCCATTACCTTAGTGCGTAGTATATATTCACTATTTTGGATAGTGAGATATCCCATACCTATACACACCACTTTAGAGAATTCTGCAAAGATACCGGCTTTGTTTCTATAAGCCTCATCGGGATCATTTTCATATCCGTGTATATTCCGTGTTTTCTTAGCCCATAGTAGCTTCATTCGATCGGAGAGGAGTTCGTATTTTTCTATACAGGGTACCGTTTCTATGTCTAGAAACAGGATATTTTCAGGCTTTATTACCTCGGACATAGTTATTTTTTATTCAAAATTATAAATAATTCGTTATTCATACGGGGCGGTTTAGAGAGCTTGCATATTTCCATTTTTTGCAGGTGAAATAAAGGGCTGAAAAGGGAGTGATATTACCTTTCATCTCCACCAAAAGGAGGGCCAGGCATATCAAAGATACGGTTAAAAAGCAATCCGGGTAATGTCCCTTTATCTTCTAATAGGGAGGCGCAATTTTGGGCATAGGAAATGCGGAGCGATGGATCTATGGCACAGAAAAATGTTTGCTCCAGAATGAGGTCATACCTTCCCTCGTGAGCAAAAAAATCTCCGTAGATGAGCTGATTTTGTGAAAAATATGGGTGTTGTCTAAGAAAGTTTTCTAAGGGGGCCTGGGCCCAATCTAGTAGAAACACCTGGTGAAAACCTAAGTCCCAGAGTGCCCCAGCATCATACCCATTGCCCGCTCCGGGTATAAGTATGGTAAATTCTTATCGCCGAGGGTTTCAAAAAAGGCTGTAAATGCCGGAGCCACATAACCTATATCCCATTCTATTTTAGTATTTACATAGCGATTTTGCCAGTATTTATTATCTAATATGAAATTCATTTATTAACTTTGCACAAATATTGGCAGATTTCCGATAAAATAAAAAAATTTTTATGAAATTAATCATTGCAATGGCCGGATTTGGCCAAGAAGGTGACCGTCGTCCTATCTACTTTGGTATTATAGCCTTGTTATTACTACTCAATGGCTATCTGCTCTATACCAATATGAAATTAAAAAAGACCTTTATTTCCGAAGCAGCTACTATCCAAATAAATGATATCACTGATGAAAGGGATAAACTACAAATAGAATACAATGAAACCTTAGCGACATTATCCAGCCTGCAAACCGAGTCGCTAGAAAAGGATAGTGCCATCGTCCAGCTAAAAAACCAGCTGGAAGGCGAAAAAGCTGAAATAGAGCGCATCCTCAGCAAATCATCTATCACTAAGCGCGATCTGGAAGATGCCAGAGCACGCTTAGCTTCGCTCAAAGCAGAAACCGAAAATTATAAGCGTGTAATAGCACAGCTCACGGAACAAAACCAGCAACTTACCCAGGAGAAGCAGGTACTATCTTCCGAACTGGAATCAGAGAAATCTGTGCGCACTGGACTCGAATCCGAAAAACTATCCCTCACTAAAGAAAAAGAAGAACTTACTGAGGTAAAAGTAAAACAGGAAGAGACCATCAATAGAGGTACTGTACTACTCTCTGAAAATCTCACTGCCTATGGCGTTAGAGATAAAAAAAGTGGCAAAGAATTTCAGACAAATAATCCAAAGAGGATGGAGAAACTCAAAGTCTGTTTTGACTTATTACCCAATAAAATCATCCAAACCGGCTCGCAGGAGGTATATTTGAGATTGTTAAGTCCGGAGGGTTCTACCATTGCTGTTCAAAGTATGGGATCCGGCAAGTTTAAGTCTGCCGAGACAGGCGAGGAAAAACAATATACCACCAAAGCCAATATTAATTACAAAGGCAGCCGGCAAAACTATTGCGTATATTGGTCGCAGAATTTTCCTTTTTCCGAAGGGGCATATAATGCCGAGATCTATCACAAGGGATATCTCATAGGCAGTGGCAATTTTGAACTGAAATCAGGTCTCTTTAAGTAATATACCTTCTTATTAGATAGCACCATACTTTACTACTGTGGGAAAGGCTTTTTTATGTCTCATAAAAAAATCTCCTACTTCCCTCCGCCCTATTAAGGGTGCTAGAGAGAAGGCTGGATCTATACTACCTATTTAGAAATAGAGATATACCTTCGCTAAAAAAAATATTCACATAAAACAGTTAGTTTTACCCAATTTTTATTTGTAATAATCTTAATAGCATAAGCTTAGTAATGAGCAGTCATCATAGCGATAAAAAATGGACCGCCCTTCACGCAGAATCATCTTGGCGTATGTTTAGAATACTTTCTGAGTTTGTAGAGGGTTTTGAGAAGATGGAATTTATAGGGCCTTGTGTCTCCATCTACGGCAGTGCTCGCACTAAATCTGATAACAAATACTATCTGGCAGCCGAGAATATCGCCGCCCGTCTGGTAAAGGAGGGCTATGGTGTAATCACCGGTGGTGGTCCGGGTATCATGGAAGCGGGAAATAAAGGAGCATATGAAGCTGGAGGAAAATCTGTTGGTCTCAATATCGTATTGCCCTTCGAGCAGTTTTCTAATCGCTATGTAGATGCCGATAAACTCATTAATTTCCGATATTTTTTTGTGCGCAAAGTGATGTTTGTAAAGTATGCACAGGCCTTTGTATTATTGCCCGGTGGTTTTGGGACACTCGATGAATTATTTGAGACTATTACCCTGGTACAAACGGAGAAGATAAGCCGTATTCCCATCGTACTTTACGGCAGCGAATACTGGTCTGGCCTCATAGAATGGATAAGAGAAGTGATGTTTGAAAAATTTCACAATATAGGAGCCGATGATCTGGAGCTTATGAAAATTACTGACTCGATAGATGAGGTAATTAATCATATCAATGAATTTTATGGCCATGATGGCACCGGAGATCTCAAACCAAATTTTGAGTACTGATACCGTGAAGCGGCTATCTCATATCACATTTACCTCAGGCTCCAGCAGAATACCAAATCTGGTTTGTACATCATCTTTGATAGCTTCCGAAAAGGCTTTTATCTCTGAGCCCGTAGCCCCTCCATGGTTTACAATTACTAATGCGTGGTGCTCATAAGTGCCGGTGTGGCCAGAAATTTTACCTTTCCATCCAGCTTGTTCTATGAGCCAAGCAGCCGGAATTTTTACGCCGCCAGCCATATCATAGACCGGCATAGATGGGAAGAGCGACCGCAGGGAAGCGGCCTTTTCTTTGCACACCAGCGGATTTTTAAAGAAGCTACCACCGTTTCCCAGAAAAGCGGGGTCTGGTAGTTTATTCCATCTTATTTTAGTGATGGCTGCTCTAATATTATGCAGGTTTTTTTCTCCAAAATATTCTGTGGCTATGAATTTTTCTACATCCGGATAATCCAGACAATATTCCGGATTTTTTTGTAATCTCAGCGTGATATAAGCGATGAAGTAGTGTCCCTTAAACTTGTTCTTAAAAATACTGTCTCTATAACCAAAACAGCATTGGTCATGCGTAAAAGATTCATCTTTTCCATTTATCAAATTCACGGCGTGGAGGGATTCAAATACATCCTTTAGTTCTATGCCATAGGCTCCGATGTTTTGCACCGGAGCCGCACCGGCACTACCGGGTATAGCCGATAGATTTTCTATCCCACCATAGCCGCGATCCACCGCATATTGTACTACTTCATCCCAAACTTCGCCCGCCCCTATTTTTATCCATACCTGGTTTTCATCTTCGCCAATGACTTCTATACCTTTTACCAGATTATGGAGTACCCAGCCGCGATAATCGCTGGTAAAAAGCAGGTTACTACCTCCTCCTAGAACCAGCTTAGTGTGTACAGAATAATCCTGATGCTGGATGATGGGAGTAAGCTCGCAGGGGTTTATTATTTTGGAAAAATAGGCTGCCTTACATTCTATGCCGAATGAATTGAGTTTTTTCAATGAATGATGGCGATAGATGAGCATGGTGCTTTATTTAGTCTTTATACGATTTATACCGGCTTTGGCTTGTTGTTCTATACCCGTTTGATAATCATACCCATCATAGGTAAGGCATTTATCATACCATGAAAGGGCTATTTTATCTTGGTTATTTTTTTCAAAAATCTGGGCCATAAGTACACAGGATTTGGGACCGTAATAGTAGGAAGTACCAGTAGCGAGACGTATGGTTTCATCATAGAGGCGCAAGGCTTCGTAGTAATATCCGAGGGCTTCACGCACCCGGGCTTTGCGATAAGAATATTCTATGAGGTCTTCAGACTCCCGGAGTGATGAGGGAATTATTTTTTCCAGCTCATTTAGTGCATCTTCAAAATAAGAACCATCAAAAAATAAGCGAGCCCTCAACAAACCCAGGTGATAATGCTTATGTATGCCTGCTTCCCGCAGCGCTTTTTTATCTGAATCTGTAAAAGCTGCACCAAGGGTTCGGGTATATGCGTGGTATTTTTCGCTGGTCTGCTGGTCGCCGGAGAGCAGACTTAGGAAGGCAAGCTTCTGATAGCAATCTTTAATATAGTGCCGGCCCTTAAATTCGTCGGTATATTTTTTTAAAAAAACCTGGGCATCCTTATCGCCCCTATACATTTTGTAAGATCCCAGTAAGTAATCTAGGTATAGAAAACTGAGGTATTCGGCCGATTGAGGTTTGTTTTGGAGTATAAAAATAGCCTGATCTGTATTTCCTTTTCTAAAAGCTATTTCTCCCCGTATAAAATAGTGCAGAAGGTTTTGCTCATCATTAAATCTCTGCATAGTAGTTTCATAGGCCCGGTTTATATCATTTTCCAGCATCACTTGCAGATAGATCTGCCAGATAAGTCCCTCCTCGTAGAACCACTTTTCGCCGGCTTCAGAGCTCTTTATAAACTCATCCAGCATCTTCTTACCCATAGAGATAGAAGGCTTTATACCGAATAGGCGAAGACCCCATTGATATTTAGAAGGCACTGCTGCAAATAAGGCTCTTAGCAGTCCCAGTGATTTTTTATTGGGGTAGAAATCGGGATACGATTTTTCATTTTCTTCCAGTAGTTTATAGGCCTTATTGAGGTGGAGAAAACCCGTGGTAAGTTGCTGAAATTTAAAGCGTGTAGCGGCACTATGCAAGTATAATTCTGCCAGGCAAAATTTCTTAAAAGGATGGTTATCAGGTGCTTGCTCTATTCGTTTTATCCTGCGGTTAAATCCATTTTCAAAAATCTTTAAATCCTCCTCACTTTCGGAGATAAAAGCGGTAAAAAGATCGCAATAATCTTCAAGAAGATCGGTGATAAGATTTTCTGGACGCAGTAGTTTTTCAGTGGCGAGCATCTTTCGTGCCAGAGGCACTTTCATTCGCATAATTTCCTCATAAGCGCTGCTGCACTGCTGATCAAAATCAAAGTAAAAAGCGTGAAGGGGTTGCAGGCTTGTCAGGAGGATGAGGAATATACTATACCACACCTTCATATTTTTCCTCAGGCTTGGTCTATTTCACCATCTACGAGAATGCGGCCGCAGTGCTCACATACAATAATTTTTTTGCGCTGGCTTATCTCGAGTTTGCGTTGAGCGGGTACACTGGCAAAACATCCGCCACAGGAATCTCTCTGAATGCTCGCTACGGCAAGACCATTGTTATAGGTACGGCGGATGCGTTGATAGGCAGAAAGCAATCGCTCTTCTATATTGGACTGGGCTTGCTGGCTTTTTTTCAAAAGATCTTGTTCTTCCTTTTCAGTTTCTTTATAGATCATTTCCAATTCCTTTTTCTTTATTTCCAGCGCTATTTGGCGTTCTTTCAGTCTATCCTTTGAATCTTTTAAGAGCAGATCTTTTTCTTTGCTGGCAGAGATGGCATCATTAATTTTTTTTCTGCAAAGCTGGATTTCCAGATTTTGCATTTCCACTTCTTTAGTGAGCGAATCATACTCTCGGTTATTTCTTACCGTATTGAGATTTTTTTCGTATTTGGCAATCAGTGCTTCGGACTCTTTAATACCATTTTCATTGGTAACGATGGTATTTTTGTAGGCGCTCATATCGTATTCCAGGTGACTTATCCTAGTCTCCAGCCCTATGATTTCATCCTCCAGATCGGTTACTTCCATAGGAAGCTCACCGCGCATACGGAGTATAACATCTATTTTAGAATCTATTTGCTGAAGCTGGAAGAGCGATTTTAGCTTCTCTGCTATTGAAAATTCTTTTCCTGTGGCCATTATATGAAATAATTTATTGGATTTGTGCGAATACTCGTCAAACGAACCGCAAAGGTAGGGAATTTTTCTGAAATTTTATCTTTTAGCAAATCTATTGTATATTGTTCAGATTCAAAATGGCCAATATCAGCAATGATAATGCGGCCGTCGGCATCAAAAAACTGATGATATTTATAATCAGCGGAAATAAAAATATGCGCACCAGCCTTAATGGCAGCCTCGAGCAAAAAAGATCCCGATCCTCCGCAAACGGCCACTTTCTTTATTTTATTGGCCGGAAGGGTGGTATGGCGGATACAGGGCGTATTCATCTGCACCTTTATACGCTCCAATAATTCCACGGGGGCTATTTCCTCCTCCAGCTCACCGATTAGTCCACTTCCCTCGGAGGGATTGAGATTGGTGAGCGAAATAAATTCATAGGCTACTTCTTCATACGGGTGTGCCGCCTGGGTAGCTTCCAATACCCTATTTTCTAAATAATCCGGTAGAATGACTTCTAGCTTTATCTCCTTTTCTTCCGAACGAAGGCCCGGCTGGCCTAAATAGGGACGGCTTTCTTCATTCCCTTTAAAAGTACCGTACCCGGTGGTACTAAAACTGCATTCGCTGTAATTGCTTATGACCCCGCCACCGGCATCAAAGATAGCCTGCCGTACCTTTTCTGCTGCTGTTTCAGGCACATAGGTATAAAATTTTAGCAGGTTTTTTTTGGGCATTAATAGGTGGCAGTTTTGCAAGCCCAGCTGCCTAGCTATGCGGTCATTTACACCCCTTCTCATATTGTCCAGATTAGTATGTATGGCATAGATAGCGATATCGTTTCGGATGGCTTTTAGAAGGGTGCGTTCTACATAGGTGTGGCCGGTAATTTTTTTGAGTCCGCTAAATACGATAGGATGATGAGCTATAACCATATTGCATCCCTGCCGCATGGCTTCTTCTATGACCGCCTCGGTACTATCCAGACAGAGTAGTATATCCCGGCACGGCCATTCCGGATTGCCGATGAGTAGGCCGGCATTATCATAACTCTCCTGCAGAGCCGGCGGAGCCATCTGCTCCAGAGTGTAAATAAATTCTTTTATTTTCATTTTCTGGCGTTTTTGTTATTTTGCCAAAAATATGAAGGTTTCCATTATCTGGAAAAAACCGGCTTCACTAGTTTTTTATTTTATCCTAAAAGCTCGGTATTTTCTTTATGACCTGGGTTTTATAAAACGTTATATCCCGCCGGTAAAGACCCTGGCGGCCGGAAATTTATCCTTAGGTGGGAGTGGAAAAACGCCCTTTGTCCTGTGGATGCTGAGTCAGCTGGAAGAAAAGAACCGCATAGCTATATTATCAAGAGGCTATAAGCGCAAATCAAATGGATTCAGGTATGTGAGTACCCTCGACCCTTATGACCAGGTAGGAGATGAGCCCCTTATGATGAAATTAAAAGCACCGGAAATAATCGTAGCCGTAGCAGAAAATCGCCAAATGGGAATAAAAAAAATCCTTCAAGACCACCCACATATACAATATATCCTGCTGGACGATGCACTACAGCATCTACAGGTGCAGGCACATAGCTATTTTTTATTGAGTCGCCTACAGCACCCATTTTATAGAGATACACTCTTCCCGATGGGAACACTGAGAGACCTCCCTGAACGCGCCAGCAGGGCAGATTTTTTGGTGTTTACAGATACCGGAGATAGGGACTATGGCGAATTAATCACCGAAGTAGGATCAGCTATACCCTCCTTCCCGCCAGAACGGATCCTTTTTACAGAGACCATCTATGAAAAAATGCGGAATATCTGGGATGACGATCTTTTTCCTTACAATACCTTATCCGAAGCGGTGATTATTTGTGGAATCGCAGAACCCTCAGGCTTTATAGCACAGGTAGCTAAGATGCCCTTAGAAATCCGTAATATCCTGCTTTTCCCAGATCATCATGCCTATACATATTCCGATTTTGATGAGCTGGCACTCTATAAGGAAAACAAAGAAATTCTATTTATCACTACCGAAAAAGATGCAGTACGCATAAAAGCACTGCCGGGACTTAAATCCTATACTCATTTCTATTATCTTCCCATTTCATTGGCAATAAAAACTTCTTCTAGTAATGTTAATAAATTACAAACTATTTTTATGACCTAATATAATTCAAAGCCATTCTTCTCTTCCTATCTGTGAATAATTATTTCGATACCTTCAGCAGTTTTCTTATGGAGCAAATAGATCTACTAAAGATTCTATTTGACAAAGATTTTATGTACTACCTAATAGTGGGATTTATAGCCGCCCTCATTGATGGTGCACTAGGAATGGCCTATGGTGTAAGCTGCAATACAATGTTACTAGGTCTGGGCGTATCGCCAGCCTCAGCCAGTGCCAGTGTACACGTAGCCAAAATATTTACGGGTGGCGTATCCGGATTGGCACACTGGAGGCTGGGCAATATAGAGCGAAAACTGCTATGGCAGCTCACCATCAGCGGATGTCTGGGAGGTGCTGTGGGGGCTTATTTAATCTCTATGATGAATTATCCCTGGATAAAACCCGCTATCGCCATCTATCTGATGATCATGGGCATTATCATCCTTACTAAAGCATTTAAAAAGACCCTGATATTTAAAGATACCAAGCAGGTAGAATTATTGGCTGCTTTTGGCGGATTTATGGATTCTATAGGGGGGGGAGGCTGGGGACCCATCGTTACAGGATCTCTGCTGGGGACAGGTAAAAAGCCCAGCATCACCATAGGCACCGTAAACTCTGCCGAATTTTTTGTGGCCCTCGTATCCAGTGGTGTATTCGGAGTATTGCTACATTTTACTCACCTGGAAGTAATTTTTGCCCTCATCATTGGTGGTGTAGCCGCCGCTCCGCTAGGAGCCTATTTTGTGAAATTAATAAAACCACGGAGTGCTATGATTCTTGTGGGCATCACCATTATTATCCTGAGCTTACGCACACTTATTGTTACCTTGGAACAGATGTAAAACTCTATCAACTGCAAAGAGTTTCACGCAAAGAGCGCAAAGGGATTCACGCAAAGGGCGCAAAAGTTTTCACGCAAAGAGCGCAAAGGGATTCACGCAAAGGGCGCAAAGGGTTTCACGCAAAGGGCGCAAAGGGATTCACGCAAAGGGCGCCAAGATTTTCACGCAAAGGGCGCAATGATTTTCACGCAAAGGGCGCAAAGGGTTTCACGCAAAGGGCGCAAAGGGTTTCACGCAAAGAGCGCAAAGGGATTCACGCAAAGGGCGCAAAGGGATTCACGCAAAGGGCGCCAAGATTTTCACGCAAAGGGCGCAATGATTTTCACGCAAAGGGCGCAAAGATATTCACGCAAAGGACGCAATGATTTTCACGCAAAGGGCGCAAAGGGTTTCACGCAAATAGCGTAAAGGGTTTCACGCAAAGAGTGCAAAGGGATTCACGCAAAGGGCGCAAAGGGTTTCACGCAAAGAGCGCAAAGGGTTTCACGCAAAGAGGGCGAAGTTTTTCACGCAATGGTTTTTTTATTCTTTGCGTGCTTTGCGCGTTCTTTGCGTGCTCTGCGTGAAAAAAAATCACTCTTGATTTATAATATAATCACGTTGAATGGTTTCACGCAAAGGGCGCAAAGGTTTTCACGCAAAGAGCGCGAAGGGTTTCACGCAAAGGGCGCAAAGGGATTCACGCAAAGAGCGCAAAGAGTTTCACACAAAGAGCGCAAAGGGTTTCACGCAAAGAGTGCAAAGGGTTTCACGCAAAGAGCGCAAAGGGTTTCACGCAAAGGGCGCAAAGGTTTTCACGCAAAGAGCGCAAAGGGATTCACGCAAAGGGCGCAAAGAGTTTCACGCAAAGAGGGCGAAGTTTTTCACGCAATGGTTTTTTTATTCTTTGCGTGCTTTGCGCGTTCTTTGCGTGCTCTGCGTGAAAAAA